>Ga0078894_10004767_pt1 | contig 10408 bp, 12 predicted proteins | sample LauGreSu1BDMLBSD_2_FD_67506 | JGI IMG/M metagenome (GOLD analysis project Ga0078894, IMG submission 67506) | Freshwater lake microbial communities from Lake Michigan, USA - Su13.BD.MLB.SD (version 4) (version 4) | ecosystem: Environmental > Aquatic > Freshwater > Lake | place: Lake Michigan... | reverse complement strand
ACCGCGGCAAACGGAACAGGAACCTCTTATGCTCCCACTGACACGTTCTCTATTGGGTCGGATACCATTTTATACGCCCAATGGACTCCTGTTGTTCCAACCACTTACACGGTTACTTACGATGGTAATGCCAACACAAGTGGTAATTCTCCTGCAGACACTTCTTCACCTTACAGTTCTGGGTCAACAGTAAATATTTTAGGCAATGCTGGTTCTCCTGTATTAGCAAAAACAGGATACCAATTTTCAGGATGGAACACTGCTGCTGATGGTTCGGGAACAAACTATATTGGTGGCAACACATTCACTATTAATTCTGACACAACTTTGTACGCCAATTGGATAATTGGTGGTTACCGATTGAGATATTTGGCAGGCACAGGCGGCACTGGAACCGCACCACCTAGTTCAGACGTTTTTTATCTTGCTTTTAGCGCACAACCAATTGTTGACAATATAGGTCCTTTTGCAAATGGTTCATTGGTATTTGGCGGATGGAATACTTCCACTCTTGGAACCGGAATAAGTTATCCTGCTGGTTCAACCGTAACAATGACAGCAAACATCACTCTGTATGCTCAATGGATTAATCCAGCAATAAGTTACACTTTAACATATGATGAAAATAGTGCAGCAGGTGGTTCTGGCACTGCTCCCAATAGTCCCAATCCAACAACATATAGTTCAAATTCCACTGCCACTATATTAGGAAACACTGGATCTTACACAAATTCTGACCCAAATAAAATATTTTATGGGTGGAACACATTGGCAAATGGAACAGGAACAAGTTATCTTGAAAATTCAACTATTACCATGACAGCAAACACCACTTTATATGCTCAATGGGTATCTGCCACTCCTCAATACACAGTAACATACGATTCGAACGGTTCCACCGGAGGTTCTGTTCCTGCGTCACCAACAAATTATCCATCAGGCGTTAAAGTTCTAATTTTAGGTCAAGGAACACTCACTAAACCCGGATACACATTTGTGGGATGGAATTCTTCTTCTGACGGAATTGGATCACTGTATGCTCCCGGATACACATTTGCGTCAAAAACAGCAACATTATATGCTCAATGGGTTCAAGGAACAACAATAAAAGCATGCGGCGGCGGTTCAAGTTCTTCAGGCAGTGGTTTAACAGCAATGTCTTATATTTTTCCATATGCACAAATTATTAAAAGTGCTGATACTGTTACAATTTACACAACATCATTAATGGGAACAGATTCTACAAACTATGGTTCCGGTGCAGCACCTCTTGGAATAATTTCGGTTCTAAGTAAAACTGTCATTACATCAACTATTATAACAATAAATGTAAACACAAGTTACTTAAATTCTGAAAATGATTACAATTATGCTCACACAATCACAAATGGTGTTGATGTTACATATTGGCCGGTTGCTGCAACGATTTCAAGTGTCACATTCCCAACACAAAATTTAAGTAATAGCAATCCTCCAAATTACAGCATATCAACTCAATATGTTACTAATGGATGTGGATTAACAGCATCTGGATACTCATCCGGAGCAACACAAATAAAATACAATTTCTTTAATCAAGGAATAATAATTAATTATTCAGATAGCACATCAACAACAATATTATCATCTCCAACAAATGCTTTATACACAGCAAATTCTGGCACTTCTTGGACTACAATTCCAAGAACATTTTATCCATATTCTCTCATTGTTCCAACATCTGACAATGCATTAACAACTCTTTCAGTCACTCCATCAACCAGTTCCCAATATATTTATCCTCCTTTGCCTAATTACACCATTGAATACAATGGAAATGGCAATACAAGTGGATCACCGCCAATTCCTCAATATATGGACCCGTATTTGGCAGGAACTACAACTGTTGCAATTAGAACAAATACCGGAGCACTGGCAAAAACTAGTTTCACATTCAGTGGTTGGAATACTGCTGCTGATGGCACAGGAACAAATTATGCCATCAATGCAACATATAATGGTGGAGAAAGTCTAAAATTGTATGCAAAATGGGTTTAAATTTACTAATTATTTCACAACAATATGGAATCACCATTCTATATTGTTCATATAATGGAAGAAGACAAAATTGCACGAGAAACGTAGAGTCATTTATTTTGAGGAAATATCTGATGTGTGTGCATATTTACAATTTTTCGTCCAACATAAACAATAATGGCAATTGCTGCAATTGCAATTGCTGCAATAATAGTTGCCAACATTCTAGAATAATAATAATAAAAATTTATATATGATTTTTATTGTGTTAAAATCCATACGAAAAAACATTAATAATTGCCAATTTTATTCATTGTTTTTGCTTTTTTTTGCTTTCATAACACGATTTAATAAACCCGACGCTCATTCCACTCTGTTTTGCACGTCTCTTGTAAAAATTCTCCATCACATATTTGGTCCTGAAACTTTGTGTATTCACTTTTATCTTGTCCATTTCTCCATAATACAAGGTTTTGCATTTGTTTTCCGGTTTCATGCCATGTGTCAGGCGCACAAACCATGCCAATAATAAGAGTTTTATAATCATCATTTTTGTAATTTATGCAACTTGAGCATGCGGGCAAAAAAGAATCAATTTTGCCAAAAATTGTTTTTAATTAAACCGTCGAAGAATTAAAATGGCACAAAGTGTGCCGTTTTAATTGTTCATTGGTTTAAATTAATATAAAGAAACATGCACATTATATATTGTACTTGGTTAGCTCAGTTGGTAGAGCGCCAGACTTTTAATCTGGTGGTCCGGGGTTCGAGCCCCCGATCGAGTGTCTATGCCTTTCCATGAAATGCATCGACAGATTTTTCATTAATTTGGTTCTATTGCGCACCAGATACTTTCTCGGCATATTGGGCAGGGCAATGCTCCATCCACTTCTTTTAACTTGCTCCAACACCGATAACACAAACTGTGCTCACAATGTGTTTTTACATTGGTCTTTTCATAACAAACTGCACACTCACAATTTTTTATTACCAAATTTGGCATCTCTATTGCTCCAAACAAATCGGCAATTTCATTCTCAATCTCATCCTCATCATCTTTTTTGTAATTCATTCTTCCATTTCGCTGCAATTTCAAATTCGGCAGTACCTCCTCGAGCAACTTGGTGGCAAATTCACCAATTTCTTCTTCGGTCAACCTATCTTCCTCCGACTTGGACCGTTTCTCAAATCTAAACAGCGTCACAGGATTATTAAATGTCGTGGTGACTTCAAACGCAAAGTTTTCATACTCAGCATATGTATGTAAATACCCCGTCAATTTGCAATCTAACTTACAAACCCCATCGATTTCCTTTATGGGCAGTGTCATGTTTACACAACAACCAGAACTTTGTTCTCGGACGCCTCTTAACTTAACTAATAATTGGGTTAATTTGCTGCTATTACTAATGCTCATTTTATTTAATTAATTGATTTATTTTATGCAGTTTGTTCAAGGATTTCAAAAATGGATCAATTTTTCATCTTCTTATTCTTCTGTGAACGTATAGATCTGAATCACAACTTGGACACACAAGTTTTCCTTTTATCCGAGGCATTTTGCTAAGACACCGAACACACAATTGCGCCTCACAACATGGTGTTGTCGACATTGTTTTATTGTTGCATGATATGCAATTTATTGTTCCCATTGCCATATTTGGAATTTCAAGAGTTCCAAACATATCATTTATTTCACACAGGACATCATCTGCGCCATCTGGAATTCCAAGTTTGCCTTCCAAATTCAATTTCAAATTCGGCAGAATTTCATCCATCAGTTTTTTAAGAAACACATCCACGTCTGGTTCATTTTCATATTCAAAAACTGCTTTACATCCGCAAATATTTTTTGCCCAGAATATAAACTCCAGTTTTTCATCTTCTTCTGGATATTTTCTCCAAAACGCAGCACAATGTCCTTGGACGCCATCTATTTGCGTAAGCGGTATAGTTGCCCGCGACTGCCATCCCCCTACATGCAAGGTCCATCCATCATCAACAATTTCAACCTTTGGTGCTTTTAAAATCAGGTCTTTCCATTTGTTCATTTCTTTAATATTCATTTTATTATACTTTTATTTCAAGAAAATTTTTAAAAAGAGAATCAATTTTTTAAACCTTTGCATTTATAAAATGCCATTTTATAACCTGAATTTGCCTTATCGGCAAATTCTCGGATATAAAGGTATTTTTATCAGTGTTAAAGTGACAGATACTTCGCACATTCAAATATACCGACCTGCAGGGTCGGCATTTAGAATGTGCGAAGGTGTAAAAAATACATAGAAGTTTGCCTCCATGTATTTATATCATGCCCAACGACTGCTGGAACCATCTAACTATTACTTGTGATAATCCAGATGAACTAACCAATTTAATAACAACCGAAATCAAAGACCATCATCAGTGTTCCATAAAAAAAAGAGGTGAAAAAGGTGTTATTATGAATATTTGGTCTCCGTGGGCGCCCGATTTCGAGTGGTTGCATGACCTTCTCACAAAATATCCAGACTGTTGGATTAAAAATGAATGGGACGAAGAAGGTGGCATGGCAGGTGTGTGGGTAGGATTTGTCGACAAAAACAACAACAAAATTATCAAACAGATGGATTGGGTAGACCTATGTTTGGAAGAAAGATATTATTGGTTTTTGTAATCTTTATTTTTTGCCGGCTTTGCTACTTGCACTTCTCCTTCTTCTTCTTCGTCTTCTCTTTTTCTTTGTTTTACTTTCAGATGATTTGCTTTCAGATGATTTGCTTTCTGACGATTTGCTTTTTATGGCATGCTCTTGAATTTCTCTCAAATGTCCAAAATTGAGCAATGCCATTTCCGAATATTTATAATTTCCTTCAGAATCAGCATATCCCAGTGCTATTACAGCATCTCTAATGTCTTTTTCTGTAAACTTGTTGCTTGATGGGGTTCCATTTAACATATTTGTTATATCTGTTATGGTTGATCCGTATCCTTCTGCCATTTATATAATATGTGCATATAATTGTTTCTAAATATGGTTCAAATATTTTTCCTACAAAATGGGCATGGCACCACACCATCAATTTTTTTCAATTTGCTCCAACATCGATAACACAACACATGTTCGCATTTTGTCTTTGTTTGTGTTTTCTCATAACACACTACGCAATCTTTGCCACAATTGGTTTCGATATTTGGAATGTCCAATGTGGCAAAAATGTCGTCTATGCCGGTCAACGTTTCCTGTATTTCACTCATCAATTCCAGATTTCCGTTTTTTTTCAATTTCAAATTTGGCAAAATTTCATACAATATTTGTGCAATAAAATGCGCAATCTCTATTTCTGTTAAATATTCTTCGTTCGAAACTGCTTCCAAATTAAATAATCCTCGGTCCATTGCCTCCACGCGGAATCCAACGGTTTCATTTTTTAAAATGGGGTCATACAGAAATCCAATTGTGCAATTCACATGGATGCGGTCAATCTCTATTATCGGCAATTTGATACATAGATTTTCTATGTGTTTTTTTGAATCCATCAACAGTTTTGCCATTTTGGTTGCTTCTGCCATTTGTATAACTTATTTTTGCAAAATATATAGAACAATCTATTTTATATATTTAAAATGTCAAATTGCCATAATACCATAACAATCATTTCACAAAATGTGGATGAACTTAGTCATTTAGTCGACAATCAAATTTTGGAATATTTTCCAGTCAATTTGTCATACAGGAATAATAAGAAAATTGTGGGTGAATTCAGTTCTCATTGGACACCGCCCATCAATTGGTTAAAAGATCTTCTTATCCAACATCCCGGTTGTTGGATAAAAAATACATGGATCACCGAGACCGGCGCAGAAGGCGTTTGGATAGGTTGCGTTGTTAATTCGGAAATTGTGATACAAAACATGGAATGGCAAATGCCACAAGAAAACGATTTGGCGTAAAATCCATATAAATATTTTTGTCAATTTTACTATAATGCTTTCGCAAATTAATGAACTTGTCAAAACAAACAAAGACCGCTTGGAATGGGATGACTATTTCATGTCTATTGCTTTAATTGCCTCCCAGCGCAGTCCATGCGAACGACTCAAGGTTGGGTCCGTAATTGTGAAAGATGGTCGTCTTATCTCTATGGGATACAATGGATACATATCCGGCGCCCCACATGTCTCCAGAGTAAAAGACAATCACGAACAATCCATCATACACAGTGAAATTAATGCCATCACTGATTGCGCCAAAAGAGGTGCCTCATTGTCCGATTCGAAAATATATATCACACATTATCCGTGTTTGCACTGTTTCCGCACAATTGCTGCTTCAAACATCAAGGAAATTATTTACCAAAAAAACTACAACAATGATGAGATGGTAGTCACATTAGCAAAAGATTCGGACATTGTCATTCGACAATTGTGTTAAGCACTATTGTGAAATATTTATCGGTATAAATATATACCCATGTTCTTTGTACTCCTTTTCACCATAATATTTGCTTCCAATGCATTTGTCAGATGCGATGACATGACCAATTCCACATTGCAAGCATCGCCCATCACCCGTGACCAAATCATGCAGCGCGCACAAGTGTGGGTCAATGAAGCAGTCCCTTACTCGCAAACTGCAACTACCAATGGTTATCGCCAGGATTGCTCCGGTTATGTCTCTTATTCATGGGCGTCATCCACTTCTGGTGGTGGACATGTGACGAGCAATATGCAAGAAATTTGCACCAAAATTGCCAAAGCAGATATGAAAAAAGGCGACGCCATTCTAAAACCCTCGACCCATGTCCTCCTGTTTGGCGGATGGATCGACTCGGACGCCTTCTATGAGTATGCCGAACACCAACCCGGCGATGTATGCCGCAAGTCTACTGGTTCATACAACTACTTTGCCACCAACGGTTATTTTCCCTGCCGATACAACTTGGTGTCCAACTAATTGTGTTTTATATTTTTCGATAAATATCATTGTATGTGATGTCCATTGCACTCACCACATCCAAATCATCAGTCCTTTTGCACACATTTTTCTTACAGACATATATGATTGCTATTGCAAATACTCCTCCTACAGTGAATATCACGCCCATCAATATTTTATCGACTTCCTTCATTGTTTCTGCAATTCTATAAACTCTTGCCTCTATTTCTTTTCATTTTTATATCACAAACTCCCCTTTTATTGACCGTCCAATGATGCTGTAATTCAACAAATATGCGGCAACAATAGAGACTATTGTAGAAACATGATATATCTCATGAAACCCAATTTGGTCCGGGTCAAACAGCGTGAATTCCTTCACAAATCCAATGACACCTGCAATTTGTGATATTCCGCACGTCCAAAACGAATACCACTCAAAATTTGTCATCAACTTGTAATAATGATAAAATGTCGGCACCTGCGAAAACGGCACCGACATCATGCGAAAGAGCGACGGTGGTTCATACAAAGTGCCATACAAATTCCACGCGGTCAATCCCACAATGATTGCGCAAAATGTATATCCCAACCACTTCGGCAACATCAGCAATAGAGACGGCAAAAAAATGCTCATTGTGAATACTATCAACGCCAAATGGTCTGCCTTGTTAATCATGATTTCCTGTGGGACAGTCCATTCTACTATGTGATACAGTGCTGATATTACTACTGTAATAAACCCCATTGCAACGCAAAACATTGCTAAATAAAAAGTTGCCGGGTCGGCATCCTTCGTCAGTTCCCAATATTTCCAAAAGATATATGGAAACATAAGTGCTGCCAGCACATGAAAAAATCCGCGATATTCCGGTTTGTGCGCACCCTCGCAATACAATTTGCAATTATTGAACATGCGTCCATCCTTTGCTGCTGTTTCTGATGCGCCATCATAGACCACATTGTTTGATATGTAACTTGGTTCCAAATTGCGAAACAAATCTGTCATTAGCAAATCATATAAAACTTTCATACATTCTATTACAAATAATAGAATGCATCTCCGTTGCGAACTCATTGTTGCCTATGATAAAAACGGTGCAATTGGCGCGTCATCAACCAATTCGATTCCATGGCACGTTCCCGAAGATCTTGCCCATTTCAGACAGATAACCACTGAGACTCCCAATTCAGTCATTGTGATGGGCAGGAAAACCTTTGAAAGTTTCGGGGGCAAACCACTCAAAGACCGCATTCATATTGTGCTCACAAAAAATCCGGCGCTCCATAGAGGCAATTTTAAGAATGTGCATTTTGCCGATTATTGCAACATCCCCTATCTTTTCAGTTTATACAAGGAAAATCGCATATTCATCATCGGCGGTAGAGAAATCTACGACAAGTTTTTTGATATGTGCAAGGTAATCCACCTATCAATCATCCATGTCGAATCCGGTGGCGACATCTTGTTTCCACACACCATTGATGAAACATCATACACTGTTTTAAACAAATCCGAAATCATGGTTTCCAAGGTTGCAGAGACACCTTATCAGTTTATCACTCTTTCAATGACTCAACCATGAATTTTTTATTTATCCTCCAATCGGAAATTCAACACATCAAATCCGCCATTTTTCGATGTTGCCTTGGTCATCTGCGTATGTCGCAACATATCCACAATGTATCCCTTGAACTCATTACATTCCATATTCAGTTCCTTTGTTCCCTTTGGCACAGTTGCTTTGAAACTATTCCACAAAGTCTTTGTCGACACCCTCTGGTTCTCCGATTCGGGAACTTCCTTCATGTGTTTTCCCCACCACTCCCGAAATACAGTGAAATTCGCATTCTCATCGGCATCTCTATTTTCCAACAGATGCAATTCCTTCTTCATCTTTTCATACACGATGCGCATGCTGCCGCACGTTCGCTCCTGTGTGTCCAGCAACCCTTTCATCTCCTCTACTTCCTTTTTCAAATTGGCAATATGTTCTTGGCGACGCAATTCGTCTTCCTCTATCGACTGACGCCGGCGATCCTCCTCCGTCTTGGCGTCCTCGCGCTCCTTCATGTCCCGCATCATCAAATACACGGACTTCAACAGTCGGCGCGGTTCGTTGCTTTTAAACAATCCATTGATGTAGTAAATATATTTGCCATTGCGCAACTTCTCAAACGTTATGACGCCATTATCAAAGCGGTCCACGCCCGAATGTAGCGAAATCATAAGTGCATAATTGAACTCAGGGTTGCACTCAAAATCGCGCATCAACTTCTTGCGGTCTTCCAAGTTCACATTTTTCACAGGATAATTCTTCACATCCACAATAATAGAGAATTCCTTGAACATCATATGAAAATCGCCCTTCATTGGCACCTTGCCCACATACACAATGTCGCATTTAATGTCTTCGAAAGTCCGTTTTGCCAAGTCTTCAAACATCATCTCGCCTACTATGCCCTGGTCCGTCGACGACGCCGTTTTGCCCGTTAGACGGTTGATGGTTTCAAGTGCCGATTCTAAGGACGCGCGATTCTTCTCTATCTCCCGGGTTCGCTCATCATACACAAGACTTTTTCGAAGGATTTCGGTTTCCATATGCCGCATTTGTGCATCACACGCCTGTTTGGTTGCTTCGATTTGTTTCAAATAGAATCCTTGTTCTCGCTCGCTCATCATTTTGTGAGTCTTCTCTATTGCCATCATTTCTGCTTTCAACATCATCATTTCTTTTTGATGTGCTTCCTGAATATCTTTTAATAAATCCTCGTTGGACACCTGATGTGCCATTTGCTTACTGTTTTTTATGGCATTTAGTCCTGCTTCCACTAATATTTCCGATTCCCTCAATGTTAGTTTTGCAAGTTCCTCCGGAACTTTATAATCTGCAGAAAAGTTTATTATTACACACTGTTTCATTTGTATTAATTGGTGCGCAATTTCTATATGTATTTATTATATAATTGTGCACAATGCCACGTCCTTGTACTATATGGAAAAGTTGCGACATTGTTCCCAATGGTGGTGTCATGAATCAGTGCAGACCCAGTTATACTTCGCGCGGGTCCAAGAACTGGGCAGCGTGCAACATGGCAAACTGGAACAGGGCATATAAATCCCGATGCAAATCGCAAAAGAAATGTCGCATGAGCAAAAAAACAAGTGTGTCTACTGACCAAGTGGATGCTCTCACGCTGCATTCCAAAATGCCTTATATTTGGCGGTTTCTTGATACTAAAACGCGGCGCAAAATGGTGCGTCTTGCACGCAAACCCGTGCATGAAATTAATGTGTAATTGTATATGTATAAACCCATCATCAATGTCAAAGGCAGCACTATTAATAGGAATTAACTACTTGGACTCTCCAGGAAACACACTGAACGGATGCATCAATGATGTCATCAACATGCGCAACATGTTAATTGACGCATATGGATACGATTCAACCAACATTACTGTGTTGCG
>Ga0078894_10004766_pt1 | contig 10409 bp, 9 predicted proteins | sample LauGreSu1BDMLBSD_2_FD_67506 | JGI IMG/M metagenome (GOLD analysis project Ga0078894, IMG submission 67506) | Freshwater lake microbial communities from Lake Michigan, USA - Su13.BD.MLB.SD (version 4) (version 4) | ecosystem: Environmental > Aquatic > Freshwater > Lake | place: Lake Michigan, USA... | reverse complement strand
CGAAGAAGGCTGCGCCTGTGGTGCTGACCGACTCGATAATCCAAAAAGTGTCTTGGACCATTGGGGTTGACGCTTTACAATTAGTATCGAAACAAGTGAAGCTGCATTCAAAAGAAGCGAAAACAATCAAAGCAGGTGGCGCGAATCTTGTGGTCGCACTCCGGGCTCTATTGGAGCAAATCAAGATTGCCAAACTGCTCGGGCCTAATACTGGTGACGCGTTCACTATTGTGGACTCATTTTGCTATGATGAAATCCCCCGTGTACTAACGTGGACGATCCGCAACTACAAACCCACGGCCCACAGACCCGAAGTGTTGACGTTTGCCATTGAGTGTGTCAGTGAACTCCTGCGGGTAATAGATGCTTTTGCGGCGGCGGAAAAACCAAGCGTGGGAGCAAAGAAGAAAAAGAGGAAACCCAAAATAACTCAACAAGAAGCCGAATTGCAAGGTATCGATTTTTATGATCAGGGATACTCCGATTCAGATGTTTCTATTCGATCTGATGATGAGGAGGGGAATAATGGGGTCGACTTTTTACTAGACGCGAAAGCTGGGATCATGGCAGACCTTTGTCATGGAGAATCTATCGGTCATTTGTTCTTCCTGTTACAAAACTTCAAGGACAACTCCATTGCCACTAATGATGCTGTATGTGCTACGATTCTCCGGATCGTTCGAGAACATGAATCGTACGCTGCGTATTTCTTCCAGCTCTCCTACTTGGTTATTCTGTTCAACATTATTAGCGACGCATCTTTGAGAGCAGTGGAAGAAGAGCGGCAAAAGTTTGACTCCGTTATACTCATTGCGAAATTGATAATACGTAAATTCATCAAGGTTGCAAGAATCAACAAGAATGTCTTTGTTGAAATTTTGTTCCCGCGTACCAAGGCAGGTCGTTACGGGTCATTACTCACCATCGAATCCGATCTCAGCTCCATATGCAACAACTACACCGACGAAGAAGCGCGACTGATTCTAGAGCGAATCCACCAAGGTGACTCATACGAGGACCTCAAGGCAGAGAAACGAGAAAGAGCTTTCTATAATGGCGCGCCGTGGACCGAAGAAGAAGACCAGCAGCTCATTGGATTATGGGGCCACGTTAATGGTATGGAAGGAAAGTCACGAAGAGACAAGATCAATACAATCATTGCAAATACAGTGCCTATCAGGGAGGGTATGAAAAAACGGAGGTTTAAGGACGTCAAACGTCGACTAATCCAACTCGGACTTTTGGAGCAAGTTGATAATGAAGAAGATGACGACGGATGGTCTGAATATAGTCAAGATGATGATTACCAACCTAGAGACACTTCGTCAGCTTCTTCCTCATCCGAAGAGGAAGAAGATCAGCCAGCAAATCGGATGAATTTCCAAGAGTACGTTAAACGTGTGAATGCGGTTAAAGTTAGTGATGCCATGGTTTCAATGATTGAAAAGATTCTTCAAGATAACGTCCCCCTCACATTCCAAGAAAAGGAAACGCTAGGGCATGAAACCCTTGTGAAATTTCTTGGTGCATAATTTATATATATTTGAAACTGTTTTGCGTATAAGTGTTACTTTTTTTAACTCCGAGCAACATGAAACGCCACAGGGAACCATCCATGGACTCAACGGGCAGCAATGATATCAGTGCAGTGCAGCCTCAAACAATTAAATTGACACCAAGAGATAGAGCTTATGAAACTGTTATAGCTACACTCCGCAAGCGAATCAACGAATTGCAAGCAACGGTGCCCCTCGTTGAAAAGGAAGGAGGGAATGTGGGTCGAGGTACACCCGGAGTATCGCAGCCCGCAACTGAGGCTATGCGAGGTCTTGAGGAAGAGAATGAAAAACTTACCACAAAAATTAAACAATTAGAATCAAAAATCAGCTCAGAACTAGACAAGGCAAGATCCGAAATGATGAAACTGAAGGAGCAGCTGACTTCTCGTGAGGCACAGATACGAGTACTCGTCAAAGAAAAGCTTGAATTAATCTCATCGAATGAAGCACTCGAACAGAGGGTCGCTGCCGCTTTACAGGAAAGTAATCTACAAACAAACCTACGTCAGGCATTAAGGAACAATTACGACAATCTCATGCGGGAGTTCGATCGCGCCACGCAACGAGGTGATGGATTCGTTCAGAAAATATACGCTCTTCAAGGTGAATTGGAGCGAGTGGAGAGCACGAAGCGCGAACTTGTAGAAGAAGTCAATCGACTCATGGCGAATCGTAATAGTTTTGTTCACATTGAGGATCCGCCACCCGAGTATCCAGAAGTTGATTATCAATGAAGGTGAATGTTTGTAGGAATTTCGGAATAGGTTATAGTTTAGGGATGAGACTACATCTCGAATTCAAAGTTACCTAGACAGAAAAAATTGTCATTTCATTCAGACAGAGCATCATCTAGCGCTAATAATGAACTGGCTCAAGCGAGATACGAAGAGGCCTTCTGCTATGAGTTACATTCTCACACCGATATCATTTTGTATCGCAGTGGCGATCGCTGTTGTTACCACCCCTTTCGTTCAATTTTATTACTACACCGGGTCGTTCCCAGACACAGATCAATCTAAGAACATTTTTGAGAACATGGGGTCAGATATATGGGGCATCGTTCTGTCCACTGTGTGTGGCTTTGTAATGCTCATTTTCACCATGCTAGTCTTCCGATTCGGTAAGTTTATTTCCGTGTTGATTACCATGCTCGAATTTTATGGCTTATATCTCTCCGCAACTCTCTTCGCATCCTGGTTGACGTGGAAGTACAACACCACCCTTGATTCAACGTTGGTAGTAATGCTGCCATTCCTTATACTTCAACTATCCGTCTTCATCGTCTTGGAGCTCGGTGCGATTCTTGGCCAAGGAGGCAGAGTCGGTTATGGATTTGTAGCCTTGTCTGCCAGTCTAGGCGCTTTTGCAGGTGCGTTGAGATCGATTGATCAAGAATATTTCTACTACAATTCAACTGGGAATCCATTCGCGAATGACACAAACCTGGGTGTGGCATTCGGTAATTCAGTCATTGACACGGTGTTCCTTGTCGGGTCGTGCGCAATGTGTGGCGTTTGCATCGCCCGCTCGAAATGCGGTGGAACTACTTTGTGGCACATCGTCGCACTTATATTACCTACTGGCTTAGCATGTGCTTTTAGCATGTATGTTGAATTAGCGGGATATGTTCCGAATATTGAATCCGATGTTGCAAGATATATCTGCGGCTCCGTAATTGCCGTGGTGACACTTCTAATTGCTGTAGCCTTGTTCGCAGCGATTCGCAAAATGCCAAACCCACAAAACGAGCGAGCATCTCGTAACACATACGCAGAAGGACTGGGTCCAGTAGCAGCCAACGCGGTTGTTCTTGTTTGAGGAATTCTATCGCAAGAATACTCCCGCCTAACCGGTATCACGAAGTAAAAACTAGACAGAATGGTAATTACATTTTCGTATGTTAATGTAATCGTAAAATTTCTTTGCGCGATCAATTAACGAAAAGCAATGTGACAACGGTGAATCAAGAAAAGTAACGGGCCCAAGGAGATTCCGGTGATTGTTATGCTCTCTATATATAGTCTCACCACAGTTCTTGCACCTATACTTGAACGCGAAAGGTTGTTGCTTGGCAATTCTTACACTAGTGGTAGTACATCTCACATTCCTCCACTCGAATATAAAGATATATGACGTCCGATTGGCATGGATTCCGGTACTCAATTGTTTATACCTTTCATACTCGATCCCTGCGGTGATGGGGTTTCTTCTAAGACTGTGTGCATCCATAAGTCCGAGTACGACTTCATAGCTGGCCTCGCGTCGCTCGGAGCATACGGCGGCTGCATGTATTTCATCGCTGTTGAAACAGTTTTCGAGACCGTGAAAGTCCACGAATCATGGATTCCAATTGTTGCGGTTAGGTAATTCTTGCATCTTTCTGACGGGCGTCCTGGGTATCGGAATGTCAATCATGGCATCGCGCCCCGTCATGAAAAGTAAGGATCAAATCAAGTAAATATGCATTATGCTCTGTCTCTTATGACAAGGTGCGATAAAGCTTCATCATCCTTGATCGACGGTTCTAACATAGGATTCTTAGTCTTAGGTGTACCCGGAAATTAATGGTTTTTCTCTACCGTAAAAACGTCTCGAGAACGCCGCTTAATTATTGGTTGGATGATGTCGATGCGCCGGCTGGTTGTTTGGATTTATAGTACTCCTTTTTAGTCTTCTGATCTAAATACACACGTCGCTGATCAGGGGGTAGTTGCGAAATCGTATACTGTTCGTAATATTGTTTGAGTTCCTCGTCAGTATACCCCTGCTTCTTGTAGAACTCCATCCACTCCTTAAACTTGTCATCTAAGGACAGCTGTGCCCAGTCTTCTTCTCTTTTTTGTTGTTTGAATTTGAGTGCGCGACATTCTTCTCGGAACAGCTCAAGTGCATCTGACCAAGCCTCTACATCCGTATCTTCACATTTGTATTTGATCTCATCCTTCGATTTCTTAGCTCCTTTATTGAAATATCTTATATACAAGTCTCCTGGATTCTGAGGATCAACATGCACCGATGATATTGATAATATCGGAATGCGCGAGTCGGGTTTGTCTGGGTTCTTTTGAAATTCCTTCTTTGATAAGTACGTCGCCCAGTACCATTTTTTAGGTATATACCCGAGGCCTTTCTTTTTTGCTTTTGCAGAAAGCTTCGCGACATCAACTTCTCCACCTGAATCATCCCCATCGGATCCAGATGTAGGAAAAAGCTCCACCACTGCACAAAACACGGCCCCTTTCGATTTACTGGAGGTTAGCTTCCCTTGCAAAACTTTGGCAAGGAGTTCTAACTTCTCAACACCTTCGAGATTCCTGGGCATCTTGTCCTCATCCATCTCGCCCAACAAATCCAGGAGAACGCCATAAAGGGCGGGCTTTGAGTCGGCGTCGAAATCTTTCAATATAGGCTCCTGAACCGAACCCGAATCACCACCGGAGCGAAAAGTGATAGTGAGTTGACCGAATTGACCAGCAGCATCTTCTTTCGTCAACTTGAAAGTCTTCTTTTTCCCGAAATATCCGGGGTTTCCCTTTAGATTCCCTTCTACTTCCAGTTCGAAGTAGCCGATTTCTGCATCACTTCCAAGAGTCTTCTGCTCCCATAACGTGATATAGAGCTCGGTTGTTCCTTGTGGTATAACTACGTTCATCGCCTGCTCCCACTTCGCAGTTGAGGTTATACGCGACTTCACTGTTTCATACCTGGCTTGGATTGTTACATAAAGCTTGGGATTCCCCAACACAGATGTTTTTGGGAGATCCTTCGCACTATGTATCTGTGCGATCATGCTGAACTTTTCATACTTGTCGATACCTGACCGAATAAAACACGGTCCAACACCAGGTATTTTTCTTACATCAGCTTTACGAAGACACGTACAGTTTCGCTTAATCCACGAATACACAACGACCAAACAAGTACAGGCCATCAAGGCACCAGCGGCGTTCGTTATAGCTAGATTATTCAAGCCGTTGATTAACAACTACATACCTGGTAGAAGCAGCCAAATCATGTGATGTGCAACTCGAAAAAATTCGAGACTCGCGATGTTCAGACGAGTGTTTTCGAGTATCCGATTCAACCAGGCCACCACGCCTTCTCCTGCTACAAGAGGAATCGCTACCAGTCCTTGGGGCTACCTAGGTGTCATGGCGGGGATTGGTGCAGGATATGGTGTTTATTATCAAAATACAACCCGACATTCGGGTAAATCATTCATGGAAAAGGTTTTGGAGGACTTCGAATACTTTAATGATTGGTCCAGGGACATATTCCTCTCTATAGGAGATCGGCTTGTTCCACTCAAGCCTTCTCCGTGGCTTATCGATCTCGAAACGATGCGATATCCAGAGTATATCCCCACATTGGTTATGGACCTTGATAAAGTCCTTTGTCATATGGAGTATGATAGGAAAACAGGCTGGCAGGTTGTTAAAAGACCTGGTGCGGACCAGTTCCTGAAAGAGATGCAACATTACTATGAGCTTGTGGTCTTTTCAGACGACGTTGTTCCTGTTGCGAGTGAAGTGATGGCTAGGTGGGGGGTTCCTTGTACAGGTGTGCTGCATAGAGACTTTTGTCGTAAGACAAGCAAGGGTTACGTGAAGGATATCAGTCAACTAGGACGAAAATCCGAGAAATTGATTATTTTGGATCACGAACCAGTGGCCTTTTCTATGCAACCACAGAATGGAATCCGTATCAAACCGTTCGAAGGTGATGAGGGAGACCGCGAACTTTTCGACCTTATTGAATTCCTAAAAGCAGCCGCAACATCTCAAGAGGACACGCGAGCATATATTTCCAAGTTCGGAGGAGGTGATGAGGATGTTGGTCGGAGATTTCTGATTCACAAGAAGGACCAGGACAGTAAAGTCGCTAGTCGACGGAGCTTCGGTCGAGCCCTTGCAGGTAACCCCAACCGGTTACAGTCTTTCAGCTCGAGAGCATAGCATATACAGATGACCTAGATCGTAATCGAGATATAGATAATAGTTTCAATAATCAATTTGAATCGTTACTCGTTTTCCAATATCGCAGCTAAAGATGCCCAAGTTCTACTGTGATTATTGTGATATATATTTGGCGCATTCGAGTATCGGTGGAAGACGGCAACACTGCATTGGCCGAAAGCATATTCAGAATAAGACAGACTACTACCAGCGAATCGTGAGAGAACAAGGGCTTGGGATTATGCCGCTTATTCCAGGAGGCGTGGCACCGTTCGCGGGCCCCCCTCCGATATTTCCCGGAATGCATCCCTCGTTTACCGGTGGACCCCCTCCGTTCCCTCCAGGTATACCGCAGCAGGTTCCGGGATTTATGCCGCCCTTCAATTTTCCGTTCGGGATGCCTCCCCCACCTCCTGGGCTCAACCCAATCACTGGTCCCGGCTTCGCTCAATTTTCGCGATTCAATAAATAGTAGTGTAGAACTCAAATAAGGCAAGTTGATTACTTTCTAGTGTACGGATGCATGTATTGCCGAAGTAAATCCTCTGTTCGCATCGTCGGCGTCAGAGACGTCATTGTGGGTTGTAGAATTGAATTCCCTCCCTGTGGTCGGATGAGGAGAGGTCGTTGTGGGTATGCGCTTCCGAAGAAGGTTATCCCGGCACCAATGCTGCCCTGTGAATACTCTTGCTTTGTCGTGTCGATATTAGTAGATATCGACACGCTAGGTGCAATATTTTCATCGCGCTGTATTGGAATCGCTTGTTGCACTTCCGGAGACACGGGGTACACTGCGCATGCATCTGACCGGGACTCTGCAACCTGTTCCGATAGAGGGAGGGAAACTTTGTTGTTATCCGCTGTCTCGTTTATTAAGGGCTTCTCAACACCACTCGTAAGAATTTTAGGTAAATCAGCCTCGTCTTCAGACCCCACTGATGATTCGCATTGGGACGAGGCCGAGGTACGTGAACGCCTCCTGAGTCTCTCTTCAGAATACAAACGCTCGTCCTCTTGTTCAAATCGGGAGAAGAGTATCCCTGCAATTTGCCCGGACTTAGACGTAGTCAGTGCACAAGACTCCAACCCCGCACTGTATTCGATTATGACTCCTGAATCCGTTTCTAATTGAGAAACGCCATCGGAACCCATCGAGGTTATAAGATTCATGTCATACTCGTGAATATCAAGCACGACGTTGATCGTGTACCATTGAGATGGCTCTAGTCTCTTTGACGCAGTGAATGTTACTTTCTGAAGTGGATTCAGAAGCGAACCGGATCTTACGAAGCTTGATCCCTTCGCAACTCTCTTGCCCATTACTCCCTGACCTTTTGTTATTGTATATGTGAGTTTGTAACTGAAGTCACCGCGTAACATCTCGAAACCTTTCAGTTCGATCCAGTTGCTGCTCTTGAATGAAACGGAATGCAATGTCTCCGATTTGCCCACCAACAGCTTGTTCCATCCAACTTTCCCAACAAACCGCCGAGCGTTCTCGTATTTAGGTTTCAAGAACGGCATTATCCTCCACATGAACTCTAGAACTCTATTATGTGATGAAGTTCTGTGTATGGCATTTCATACTTCCGCTGTCTTGATTTGGATTTCTGGATTCGCCCCTGTACAGAGCGACTTTCGGGGTCGAAATCGAAACCCGATTCCTAAAACGGTGAAGCGTACAATCGGTTCTTTATCATCATCATACTTCTTCTTTATCAGTTCTCGACCTGTTATCCATGCCGGTGGTATTAAATATTTGGAATCCCCGATTTTGATTTTATATAATATATATGTCTAAGGACTCTCAGTCAACTACTAACAAACTCGAATGGGCAGTGAGCCAAGCGTATGTAATTGAAACATGTACCAGTGAATGCAATACATTTAGGCATGGGGCATGTGAGTTCTGTCAAATGGATTTGAGTATAATTACTTCAGGACAAGCGAATCATGCAGTATCCAATCGGGCTTCATCCGAACGGAGACAAAATCGCGTATATACGGATTCAACTGATGCATCTGACTCCGTTTATCAAGGAAAACTTGCGAGTATGGGTATCATACCGAGCAAGCTGGAACCATTCAAGGCTACCGATATTTCGAATGGCACATACGCTGACGAGTCCGACCCACTCGGTCGAACATGGTACCACATTCCGAACCTTGGTGCAAAGTTCTGTGATGCCGTTCGAAAATACTCCATAGTGGCTAACTACAGGGAAGCGCACGTCATCGCGCGGAAGAAGTCTAAGGAAAGTGAATGCATGTGGATCGGAATCGTAGGTGACCCAGCAACGTATACAACTGGTTCGAAGAGGCACTTGATAGATATGATGCTGAGGAACCCAGGACAATCATTTGACAATGGTATTCGAAGACAGAGTTCTAAAGTCCGTGTGAACAGAGCTGTCCCAACGTGCAAAAGGCGCAAGCGCCGTCGGAGGAGATACCCGTTCCTTTCGGACTCTCGTAACGAGACTGAAAGTTCCAACTCTGGGAGTGTCACCAGACGCGACACCGAAGCTCGTGCTCGATCAGTTTTGCAAAGGACAGAAGCAGTGAGAAATCAACCCTCGGAAGAACATAGTAACGGAGAGGACGAGGACAGCGTGGATCTGCCCTCATCCCCATCCTCCTCCACCCCGTCGGTCTTATCGATGGATCAGCAGGTTTCGAATTCTTTTGACTTTCAAGTTCGAGATATGATAGGGTCGCCTCCATCTCGCTCCAATGGAAATGCGAAAGTGCATACCGTGGGTAAGTTGAGTAAGTTCAAATTGCCTGGTGGAACGACTTCTCTCAGTATCAATTCAGCAACTACTACTGTTCCGGACCGAGACTGGGAATTCAATTCCGTCTATCGGGATCCCGTTCTGTATGCGCTGAAGGAACCCCCACTTCCTTCGCCAGATGCGGGAAAAGTCTTCACATTTAATAGATGTGATTCTCGACTTATATCCGCCGGGGCAAGACATTGTCACAACCCCTACCCCCCAGGTCATCCAAGATCGCCTCGGTTATTGATGTCTGGTCAAGACGTTGTACGAAAATACTCCGTTTCTGATCTCAATGAATTACTGGTGTCGTCCGATGGGCCCGCTGTTCCGATATGATTTGTTTGCTTCTTCCGGAGAACCCAATGCAATATTTATATCATACACCATAATTGAGATTTATCAACTAATTCAATATACACATATGATCGCCTGTTCATACCGTCTCTCCTTTGCAGACATGTCATGTGAGACTTTTTGCACCAATCACGAAACAAATTATAGACTTCCTCTCTACAATGCACAAAGACTCTCGATAAAATACTGATGACCTCACACGTTGTTACTCTGGGTTGTACGATTTTAGAACTCTAGTATCTTCGCACCTTATCGACGGCCCCATATTAACCTAGATGATCAGATTTCTTTTTTGAGTTCACTGTCCCATGATTCAGCAACAAAACATGTCATTACCGTAAGAAACCTATTCATTCCGTCTTTTCACATCTATACGTGTAACAGCTTCCTTAAAAATTCCCATCCATCGGATTTGACAGGTTCGTGATTGACCGAAACGAGTTGTGGTGCATCTTTTTCATTTGCTATCATCGCGACAACATCTACAAGAGGAGGCGCAACACGCATTACCGTCTCTATAGAGGAATGCAGACTGTAGCGTATTTTTTCCAAAGGGACCACCCGTCCGGTCGATTGCGCACGAAGCTCACAACGCTGCATAATACATTCTTCACTCGCGGAAACATGCACTACTGCAACCCGGTAATGCGGAAACAGGTTCCGAATCCTTGTTAACTGGGTAATAAACCAGTCATGATCTGACAAACTACCATCGACCCAGATGTTCATATTATGTTTTAGTGCCACTTCCTGCGCTATTT
>Ga0078894_10004764_pt1 | contig 10411 bp, 10 predicted proteins | sample LauGreSu1BDMLBSD_2_FD_67506 | JGI IMG/M metagenome (GOLD analysis project Ga0078894, IMG submission 67506) | Freshwater lake microbial communities from Lake Michigan, USA - Su13.BD.MLB.SD (version 4) (version 4) | ecosystem: Environmental > Aquatic > Freshwater > Lake | place: Lake Michigan... | reverse complement strand
CCCGAAGAAGAGCATGATATTACACTTGAGAAAATGACGTACTTGATTCTCTCATTAATTCAGAATAACAATAAACTAACAAAGGAAAATCATATATTACGGTCGATTGTTGCTAGAATCGACCCCGCATGTTTCGATGAATGAAAATTAACGTACTATTTGAATAATAATGACACATCTTCTGCCATTATGATTCGGTGCGGCGTTGTTGTATAAAATTGAAATCATAAATATCCAATGTTCTACATGTACATCATCCAAATCTCTCGATATCATGGATTATAGTGGTTATACTGTGACACATTCGTTTCCAAAACTATACGCTCAAGATAAAAACGGAAAAATAAAAGTATGGACTGCGGCTGTCATGACTTCAGAATCAGATACAGTCGCATCGCGTATTACGCATGGGTATATCAACGGAAAACAGCAGGTGGCGTATCGTAGTTGTACAGCTGGTAAAAATATCGGTCGTTCTAATGAGACTACGCCTCTCGAACAGTGTATTTCAGAAACACGTCGCAAATGGACCGACAAGAAAGAAAAAGAAGGATACTCAGAATCCAAACCCGCAGATTGTGGTGAAGGGTATGGTGATATATCTGGGAATGACTTCTGGGGGGAGGACGGTGATGTCGAGGGCGATAACCAGGGTGGAGGCCCGGACGGAGAATGTCTCGGTGTTCCTCCTGGGCGTCCATTCCTTCCTATGCTCGCACAAACATTCAACCCTGCCGACCTTGTAGCCGGCTCAAAAAAGAAGAAAGTCATTACATTTCCGTGTTTCGTTCAACCTAAGTTGGATGGATTGCGTTGTGTATCGTATGTGATACGTGGCACTGCTAACGACCGTGAGGTCGTACTTCAATCTCGCACTGGTGCGTTCTTTACTGGTCTCCCTCATATCGCCGCCGCTCTCCGGCCCTATCTCTCACAACATCCTACTATTGTTATCGACGGTGAGTTATACACCGACCAAATGCCTTTTGAAGAACTTGCTGGGCTCATAAAAAAGAAGAAAATCACCGAATCCGACATTGAACGACTTAAAAAAGTCAAGTATCATGTCTATGATATCTACGACCATAAACGGCATGACATGCCTTACTCTGAGAGAATGGAACTTCTAAGCAACGCGGTTCGGCGGTGTGTGTGTGTTGCAAACGATACGCCCCATCGAATGCTGCGAAGTCATACTGAATCTGCCATGGCAGTCGTTCTTGTCCGCACCGAGAAAGTCGCAAGGCTGGCAGAGTTTCGTAATTTGTTTGCTGAGTTTGTAGAAGCGGGTTATGAAGGCATCATGTTGCGAAATGCTGCGGGTGTTTATCGTGCGAATTACCGAAGCAATGACTTGCAGAAATACAAGGAGTTCATCGAGGACGAGTACCGTATTATTGGCTTTACACAAGGTGATGGCCGTGATGCAGGTGCAGTAGTCTGGGTATGCGAGACAGAAGATGGTAAGGAATTTACGGTGAGACCGCGTGGTACAATGGAGAAAAGGCGTGAATGGTTCAGCCAAGGAGATTCGTATATTGGTATGAACTTGACGGTGATATATCAGGAATTAACGGAGGAAGGTAAGCCGAGATTTCCAGTAGGGAAGGCGATAAGGCAGGGGTATTAGGGTCTGGTTCGGTTGGGTGTGAATGGAATGGGTAGTATCAATGAATGGCCTTTTCATATGAGGAAATGTCATACATTGGGCAACCATCCATATATAGTGAAAAAATGTTGTTTAAAATCTCCGGCCCAAAATGGATTTTGGACAAAAATATTTTTGTCCTTTTTGTCCAAACGAGTAGGTTTTAAAACGTGAAAAACATGAAAAATACGATTTAGAGCATAATGCTCTCATTTTAATATTATACCGGATTTTTTCCTTACTGAAACTTTTTTTAACCACCCATACCACCCGCGTTCATAGACTGGTCGCTTTTTTCGCCGGGTATTTTAGGAAACCGCCATGAGTATGCCAAACTATCTCAGTCACAGTTACTCATTTCGGTGCGATGCATGTCGCTTTGTAACAGATAACAAAAAGGACTACCGTCGGCATACAGAATCAAAGAAACATAAAAAACTGGCACAAACCCCCATCGGCAATCACATTCACCCCTCCGGCGTATTTATTACCCAGCCCGATACAAATGCGATATTTTCTACATGGAAACCCGCTACCTTCGCACCACCATCATCCGTCCAACATGCTTTTATATTTGATAAGGGAATTTATAAATACTGTGAAAAGTGTGGTCAAAAATATTATAGTAAGAGTGGATTATGGAAGCATCGAAAAACATGTGACGGTACTGGAGTTATACCGGATGTACCCGACCATACGAATTCGACATCGAGTCCCATTATTGCACCAAATCCATCCGCGTCGACAGCAGACCAAGACCTGAAGGTCATGATGATTGACATGTTAAAAAATAACCAGGATTTTCAGCATAAAATCATAGAGATGCTATATAATCAGCAACAGACGATTGTCGCTAGTGCTACTGCTGCTGCTACTGCTGCCGCAACTGCTGCTGCTACGGCCGCTGCATCAACCGCTGCTGCTTCTGCTGCCTCTGCGTCTGCCCCCGCCCCCAACAGTAATAATTATAATGGAACCACGAACAGTCATAATACGAATAACAATAACAATACATTCAATCTTCAATTCTTCTTGAATGAGCATTGTAAAGATGCGATGAATATCACCGATTTTGCTAGGTCCATAAATTTGAAAGTAAGCGACTTGGATGAATTTGGTCGAATGGGGTATGTGCAAGGTATGTCAAAACTTTTTATTGACAGTTTGAGAGAAACGGATGTATGTAAGCGTCCGATTCATTGTAGTGACGCGAAACGAGATACGCTTTATGTAAAGGATGCGGATAAATGGGAGCGTGACGATGCGGTAAATACAAAAATAACAAAAGCGGTTCGGGTCGTTGAACATAAGAATATTGTCCTCGTGAATGAATGGGCGAAACAGAACCCGAAATGTGAAGATAGTTCAACGTATGAAAATGCACAGTATATTAATATGTCACGTGCGGTGTTGGACGGTGATGACAAGAATATTGCCAAGGTGATTAAATTAGTCGCAAAGGAGGTGGTCATTGAAAAACCATAACTCCATCATTTACATAAAATATATAACAAATTATGCTTTTTCTCATGTAAAATCACCATTTTATATGAGAATAACTCCATTGGGTTCGAGTGTTTTAACGACGAGATAGAATATCATCGCCGACCAACCAAAAATCAGCAGGTCGATGCCAGAATCGTTTGTAATAAATGACCCCATTACATAAAAACGCAGCACAATAGCTAAAGGAAGAACCCGAACAAATCAATGCATCAGCAAAAACCATACCATTAAACGCTGGCAATACATCACCGTTTAAGTGCAGTTCTGTATCGTTTGAACCGCAATACTTCTCTTTAAATACCTCTTCTGTATCTGTCGCGGTTGTTTGTGAATAAATATGAAACCGCAAAGGTTTTTTATCTTTGCCATGGGTTTCCCGGATATGATTCATTAAGCCAATATAATAGGAATGCGATGTATCTGCTCCGGCCATACGCGTATCGACGCAATTGAAACGTCGTATTTGAACAGCGACATTGTAATATTGCGTATCATATGGCGTGGTTTTACCTGCATAAAACCACCTCTTCAGGTCATTCATTATCTCACTTTTCAAGAGTCGTCCAAAATTACGTTCGACAAAGGGATATGTGATGTCTGTGTCCGAATACACCTTAAGTTCTGTAGTGTCAACATTTGGCGGTAAAGGGAAATGGTTGCGTAAATTCATATAGTCCACCAGTCTCTGGGTGAAGTTGTCCTCATTTGTATAATTGTGTTCAAAACTGGTGATATTCGGAAATACATACGCGTTATTTGTATTATTGTACGTATAAAGAATATCGACCAGAATATTTTGAAATTGTGCGCCGAATCCATCCGTTCGTCGTTGGGTTGTATAATATTGAGTCATCGTTACAAAATTCTTACTCTTGTTTTATGTATATAGATTGCGATATCTCTATATATTGTTTATTTACGAATGTTGGGTCGCGTGTATTTGGATGATGAATGAGAACAAACCCTTGCGATTCCATATAGGATATGATATTTTTCGCAGAGCATTCATTCGCCCCGATGTAATAATCACCATCGCCTTCTGCAGTTACATATACAACTCGTTCGCTCAGATACGACCCCGCACTCTTCAAGATGTTTAAATCTGACCCCTGTGCGTCGATTTTGATGTAATCAATATATTGAAACCGGTCCCATGGAAATCCATCGAAGAACATTTTGAGAGAATACACAGGAACATCAATTACGCTCTTTATTTTACCGAGCCGACTTTCATCATTGGGATACAGACTGGATGTTCCGCAGTCGTTGTTACTGATATAAAACTTCATGGTTGCCGGTGTTTCAACACTACTTAACGCACATGGTTGTAACATGAAACGCCCTTCATCGATGTATTTGTATTGAAGACATTCGCCATGACTATGATGCTGTTTTTGATTATTTTTATTCGTTATACACGCAATACTTTCTGGGTTGGGTTCAAACCCGAAGACCATTAAACTCGAGTCTTCGTATGACAACCACGACTGTGACTGCGGGGCATTATAAGAAAGACCGATGTCAAGCTTTACGTGTGTGCATGTGGTTGGTATTGTGTAGTTGAACATAATAATTATATAATACAAATATAAATACTTTTATATACCATTACTGTTACATGGTAGTTGTTTATTTACACAACAATGCGCATAATGGAGATGTGTTATTTTCATCTGAAATTGTAAAAGTATTCATACGAAGTAACCCAACAATACATTTCAAAATAGTGCCATGTTGTTCTAGTATTCTCTTTCAAGACATAGTAAGTGATTATGTTTCTATTCACGTTCATCCGATTATATGGAACGTCAATATGAATAGTATGTCAGGACATAGAGTGGAAAGCGATATTGAATATATTCGCAAATTATCAAATACGTTAATTTCCTATACACATACTGATGATATTGAGAGATTATACATAAATACGTGGCGTATTTTAATACATAAAAGCCATTGTATGGATCTACGATGTAAGCCTCTTCAAATCGCTACGATGTTAGAAAACGTAAAAAAAACGTATAACATAGATTTACATTTTCACTGTGATGATTATCGTGAATTAATACCAAAAATACCAGCGTATTCACTTGATTCATTTCCTATTTTTTCAAATCTATCAAAGGAATCGATATTCTTTTATAATTTAGACGGCTTTAGTGCACAAGACAAAGGTCGATATAATAGCTCATTTAATGATAATGTAATAAAGCATTTATTGGTTGAAAATCCAGATAAACAACTCATAATTGTAAATAAGACTGATATAACTCATCCAAATTTACTTACATTAACTACGGATGTAAATATTGAAAAAACGTTGTGTGGAAAAAATCTAGTGTATTACGCTAATATTTGTAGACTATGTAGTAAGGTGTATTTCAAACTAAATGGGGGGTCGTTATATGTATTGAATAAGGATAATATAGGCGATAAAACGACACAATACTACTTATTGTATGATACAGATGATATCGAAGGTTATTCGAAAATTGTCACTGGTGTTTTCAATAATAGTATAACAGTTGTGGGTGATTATAGAAAATTCAATTAAGTTCTTCCGAATGGATTACCGCAAAAGATTATATTTGTATATCTTCTGTTTGTTTTATAGTTATACTGAAACGACTTAAAATAGTTTCAGTATAAAACGTATAAATGTCAATAACCATATCAGACCAAGCATTTCCATGGCGATTTCCACTTCCGTCTGATACGTATCATAAGTACTGTCGAAATGTGTATTCACAAAATGGAGAGGACGGTATAATTGAGAAACTATTGAATGAGCTCGGCATAACAAATGGTTCATTTTGCGAATTTGGTGCGTCGGATGGACTTTCATCATCGAATACTTTTAATTTGGTAAAAGAACGTAATTTCACGGGTATGCTCATCGAAGCCGATGAAGGTCGATACAAAAAGTGTGTAGAAAATTACAAACCATATCCGGATATCCAAGTTTTTCAGGGGTATGTACTATATGATGATGTAGCCAATAATCTAGATTCATGGCTGGCCCGCGGGAACATGAAGCCGGATTTTGACGTATTATCCATCGATATTGACTGTGATGACTATTATGTGTGGGAAAATATGAAAAATTATAACCCGAAGATTGTTATCTTCGAAGTGAATAGTTACAGAGACCCGATATTTGATGAGTTGCCGAAAAAACCGTCAACTGCATACAACATTGATTTGTTACGTGAGCAACACAATTCAAGGGTAGCACAAGGTTGTAGTTTTATCTCTGCAGTAAAACTTGGATTACAAAAAGGATATATCCCGGTTTCATTTACAGGAAATATTATATTTGTCAGGCGTGATTTGGTGGATAAATTAAACGATTTTCCGCATAAGTTATCCGATAACCCATATGACTATATTCATCTTTATTCACATTTGTGTATGTGGAATAACGATTGGTATACGAACAACGGATTAATGGTAAACACCGCAATACGTGATTATTATCTATTATATAATCGTTTCTTCATTGATATTGAGTGGTTACGTAATCGTGTAAGTGAAATCGAGAGTAATCGCGGATGATAGATATTAGACATGGATAAGTTCTTCTGTCGAAAGATGTGAATCATGTAACAGTTTCAATCCTGGGTTTTCACTCGAAAAGTAGCTAGGACACAATATACTCCAGTCCGTATCTTCTGGTAAAAGTGTTAGTTTCGTAAAAATATAACCGACAAATGCACTACATACGAAACGATTTGTTTTCTGAGGGTGAGGGTCTTTCTTACAATATGCTTCAATCCAATCAGCGATGACAGTATCATACGGTTTATTATACACCGCCTGATGTATTTTCTTTAATTTCTCGGATGTAAAAATTTCATCGTATCTCTCGGAGTGAAACTTCCGAATGTATAATTTCCCGGTATATGTAGTCACATATTCGTGATATGGGACAAATTGTACGCCGAACTTCATGGTATTATCTTCTGCATCAGGGAAATAAGATGTTCCTGACATCCAGACATAGATTCCTTTCATGGGTGGGTCTGTAAAATCGGGGTCTTTCACAATCATTCCAACATGAGAGAAGTCACTTTTTGTCATAAATTTAATGAACCAGCTGAAAAGCCCCCAGTCCTTATAACCGAGGTCGTCGCACAATATGAGGTCGCCAGTTTTGAGATTCATTCTAATCTAATATATGAATACGATATTTATATATATTATACGAAAATAATGGGTATTGCATTTATTGATAATCATACATTTGGTCATTTATTTGGAGGTATATTGTCTTTTACTATGCTGCAATACAGTAATGTTCCGCTTAGTTACAATTTCATGATTGCCAACGGAATACATTATATGATAGAGCGAAGAGAGAAGAGTGTTGCACCGAATGGGCGTGTCTTAGAGACGTATCAAAATCATATCGGTGATATAATTGCGTTTTTTTCAGGATGGATGATTGCGTATGCCCTACGTTTGGACCGTTATGTGAATCATAAAATCGCACCACTTTTATGGGTTGTATTGATTTACAATTATTCGACGGAAATATTACGAGAGATGTATCCATATGAACGGCGACTTGATGGTGCGTATACCAAGGATAAATGATAACCCAGTGGTGATGATAGATGGTTGGCACGTAGGATTTCGAGAGATTGAGTACCTCGAAGTATATTGATGTGGAAATATAATATTTCTATATTATGATGGGCTTATTGGTCCATCATTTGAAATCTCTCGGAATGGCGACTTTAGAATGGTTGGTTTCGAGAGATTTAGGGAGTGTTGCATTTGTTTTTTTATTATGAATCGGTTGATTCTTTTTCTGGCACATAAATCTCTCGGAATATTGCGTTGACAATTGACCTTCGGTCGATATGGAACGTGAATATACGAGCAAGTCTGGTGCTTTAGGTGCCGGGGTTGTGTTTTGTGCATGAAATCTCTCGGAATGGCGACTTTAGAATGGTTGGTTTCGAGAGATTTAGGGAGTGTTGCATGTTTTTTATTATGAATCGGTTGATTCTTTTTCTGGCACATAAATCTCTCGGAATATTGCGTTGACATTTGACCTTTTCGGTCGATATGGAACGTGAATATACGAGCAAGTCTGGTGCTGTAGGTGCCGGGGTTGTGTTTTGTGCATGAAATCTCTCGGAATGACGACTTTAGAATGGTTGGTTTCGAGAGATTTAGGGAGTGTTGCATGTTTTTTATTATGAATCGGTTGATTCTTTTTCGTTATTGTTATGATGTGAAATAGTTATAAATATAAAATAAATTGTAAGGGTTTAGGTGTAAATATTTTTGTAGTTGTTATGTTTGATTACCGTGACATTTTGTTATATGCCAAATGTCACGGTAAATCATGAACAAAATACCTACATTACGATAGTAAACCTATACACTTTTATTTATTCAAAGTAATAGTACCACCCTTTTTGGTAACGGTTTTCACTTGTTTTTGTTGAACAACTGGCTGTACAGATGTTGACAATTCAATATTTATTGGAGACATGTAATTAACTTCTTGTTCAGGTAAGACGGATTTATCACACGTTCGTTTATGAACTGAAAGTGCTAGTAGATTTTTCCCGACAAAATTACATTTTTCACAAATAAATTTTCCGGAATTAATATAACCGAATCTGGATGATAACATCTTTTCAAGAGAAGGAAGTTGAAGACTTTCAATATTCTTGATCATCTTTTGAGAGAATTCCTTTACCATTTTCAATTGGGCTAATTTTTGTTCAACAAATAGCTGATATTCTTTATTAATTTCTTCGAGTGTATCTTTGCTTATAGGGTAGTCATCGGTTGTTGTAATTTCATCTAATTTAGATTTGAAAGAGTCAATAATATCAATAGCGATTTTAATGATTTCTGGGTCATAATTTACGTTATGCACGTATAATAAGACATTCCGATTATGTATATTTATCTCAAAGTTTTCTTTATTAACAATACCTCCCTCTTGAGAGAGAAATAGTCCTGAACAATTTTGTGTATCTACATCATGAATAAATTTCTTAACTTGCTCTGATGTAACCTGACGAGACTCGTAACACTTATTCTCAACTAGAATCTTCTGTTTATCCTTACGATGAATAATAATATCTCCTGATTCTTTTTGAGAGCCTACGTATTCAACCTCTGCTGATGGGAATAATCCTCTTAAAATGTTTAGAACAATATTCTCAGACATTTTTCCTTTTGAACTAGAATTTTCCATCCTTTTGAGAACATCCTTTACTTCAGATTGAAGTGCTAATTGCGATGAAGATATAGATGAAAATTGTGACAAAGTTGCATCTTTATTTGAATCAACAATTTTTCTAGTTGAATCAATAACATTGGAAAATTTTGCATCAATCGTTTTAATAAAGCCATCAAGTGATGATTGCGACAACGGTTCTCCATCGGTTTTGGATGCTTTGCTAATCTCCTCGGTTATAAAAGAACAAAACGATTTTATGTTTTCATTAATCTGTTTAGAAATGGTTTCATTATTTTTTGGAACAAGTTCAGTCAACAATATTTGGGTCTTGTCTAATATTGTCCCATTCGAATCTTTAATGAGAGGAGCAATCTTATCCGCAATATTCGAGGACAAAATCATCTTCAAATCATCGATGTATTCCTTCTTAAACTCTGTAAGTTTTAACAATAGTTGTTTATCATATTCAACCTTTTGACTTGTAAGCTGGGATTGAATATTCGCAATTCCATCCAAGATTTGTGCAGTAATATTACAATTATTTTCGGGATTAGTTGTATTCATAATAGATACAAGAATATCTGTAAACATAACGTTCATTTTTTCAAAATCAAGATGAGGATGTTCATGATAAAAAGCCCAAACCTTTGCACTCTTACACATAAGAGTTGTATTGACTGATGTTGCCATTTGTATTAAGTATTATGTATAATTATACTGTTTTTTCTTTAAGTTTACTTCTAGATTAGAATTCTAATAGAAAATCAATCTAGAAATTTTTTGTAGTCATTTCTAATCTAGAATTCTAATACAAAACTAATCTAGAAATGATTCAAAAGTATGATATAATATAAAAATATTTTTTGTGACGATATATGGTGTACTTTTTTGAGATATGAACTAAATTTTAGTTTTATAGTCTCATTTTAGACCATAAAAAAATGAGAGCATAAATGGTCTCATAAAATTTGAATGTTATATTTTTTTGTGACGATAAATGACTTCAAAAAAAAATACAATTTATTATCTAAAGTATTATTATCTAATTT
>Ga0078894_10004763_pt1 | contig 10413 bp, 10 predicted proteins | sample LauGreSu1BDMLBSD_2_FD_67506 | JGI IMG/M metagenome (GOLD analysis project Ga0078894, IMG submission 67506) | Freshwater lake microbial communities from Lake Michigan, USA - Su13.BD.MLB.SD (version 4) (version 4) | ecosystem: Environmental > Aquatic > Freshwater > Lake | place: Lake Michigan... | reverse complement strand
GATATGACCTACGCACCTAATTTTAATATTGGGGATTTAAAAAGCGACAACGCAACGCTGATAGAAAACGTAACGCCACCGGAAGATTGGCGAGGCTGCAAGTATCTCTATGATGGCGCGTGGACGTTAAACCCAAAATGGGTAGACCCGTCTGTAGTTAATAAATGAGCACCGATCAATAAAGCACCGGAGTAACCCATGCTCACCGACGAAACAGCATTATTACGCCAGATAATCCGCGAAGAGATGAAGTCCGTCCTCAAGGAAATCGGGCTGCACGACGACGACGCTGGTAATGATGTACGCGACTTGCGTAGCTTAATCACTGATTGGCGCGGCATGAAGAAGGTCGTTTGGCAGACAGTTGCCCGTGCAGGTACGGTCTTTGTTTTGGGTCTGCTCATGTTGGGTGCGTGGGCTAAATTTGGTGGTGGAGATGGAGGACAGCAATGAGCGACGAGAATCCCGAGCGCTACGAGAGCGCAAAAGAGGTAGCAGGCAAAGCAATCGGCCAGTACGGCTTGATGTATATCACAGCTATTGTCTTGATCGGTGTTGGCTCTAGTTATTTCCTCACTGAGTCCGCGATCACTGCTGTGATGACGATGGTCGGTGGCGCGTTGGTTGCACTGATCAACATGATGAACGGCATTGCCGGAACTCAAGAGAAACCTGACCGCCCAGAGTTTGAAGTGATCCAGCACTTGATTGCCAAGCTGGCTGAGAAAGAACCCCCGATGCGCGTGGATGTGGAGGATGGAAAAGTGACTGTTCGAAAAGGCGATGACATCACGACGATGAGGTCTGAATAATGCTTACCCTACTGTCAACCATCGCCAGCTTCCTGACTGGGGGCTTGCCAAAAATCCTCGACCTTTTCAAAGACCGGGGCGACAAAAAGCACGAGCTGGAGATGATGCGAATCTCCATCGAGCGTGAAACCCAAATGGCTGAGCGCGGCTTCGTTGCACAACAGCGCATCGAGGAGATCAGGGCAGATGCCGCAGCGGCGCAGGCGATGACCTCGGAAAGGCTGGCACTGTATAAGCACGACACGGACATCGGCAAAGGCGCGAGCCAGTGGGTGATTGGTCTTCGCGCCTCGGTTCGTCCGGTCATCACTTACTGCATGTTCTTTATGCTGTGCGCCATCAACCTGTTTGGCTGCTGGTACGCCGTGAAGCAAGGCGTGCCTTTTGAAGAGACACTAAGCCTTCTGTGGGACGACGAGACGCAGGCGCTGTTTGCCTCGATCATTGCGTTTTGGTTCGGGTCGCAGGCGTTTGAAAGCCGTGCGCGTCGGTGATGCAGGCAGGGCGCTAATCAAGCATTTCGAGGGCGTCCATCGTCGCCCTTACCTTTGCCCCGCGATCCTTTGGACCGTGGGTGTTGGACGAGTCCTCTACCCCGAGCAGAACAAGCTCAAGGTGCCGGAGCGGAAGCTGCACCCCCTGAAGCCCGAACACGACCGAGAGTGGACCGATGAGGCAATTGATCTACTTTTTGATGCAGACCTGCTTAGGTTTGAGAGCGGTGTTCTGCGACATTGTCCTGATAGCGTTACTAGCCAAGGCCAGTTTGACGCCTTGGTTGCCTTCAGCTTTAATTGCGGCCTTGGTGCCCTTCAGGCTTCTACACTCCGCCGTCTTTACAATGCCGGGGATATAGCCGGTGCAGCAGACGAGTTTGTAAAATGGAACAAAGGCGGGGGCAGGATATTACCGGGCCTGACCCGGCGCAGGCTGGCAGAGCAGGCGCTGTTTTTGTCGTAGTTGTGCCAGAGTCATGATGACTTGTGAAGCCTGTGTGGTAAGATTCGTTTAATTGCGGACGCTGAATCAGCATCCTTTCGTTGGCTTGTTGCCATAGTGAGGTGCTGTACGGCTTACGTGATGCAATACTCCTCCTTGCTGGAAGACCTGCGCCGATATCTGGAGCGCGGCTTTACAGAAGAGAGCGACCCCACCGTCTACGACCAGTTGCCGAGACTTGTTGCTCTTGGCGAGCGTCGTTGTGCCACCGAGCTGAAGGTTCAAGGATTTCAGCGCACGGTCTCAACGCCTCTTCAGGTTGGGGTCTCGACCCTGCTGAAACCAGACCGCTGGCGCGACACGATCAGCATGTCTGTCGCTGGGTCGCCCATCTTTGCCCGGTCCTACGAGTACGTGAAGAACTACTGGCCAGACTCCGCAGTCACAGGCCCGGTTGAGTTCTATACCGACTACGACTACCAGCACTGGCTGATTGCGCCGACGCCGGCCACGGTTCAGACCCTTGAGGTCTTGTACTACGAGCTGCCACAACCTCTTGACGATGCGAACCAGCAGAACTGGCTGACGAACTACGCGCCAAATCTGCTGCTGTACGCATGCCTACTGGAAGCCACTCCTTTCCTTAAAAACGACGAGCGCATCGCAACATGGCAGTCCATGTACGACCGTTTCGCACAAGCAACCAGCGGTCAGGATCTACAGAAGATTCTCGACCGGACAGCAGTGAGGATTGAAGCATGACGGAGTGGACGGATCAGTTCGGCGGGGCCAACATATATCCGAGCGAAATCACGTACAGCGAGATCACTCTTGCTGCCAACGTAACGCTGAATTGGCCGACAGAGGCATCTGCTTCGTCTAACTTCGTTACTAGCGTAATCGATGTCAACGCCACTGGCGTAGGTTGTGTCATCACAATGCCGGCGGCAAATGCGGCGGCACCCGGCATTACTGTGCTGTTCAACAACATCGGCGCGAACACGTTTACGGTGAGAAATGCTGGCGGCACGCAGATCATCAGCTCAACCAGTGGTACGGTGTGGCAAACGTATCTTGCTGACAACTCGACAACGGCCGGCACATGGAGGTCGTTCCAGTACGGCGCATCGGTGTCTGCGGCTCAGGCATCCGGCTTGGCTGGTACTGGCCTGATCGCAATCGGCGCAGCTCTGTCGCAGACGATGCCGGTATCGAATTTGTTGGTCAATTACACTGCTGGGAATCCTGACATTGGCGTCGTGCAGAACTGGACCGGAAGCGGCACCGGCACACTGACGCTGCCAGATCCGTCTGTGGTGTACACCAGCTGGTTCATCGTTGCGAAGAACAGCGGCGGTGGCGCGCTTACAGTTACTCCCGGCGGCACCGCAACAATCGATGGGTCTTCCACGCTGTCGCTGCAGCCATACGAGTCGTGCATCATCATTCAGGACGGCGCTGATTTCTACACAATCGGCTTGGGACAGTCTGGCACGTTTGCGTTTGACTACACGACGATTAGTGTCGCGGGGTCTGGCACGTACACCTTGAGCGGGAGCGAACTCAACCGGATTGCGTACAATTTTACAGGCGTGCTCACCGGCAACAAGATTGTTCAGGTGCCGGCCACGATTCAGCAGTATTGGATCACCAACTCGACCACTGGTGCGTACACACTGACGGTCAAGCTGTCTGGCTCGACCGGAATTGTGATCAATCAAGGCTCTCGCGGCATCTACTACTCCAACGGTTCTGATGTGGTCAACGCAGACACGGGAGGCCTCTCCATCCCACTAAGTATTGCGAGCGGCGGCACCGGAGCTACAACGGCGTCTGCAGCTCGTACAAACCTTGGCGGTACATCTGTGGGTGTTGCGCTGTTCACTGCTGTGGACGCGCAGGCTGCACTGGCTGCACTTAGTCCCATTTCCGGCGGGACATTCTGATGGCGGTGTCAACCACACTGATTGGCTCGCAACCCGGCATAAAGCGGGACGGCACCAGTTTTGATGGCGAACACTACATCGACGGTCAATGGGTCAGGTTTCAGCGTGGAAAGCCTCGCAAGATGTGGGGTTTCCGATCCATCAGCAAATTCCTGCAGGAAATTTCCAGAGGAATTACTTGTTGGGCCGAGAATCACTACCAGTATTGCCTGAGCGGATCGGAAAACTACCTTGAGTCGTTTTCTGTAGACAATGGCGGTAACGCATCCATCATAACCGACAGGACGCCGGGTGCGTACGCTGCTGGCACGCTCACGCTCACTGGTGGCGGCTCTGGGTCAGTGAACACGGTGACCGTCAACGGCGTCACAGTAACATCCGGCGCTGTCGCGTATGTGACAAGCCTCAGCGCAACCGCCACGGCCGTTGCTGCCAACATCACAGCGCACACATCAAGCCCGAACTACACGGCTACTGCTGTTGGCGCGATCATCACCATCACCGCCACTGTCATGGACATGGTAACGAACGGATACGTTGTTGCTGCGACCACGACCACGATCACAACATCTGCCACGCCGATGGCTGGTGGTGGAACTCCTCTGGATGTCTCGCCCCTGAATATGTGGATGTTCGACTACCAGTATTCGCCGAGCGATGTGAAAAACTACGTGATCGCGCACGTTGGGCAGAATCTGGAATGCAGCTATGCCGACACGGGTGGACAGATTTTCTACGGCGAGGCTGTCAGCTCTGACAAGCTGGTGGAGATAGCACTCCCAGCCAACATGAATGCAACGGGTGGGATCGTGGTTCTGCATCCATACCTTGTTTACTACGGCAGCAACGGAATGATCGGCTGGAGTGTCCCGGGGGATCCAACAGATCTCAGCGGCTCTGGCTCTGGTCAGGCTCGACCATGGAGCCAGAAGTTTATCAAAGGGCTTCCGCTTCGTGCCGGTGGTGGCAATTCTCCTGCAGGAATCTTCTGGGCGTATGACGCAGTAATTCGCATGTCGTATGTCGGCGGGACTCCAGTGTTCAGCTTTGACGTATTGATGACCGCAAGCTCCATCATGTCGGCCAATTGCGTGATCGACTACGACGGAGTGTTCTACTGGTGCGCAGTTGATAGGTTCCTGATGTTCAACGGTGTCGTCAGAGAGATTGAGAACAATCTCAACATCAACTACTTCCTCGACAACATTCAACAAAACAGCCGCGACAAAGTATTCGCATTCAAAGTGCCGCGTTTCGGCGAGATCTGGTGGTGCTATCCGCGTGGCGATGCAGAGGAGTGTACGCACGCGATCATCTACAACGTGCGCGAGAACACTTGGTACGACACTGAGCTGCCGAATTCCGGCCGGTCTGCGGGTATCTACAACTCGGAGCTGCTGTCACCAGTCCTGACTGGCGTTGACCAAACGGTAGACGGCTACAAAGTCTGGCTGCACGAAAGAGGGCTCGACGAGATTGATGGCCAAGACATCAATGCCATCAACTCGTATTACACCACATCAGATATGTCGCTGCCGGCCACGCAGAGTGTGGATGCGCGTCTGCGAATCACTACAGTTGAGCCAGACTTTGTGCAGGCCGGGCCGATGACGCTGGTCGTCAGTGGGCGCGCAAACGCAAGGGCACCAGAGCAGGAAACGGCAGTGGTGACGTATCCAGAAAATGCACTCCAGACATACGAGCAAGTCGTGATGCTAAAGGCCCAGTACCGGCTTATGAATCTGACTTTCGGCAGCAATGCGCCGGGCGGCGATTATCAGGCCGGGCAGATCATTGCACACATCGACACAGGGGATCACACCAAACTGTCATGATTTCAATGACTCGACCAACAGGAATGACTTTGCAGCAATGGGCTGATCGGGTCGTGCTCGATCTCGATGCATACGGTCCGCTGCAGAAACTGAAAGACACCAACTGGCAGAGATGGGCTGTGCAGCTGCCAGCCATTATCAGTTTGGGATACATAGCAATTCCAAATCCATACCAGTTCACCGACTGGAAACTGTGGGCAGAATACGTATGCGGGGAGCTCGCGTGATGTACGACGATATTAACTTGCCAGAATCAGTGATGCGGCCCGGCCACAACCGTGTTGCGCTGACGATCCATGCGTTTGATCCAGATAAGGGTCAGCTGGACAACTACCTGCGCTACAAGAATGGCGGGATGCACAGCGCGGCAGAGAAGGTGCGCAAGGCTGGACGCCGCGACGACACGATTCTCCTGCATGTGAACGAGGAAGAATTCAAACAGCTCCGCGATCAGTGGGGCGATCCGATCATCAACCCTGACACTGGTCTGCCTGAGTACGGCTTCCTGAAGAGCCTGAAGAAAATTCTGAAGGTGGTTGCGCCGATTGCGCTCGGCTTTATGGTGCCGGGGATTGGTGCAGCCATTGCAAAAGCCGGCTTCATGGGCATGTCTCAAGCAACCGCCACCGCGCTAACCGGAGCGGCCCTTGGTGGCGCTACTGGCGGCAAGAAAGGCGCTCTCACAGGGCTTATTGGTGGGTTTGCATCAGTCCCCGGTGGGGCTCAGTCTGTGGGGTCAAAAATCCCGATGCTGGGCAAAGCAAGTGCGGCCACTCAGACCATGGCCGGCAGGGCCGCTTTGGGTGCTGCCAGCGGTTATGCTACCGGCCAAGACCCGCTCAAGACGGCGCTCGGATCTGCACTGATCGGCAGCTTCGCCGACAAGGCCGCTAACTCAAACTTCGTGCAAAACAGCTTGGCCAACTCGCCGCTTCTGCAGCAGGGCGCTCTGGGCGCATTGCGTGGTGCTGATGTGGCAGGGATGACTGCCGGAGATCCGATCAAGGGCGCAGGCGTTGGAGCATTGATGGGTGCCGGTCAGGCAGCCCTTGAGAAATTCAAGAACCCCGCAGAAGCCTCTACTGGCTCGCCTACGCCACAACAGGCCAGCGGTGAGCCAGAGACAAACATCTGGACAGGGGAGAAGGTGCCAAGCGCTACAGGCCCGGTTACATCGAACCTGACTGGCTCGCCGGGCATGGCCGCCGCCTCAACCTCGCTGCTGTCTCAGGTCGCGCAGTATCAAACCAAGGCCGAGGCGGTAGCAGCTGCAGCCCAGACCTTTGGCGCCAACCCTGACACCCGGCCGGTGTACGACGCCCTGACCAATTTCACGATGTGCGACACCGCACAGAATTTCGGTGCCTGTCTCGCGCAGAACTGGGATAAGTTCAATGCATCGGTTGCACAGCATGCCCCAAGGCTCGGAGCGCCTCCAGCAGCGCCCACAGCCCCAACGCTGGCCGGTATCCCTACACCACAAGCAGCCCCTCCGCTGAAGATGGCTACAGGCGGTCTGGCAGCGTTACAGCACCTTGCGGTTGGTGGGCCGGGCGACGGACAGGACGATGAAGTGCCTGCAGTGCTGGAAGATGGCGACTTCATCATCACGGCGGACGTTGTAAGCGCTCTGGGGTCTGGATCCACCGAGGGCGGCTTCAGGGCTCTCACCCAGATGGTTCACGATTTGACGGGCGGTGAGATTCAGCCTGAGACCGGCGGCGAGGTCAACGCGCTGCTTTCCAATGGTGAGTTCAGGATTCCCCGGGCGGCTGTTCAGGCAATCGGCGGCGGGTCGATCAATACTGGAGCGAAGAAGCTCCGACAGCTGATGAAAGGCGCTCGCAAGTCTTACCGCTCAGTCAGTCACGACAAAATACCGCCCAAGGCTAAATCGCCTTTGGCCTACATGAGGACAGCATAATGGCCAACATAGACGGTCTTTTTGATGGCGGCGTGACGAGCGCGCCAAGCTCGTCCACCACAACAGCCAACCAAACTCCCCAGTGGTATCAGGATCTGTCTTACGAGCAGATGATGAAGGCCAGAGCGGTCGCTAGTCGGCCGTATGAGACATACGCTTTGCCTACAGTGGCTGAAGCTACCCCGGATCAGCAGGCCGCGTATCAAGGCGTCAGGCAGAATGTTGGCGCATGGCAGCCGTCTTATAATGTGGCGATGAAAGGATTCCAGTCGCTGGGCGGCGCCGACCCGGGAGTACAGAGCGGCATAGGCTATATGCAAGCCGCCGCCGGGTACAATCCGATGCTCAGTCAGCAGCCGTATCTCGACTCGGCAGTGGGTCGAATTAACGAAGGCCAGCAAGGTGCCGCAGCGTCTTTGGCCGAAGATCAAAAGCAATATCTACGACCAGATCTTGCTAGCGCCGGACTGGATCAGGGGCAAAAAACCTATAGCAGAGCAGGTGCTCTTGACTCTGTCGGCGCATCGCAGCCCTATTTTGGGCAGGCGGCAGGCGCGACACAGCAGGCTATCAGCGAGCGCGCTCTTGCGGCCGCACAGCCGTATCTGCAGTCGGCCGGGGGCAATGCGGCCGGCGGCACAGATCAGTACATGAATCAGTACAACTCTGCAGTGACAGATCAGATTGCAAGGCTGGGCGCGAGGAACCTTAGAGAAAACCTGTTGCCGGCGCTGGGCGACCAGTTTGTCGCGGCCGGTCAGTTCGGAGGCAGCAGGATGGGTGAGTTCGGTCAACGGGCGTTGCGCGACACGCAAGAGTCGGTACTTGCTCAACAGGCTCAAGCACTGCAACAGGGTTACGGGCAAGCTCTTGCCGCGTCACAAGCCGATCTTGCGCGGCAGGCGACGCTTGCTGGCACGGCCGGAAGTATCGCTGGTGCAGACCTGTCCCGCACGCTTCAGGGCGCTGGGCAGTACAGCTCAATGGGGCAAGCAGCAGGGCAGCTCACTCAGGGGCAGCAGCAGAATCTCACCGCGATTGGTCAAGCTCAGACTGCGGCCGGCGCCGGCCAGCAACAGACCGGCCTATCGGCGCTTGGGCAAGTGCAACAGGCAGAGCAGGCAGATCTGGCCAGAAAGCTACAAGCCGCAAGCCAGTTGGCGTCTATCGGAGGGCAGCAAGCAAGCGCCACCGGACAGTACAGCGGCCAGTTGATGAATATAGGGTCTGGCATAGCAAGTGCCAGCAGCAGCGACGCATCTCGCCAGCAGTCAGCGCTGCAAGCGCTTGCAAATGCTGGGCAGACTCAGCAGGGTCTGATTGCTAGCGATTCGGCAGGCCTTGAGGCCATTGGTCAAAGCCAGCAGGAGCTGCAGCAGAGACAGCTGGATGCCGCATACAGGGACTATGTGGCGCAGCAACAGTATCCGCAAACGCAGTTGGACTGGTATCAGGCTCAGCTACGAAACACCGGCCAATACCTGCCGAACACAACAACGCAGAACGCGACCACGCCAATTGCGACTCCGTCACCGTTGTCGCAAATTGCTGGGCTGTATAGCATTGGTCGAGGCATCACCACCCCGTAACTGGAGAAGAAGATGGACGATCCTTACAACACGGGCTACGACAGTGGCACCAACACGGGCTACGACCGTGGCACCAACACCGCAAATAATGCGGTGATTATTGCTGGTGGCGCCGCTGCAGAACCACCGGCACCTCCGCAGCCCAATATACCCACCTACGGGTATGAGCTGTCACAGCTGATGAAACGCTATGGGGCGGCGGCGCCAACACCGCCTCGCACCACCGACCAACAACTGCTGGATAAATACTTCGCGCCGATACAGTCGGCGAAGATGTACGACAATCCGAAAGGCAATGAGCTGTACAACGCATACCTTGATATTGCTCAGGGTAGGATGGCCGCGCCTGCCAATCCAATGAACAAGTTCTTCCCCGGCCAGCTGGTGTGTGAGGCCGGTTACCGATATGACCCTGTGACGGCTACATGCGTAAAAGTGTCAACCAACAGCCCAAACATTGGCGGCAACACAATGTCAACCGGCAGCCCAAACATTGGCGGCAACACAGTGTCAACCGGCAGTCCAAACATTGGCGGCAACCAGTGTCCGCCCGGTTTCAATTTCGACCCTGTAACACGCAGTTGTGTGCCCACTGCCGTGACCAATCTTCCAGCCCTAGAGATTCCCCCGCCCAAAGATAAGCCCAAAGGACCGGGGATGACTGATGATCAGATACGATCAATGGCCGGCACAGTAACTGGCAACGCTCAGTTGTTTGATCTCTACAAACAGGACAAGCTGTCGATGGCGCAGGCTGAAAAAGCGCTTGGATCCGCTCCTGTGCAACATTGGATGCAGACCAATACGTTCGGCGGAGACACTGTCAACGACCGCAACATTCAAGCGCTCGCAGCCAGCAGCGGCGGTCCTGATGCTTTGCGCAGCCTTGTCAACAGCGGTGGTGCGAACGTGGGCGATATAAGGCGTGCGCTTGGTGATGACGCTGTCAAATCGTGGGCCGAGCGTTACGACCCCGCTCTGTATCAGAAATACTTTGGCAAGGCTCGCGGCGGAACATTTCATGCGCCCGGCGTGCCCAAGTATGCAGAGGGCGATTTGTACAGAGCTCCGCCACAAAGCATGATCGATTTCGCACAACAGAATTCGTCGCCCAGTCTTGATGGTTTGGCAAGACGATACGCTGGTGCTCCTGTCGCACCGGCACCCGTGGATCCAGTTGCAGCAGCACGCGAACGGTACGAGGCAGCATCTCAGCGCCTACGCGCAGCTGCTATGGCAGGCATGCAGGAAGCACCGAAAGGCCCAAGCGAGTCTGAAAAGTATTTTCGTCTTGCGTCAGCATTTCTGGACCCCGGCAAGACCGGCAGCTTTGGTGAAGCGGCTGGTCGCGCAGCGGCTGTGATGGGC
>Ga0078894_10004762_pt1 | contig 10413 bp, 8 predicted proteins | sample LauGreSu1BDMLBSD_2_FD_67506 | JGI IMG/M metagenome (GOLD analysis project Ga0078894, IMG submission 67506) | Freshwater lake microbial communities from Lake Michigan, USA - Su13.BD.MLB.SD (version 4) (version 4) | ecosystem: Environmental > Aquatic > Freshwater > Lake | place: Lake Michigan, USA... | reverse complement strand
GAAGGATGCCGTGCAGAACAAGTTCTTCGATGCGCTGGCGGCCGGCAAGCCGACGGCCAGCAACTTCGAGGGGTATCAGTCGATTGTGGCCAGGGCGGCGGACATCGGGATCATCCTGGATCCAGCCGTCGCGAGCCGCGGTGCGGAGCAGTTGTGCTCGGCCCTGCGGGACCAAGCATGGCTGGCGCAGGTGCCCGGGCGGGCGCAGCGGCTGGCAAGCGGGGAGTTCAGCCGGGATGCACTGGCCGGGGAACTGGAGCGGGTGCTGACTCCTATTGCCGATCGATCCTGACTGGCGTAATTGCCACATGCCTCCCACAGTTTGAGTGAGCAAAACGATATCTCCTCCATCAGCCGTCTCAGGGGAGTTGGCTCTCGGCGAACGTGTTTGGAGAATCAGACAGCCCACTTCCCTCACGCCAACTCAAAATCAACTAGAGAGGTTCGTTGCAGTACTTTGAAGCCAAAGCTCGAGAGACATTGTCTGTACAAAGTCCCTCACCCATACCCCGGAGCCTGGCCCTGCGAGGAACTGGTTCCAGGAACGAGAAACGCTTGGGAAGTCGAGGATGCCCATTTCGAATACCAAGGCATCCCGACGAAGGAACCGGTCTTGGAAATTGGACCGAAGCAATGTCCTCATCCAAGCTTCCTCTGGGTTTGCGAAGCCCTGTTTGTCACGCCGCCAGACGACCGATGGGGGCAGATAGTCAGCCATCGCAGCACGCAGCGGGAACTTTGTCCAGCCGTCGTGAAGCTTGTGGGCGGGCGAGGCGGGGACTAGCAACTCGATCAGCCGATGATCCAAGAATGGGAGGCGAATCTCGCGCGACCATGCCATGGATGTTCGGTCTTCAGTATGAGTAAGGGTCGGTACCGAGAGATCGGTGATGTCGCGTCGCTGGCGCTCTTGGACCGACTCGCCGCGGCGTAGTCCCGCATCTTGGATCTGCTCGTCTCGGATGAGCGGCCCAAGCCGTGAGATCCGCCCGCTTCGGAGGGGCCTAGGCAAGTATCGCGCGGCATGTCCGAGGTCGAATTGACGAAGCACAGTGCGGTTTCTCATGAAAGCGAAGATGACAGCCGCTGCCGTGGGTAAACGGCCGGTTCGAAGCAGCGATTGGAGATGGAATCCAAGAAACTTGCGGTATCCACACAGCAACTCGTCGCCACCCTGGCCGCTCAGAACTACGGTCATGCCGCGCTCACGTGCTTCCCGCATCAGCAGCCAGTGGGCAATGTTTGAAAGACTTGAAACTGGTGCTCCGACGCAAGCGACAACTTCGTTTAGGTGTCGGAGCAGATCCTGCGGGCTATGGGGCAGGCGAACCCTGTGCACGATCGAACCCAAGTGTTTGGCAACGGCATCAATGTGGGGACTTTCGTCCACCAGTGGGTCATCGCTGACGAGAGAGAGCATCTCGATCCGCCCGCTTCCTACGGCGTGGGCCGCTGCGGCAATCGAGGACGAGTCGAGTCCGCCCGACAGAAGGATGCCGACAGGAACATCACTTCTGAGCCGAATGCGGACGCTGTCCATGAATGTCGTCTGCAACTCGGAGATCAGACTCGGGAGCGGACGCGGTTCCGCCGCTACTGGGCAGGTCCAGAAAGTGCGTTTTGTTGGGAGTCGGGCGGAAGGGAGGACGTCATATGCGAAGTATGAAGCTGCGGGAATCTGCTCAATCCCTTCGATCATGGTTTGAGCGCCAACACTTAGCAGGTTAAGGCAGAGAAACTCCTTAACCACGCGGCGATCTAGCGCTCGCCGTTGTGGTGCGAGCGCGAGGACCGCGCGAATATCGGAGGAAAACACAATGCCCTCGCCTGCACGAGCGATGTAGAGCGGCTTTTCGCCACAACGGTCGCGGCTGAGAATGACTCGCCCACCCCGTGCATCGCCCCACGCGAATGCCCACATACCGTTCAGCATGGGCAGTGTTCGATCGATACCCCAGCGATCAAGTGCTCGTAGCAGTACTTCGGTATCGGAATGACCGATGAAGCGTTCGCCCTCGGCGGCGAGTTGGCTACGTAACTCGACGTGATTGTAGATCTCGCCGTTGAATGCAATGACCGAACCACTTTCCAGATGGATCATCGGCTGAGCACCTGCTGGCGACAGGTCGATGATGGCGAGCCGCTGATGAGCGAGAGCGACGTCGAGTGCCCCGATCCGACCGCTCCACTCTCCCGACGAATCTGGCCCGCGCGGCGCCTGAATCGCACATGCCAACTCCCAGCAATCGCGTGTAGGGCGAAATCCGATGCTCCCGATGATGCCGCACATGGTCAGCGGGCCGCAAGCCGCTCGTACAAGGCGAGCAGGCTCCTCGAAGCGGGCTCAAGCCCCATGTGTAGTACATGACGACGCAGGTTCGGATCGCGCCCAGCCGCAAGTACCTCACAGAGCCCTTGTGCGAACGACTCGGGGTCCGGTTCCACTATTCGGCAAGATGGTTCTGAGTTCGCAATTGCCCGAAGGTCGCTAACGTCGGTCGAAACGAAGGGGATTCCACATGCAAGTGCCTCTTTCACAGAGTTTGGCCAACCTTCGGTCTCTGAGGTGCATGCCACTGCGTTGCACGAGGCGACCAGTGCGGGCATTTCGTGATGCGGGATGCCTGTGGCACGAACCACCTCGATTCGGCCCATTCTGGCGGAAGCGATTGCAACCGCTCTTTCGAGAAGCCACTCTTGCTTGATTGGGTTTGACGCACTGTTGGAGGTGAACAGCACCCGGTGCATCTGCCGCCGCTCTTGCTGTACTGAGAGAGTCTCAGTCCAAAGCGAAAGATCGATTGCTGAAGGGAGCACGAGGACCTCAGTATCGATCCGGCAATGACGCGACACCTCCTGCGCGATCCGATGCGATACGCACACTACGGCTCGAAAGCCGCGTAGGGCGCTCATCGTCATGCCGCGCGCAATACGCGTGTGAAGCCATAACGGGTGCACCGATGCTGAGTGGAGGTTCCAATCGTTCCCACGCAGCGAGACCACAGATGGCCGCCCGCACCCTGATGTCGCTACGGAGCATGCTGAACCATACTGCGCATGTACAACGTCAAACTCGGCTGCAATCTTCGCGACTCGTCGACGAGCAGCGACCAGCCCGAGTGGGTTCCGAAGATTGCCGAGATATTCCAGTCTCACATCGACTCTCAGGTCCATAAGCCCACGAGCGGCCGTGTACATGAAGCAGCCGCCATTGAGGCGGCGCGGATCAAAGTTGTGCGCCCAAAGAACCCGCATTGGCATGCCTACACAGGACGCCTACAACGCGCCTCGACGCCGTTGCCGGCAGCAACAATCTGGACTTCGCAGGCCCCGAGACGCTCCAGTATGTTCCTGATCTGGATCGGCGTCCGAAGGTGTTTGTACCAATCGGTAAGACTGTCATGAGTATCAAGCAACGCCCACTCGCGCTGGTGGCGGTCAGCCAACTCTGGATGAGCGTGGTAGTACGTCAGTAACGGGGACAATCGAGAGACAGCTTGCTGTGCAAGCGGCAAGCGTCTGACCGCACGGTGAATCGGCAGAATGGCTGCAGTCAGTACTTCGCAGACGCGCATTCTCATCGCAGGGGGCAGGCGCTTCACGATGGGACGAAGGCCAAGTGCCGTCACCTTCGTCCAATGTCGCCAGCTGGGCGCGTAATGGTCAATCACCAACCATCCACCTGGGCGGACGAGCCGATAGAGCGCATCGATCGTGCGTTCTGGGTTGGGCGTGTGCTGAATCACTCCGAGACAAACAACGACCTCAAATGAGCCCTCGGGAAACGGTGGCCTACAGATGTCGCACTGCACGACTCGATGGCGCGAGTCCTGGGGGAAATTCTGGTGGTTTGCATCCACTGCGGAACTCAGGTCGATGGAGGTCAGGCGCACGGCGGGGAGTGAGAGGAGCACTTCGGTAAACCGTCCCGCCCCACAGCCCGCTTCAAGGACATCGATGTGGCGGCTTGCATCGGCAAGTTCGTTGCAAACTGCGTCACCAAGGCATCTCAGCAGCCGCATTCGCGAAATCGGCACCCCCGTGTACGAATCCAGTTGCGTCAGGCGCCATCGGTTCCACTGGTCGCCAAATGCATCGGCGTACGAGGTTTTCCCTGGAACCAGCCGCGGTATCCCGTTGGTAACCCTATAAGTCTCGCCTCCCGCGGTAAGACCGCCGGCCACTGCTCGCAGCGACCGACCGTCCGCAGGGTCGACAAGTTCGGGAAAGTCAGACGTGCTCTTCATGTCGGGATTGCTACCTTAAATCGATTTGCCCATACCGCAAGGTTGTAGATCTTCCAGAGCCGGGAGGATAGATCAAGTGTGCCGGCGGCATCCATCGCGATCCACTTGCGGATTATCACGAGATCAAGAAAGCCTGGGTGTGCGCGGCTACAGACCTCAAGATGTTCGAGAAAGTGTGAGTGAAGCGGACCGCGCAGCCAACGCCCGAACGGCACGTTGAAGCCGGTCTTCGGGCCATCGAGTATCTCGTCGGGTACCACGCCGCGTAGCGCCTGTTTGAGCAACCACTTCGTTCGGCCATGCGGCATGGATTGCTCGGCAGGTACGCGTGCCATGAAGTCGACAAGCTCGTGGTCGAGGAACGGGACGCGAACCTCAAGCCCATGAGCCATCGTTGCGCGGTCAACCTTCTCTAGATAGAGATCAGGAAGGACGATTGACTGGTCCACCATCAGCATCCGACGAGCGGGGCGAAGATGCTCAAACGCTGCCGCGACTTGCAGATGGTGTGCGAGCGGGTTGATCAGCTCCATCGCATCGCGGGCGGCTGGACCAAGTGCCTTAAGAACGGACCTGTCGGAACCCTCAGCTGTCAAGAGGAGTGCCATGGTCGTGGCGGTGTCCTGTTGGCGGAAAATGTTGGCATATCGGCGAGCCCTTTGGACAAGTGGGGAGTTTGGCAAGATCCTGAGGAGCGGCATTGCTACGACCGATGCGATGCGATAGAGCATTCGTCGGTGCAGCGATGTGTAGCGGCGATATCCACCAAAGATCTCGTCGCCGCCGTCACCTTGCAAGATCACCTTTGCATGTTGCCCAACATCTCGCGCCATCAGCCAGAGAGGAATGTTGGCGGCATCGAAGAATGGCGATCCATGGTGATCAATCAGGCTTTCAACCACCGACTCAAGCCCATCGCCGCGGATCATCCAATCGTGGTGGTCGGTGCCGAGTCGGTTGGCGAGCCTCCTTGCCCGCGGGCGCTCGTCTGGAAACGATGGGTCATCGAATCCAACGCAGTAGGTCCGTATCGGCGCGCTGCCGGCTGCCGAGGCGAATGTTGCGATGGCACTTGAATCGACGCCGCCAGAGAGAAAGATGCCCACTGGCACATCACTCACGAGTTGCCGTTGCACTGCCTGGGCAAGGAGTTCACGCACTGATGCGGCGAGAGCGGGTCCCCGAACGGTTGGAGCTGGCTCGCGGCACTGAGTGGAAAGCGACCAGTATGAATTGACTTCACTACGCCAATCGTCCAGCGTGAGTCGGAGCGCGTGCCCCGGCAGCAGTTGCTGAATGCCATGGAACAGCGTCTTTCCTCCAAGCGAGTTCCCGTAGTAGAGCCATTCGTGCAGGAGGCTGGTATCACACCGGGGAGTGTGTCCGAGTAGTGCAAGAAGTGCTCGAATCTCGGAAGCGAAGCAGATTTGATCAGCGCCGAGGGAGTAATACAGCGGCTTGATGCCCAAACGATCGCGAACGAGCCAAAGTTCGCGCGACTCTCGGTCATGCAAAGCGAATGCAAACATCCCATTCAAGCGGCGGATGGATGCTGCACCTTCTTGGGCAAACGCGCGCAGCACCACCTCCGTATCGGTGCCTGAGCGAAGGTCGTCAAAGCCCAGATCGCGCACGATGTCTCGAAAGTTGTAGCACTCGCCGTTGTAGGTGATTGCAAACCGCCCATCCGCGGTCTCCATGGGTTGGCGTCCGGCTGTGGTCAGGTCAAGAATGCTCAATCGCGTGTGCCCCAGAACAACGCCCGCGTGGACGCATCGACCCTGAGCGTCGGGTCCACGATGTCTGAGAGCCGTGATGGCATCATCCATCCGCCCAAGGGCAGACGCACTCACAACCTGTTCCCGAAGAGCGATACCCGCGATGCCGCACATTCAGGAGTCCTCACCCGTCATGGTTGTTTGCCAGCCTGGAAGACTGCGGCTCAGAAAGGCGTGCGCGACACGCGTTGGGTCGAACCTCGAGATGTGGGCGGCGATATCTATGGTGCGTGGGGCGTCGAGGGTCTCTGCGATTGCGACTGCCAGCGCTTGATCGTCACCCACGGGAACCAAGCGTCCCCAGCGTCCATTCTCAAGGACCTCGGCGGTGCCTCCCTGACCATTCGTCGCCACCACTGGTAGCCCGCATGCAAGGGCTTGCAATATGACATTCGGGCATCCCTCCGACGGTGATGAAGATACGAGCACGCGGGCGCGCGCCATCCATCGGAAGGGATTGCGGTCAAAGCCAATCAGTTGGACTGAGTCTTGAATGTGCAACTGATGAATGAGCTGCTCTAGCATTGCTCGATCCGGTCCCTCTCCTAGCACCAACAGGCGGCAGTCACGCTCCCTGCGAAGCCTGGCGAAAGCACGCAGGGTGGTCGGAATGTCTTTAGCCTCCGTCAGACTTCCGACGAAGAGAATGAGCGGTGCTGCCGTCTCAGAGACCCAGGCGTGCTCGACAGGTTGGGCGGCCAGTCTGCGGATGTTCGCGGCATCGACAGAGTTGTGGATGACTGCCACCCGTTCGGGACGGATGCCAAGCGTGTTGATGAGATCGTTTGCCGCAGCCTCCGAGTTGCTGATCACGCATCGCGCCCGCCGATAGACCAGAGCGATGAGACGGATTCCAATCCATGCAGTGCGCGGATACATCGCACACCAGATCTTTGAGAGCACGCTGCGCTGCGTCAACACGGCGATATCGGGTACGCCTGCGAGCCAACATGCAAGCCAGTTCGCAACATTTGCGGTATCCAGGCCCGACATGACGACGGTAGGACGCTGGCTACGGATGTATCGCCGCAGTTTCAGAACGGAAGTAAGTGTTCGATTTCCACCAAGTGCAATGATCTGTACCGCTGGACTGACCTCGGATTCGTATGTGCCCCTGCCCATCGCGAGGACCAGATCAACTTTACACCCCTCATCAGCAAGTCGGTTGGCGAGTTCGACGAAGGATCTTTCGGCACCCCCGCCTTCAAGGGAGGGCAGAAAGAGCGCGACGCGTGGGGCGAACCGGTTGTGCGGGACAGATTGGTTCGCCAAAGCCTCGTTCACGGGGCCACTCCTCGAGCCGAGCACTGTCGGATGACCGTACGGATCATTTCCTGCCATTGATCAGTGATTCGTTGCTTCGAGTATCGATCGACCACTTCTCGGGCCATTCCACCTAGAATTTGGCGCAGCTGCTCATCAGTAACGAGCGTGGTGATTGCAGCAGCCATGGCATTCACATCGTCTACTGGAACCAAGATCCCGTTCGAGCCGCTGTGGATCAGGGCCGAGGGGCCGGATCGACAGTCAGTAGCAATGCTTGGACATCCGCAAGCCATAGCTTCAAGCAAGACGTTGGGGAATCCCTCGGAGCGGGAGGGAAGAACGAAGATGCCGGCCTCGCTCAAAAAATCCTTGGGGTCGCTGACCGCTTGAGCAAAGCGCGTTACATGGTCGACTCCAGCTCTACGCGCGGTCAACTTGAGTTGTGTCAGTTCAGGGCCGGTGCCTCCGATAGTCAGTGTCCACCCGCTGCGCCACACGCCTGATTCGGCAAAGGCTCGAATCAACACGTCGTGCCCCTTGACCTGAATCAGGCGGCCGAGTGCGCGAATGCTTCTACTTGGACGAGAGAGAGCTGGTGGCACGAACACGAGGCAGTTCGGAATGATCGCCGTGTTGACTCCGTATGCCCCTGTGTAGGCGGCAGCAAGATCATCAGTCTGTACGACTATCAGGGATGCGTATGGGTACAGCAATCGCTTCAGCGAGCGAATCACCCAACTATCAACTCTGTAGGTCCAAGGGTTGTTTCGGTCAGAGACGATGACAGGGACACCAGTCCCTCGCGTTGCAGCGATGAGCACCAGATTCGAAACATTGAGGAATCCCACGGCACAATCAGTCTTGTGCTCTATCACCAGTTTCCGAAGGCGCCTTGCCTGCAAGATGGCGATAAATGGCACCAGAATCCGGTGCAGAAGTCTGCCCACTGCGCCCAACGGGACACGTCGGCAGGGAAGTCGCTCCCGGCGGACGCTCGCGGCACACGGGATGTCGTCCGCGTGCGGGGAGGCGGTAACAAGCAACACGCGGTGCCCGCGAACGGCCAGCCCTTCGGCGATTGCTGCCATCTGGCGTTCGGCGCCACCAGATTGAAGGGATCCAATGACCAGCAGAATGTTCACTTATCCACCCCAATGGACGGCTTGCGTATGCCTTGCTGATCGATTCGCGAAAGAACGACATCGCGCTTCGTCGACTGCGGCAATCCGTGCGTCTGGACATCGAATCTCGACAGTCGTCGAATGTAATCCTCAGTCCGGCAGATGAACCTGGCAGGATTTCCAGCGACCACGCAACCGTCTGGAATGGACTTGGTCACGACGGAATTCGCCCCAGTGACGCAGCGACGCCCGATGTGAACGCCCGGCAAGATTACGGCGTTGTTTCCAACAAAGGTATGATCTCCGACCTCAATTCGCCCGAAGACATCGAGGGCGGGTGTATGGTCGCGGGCAACCCAGGCTCCGCCGTCGTGGGTGATGAACGAGACACCCGATGTGATGTGGACTCGATTTCCTAGTTTCACGAGGTATGGTTCGCTTCCCCAGTTTCGGGTCGCGATAACACAACCGTGCCCGATCGAGACTCCGAGAGAGATCGCATAAGTTTCGTGCCCGACCAAAATAATCAGCAGTTTCTCGCGCGTAACGCGCAGAAAGTTGAAGCAAGTTTGGATCAAAGCCATGCACCGCGGACATTACCCTGCGGGCAGCGGGACTGCGAGTGGAGAAGGAGGTGCATCGGGGAAGCGTTAAAGCCGCTCGATCGGTCTGCTTCGTACGCCTCACGCTTGGCGGGATCGCCACCGCCGACATTAGCTCAACGGACTGCGATAACTTACCTAGGCATGGCAAGTCAAGTGAGGTGTTTGTGGATCGTGCCACGATTTCATACCAATCAGATTGGCTGGGTCACATCCCTTCAATCCCAGTCAGTTCACGTCGAGATGCTAGTTTGCTCAATCGGAGCAACCGAGGATCACGGCGGCTTGACCCCGGTTGCCTTACCCGAAAGTTGCGTCTCCGCCCTGCTTCGCAGAGTTTTGGGAGATGGCGGTCCGAATAGGCGCCGCTACTTTCCAAATCCGTGGTCGTTGTGGTCACACCTCAATCTTCTACGGCCTGACCTCGTGGTGATCAGACCGCATGGACTGGTGTTCACGATGATGGCGGGGATGCTTTCCCGGGTTAGGGGACTTCGCGTAGTTCTCTACCGACAGGAGGTTCCACCGCCAACGCGATCGCTGGTGTTCTGGGCCAAGCGCCCGCGCCTGTTGATCTATTCGCTGCTCTTACGATGCATCTCGCCGACCACCTTTACGCCGATCTGGGATTCAGGCTCCGAGCCATCACGACTTCCGCCGGGCTGGAAGATTGTTCCATTTGTAGTCCCATTGATTGCCGCTGGTGTCGAGCAGGGTGAAGCTACCCCGATTCGACTGGTAACGATTGGTAAGTTTGTGCCGAGAAAACGCCTAGATCTTCTTCTTCAAGCCATGGCGCGACTGGTCGCTGAGGGAGCGCCAATAGCGCTGGACGTGATTGGGGAGTGCTCAAGCGCCTCGCATGAGCGTGAACTTGAATCGCTCCAAGCCCTCGCGCGGCAGCTCGCGCTCGACGACCGTGTTCGATGGCATCCGAATGTGGAGCCGCAGCGTGTGTCGGCGTATCTGTGCCGCGCTCACCTGTTTGTTCTGCCAGCCCAGGACGAGCCCGCCTCGGTGGCGCTGATCGAAGCACTTGGATGCGGATTGCCCGTTGTATGCAGCGACTCTTGCGGAACTCGGTGCTACGTACAGCCGGGGATCACGGGGGAAGTTTTCGCTTGTGGCAGTGTGGATTCGCTTGTTGCGGCGCTAGCGACCCTGATTGCGGATCTACCTGCCCTCGCCGCGCGCGGTCGTGCAGCCCGAGAAAGTGCGGCCGGATTGGCGAGTCGAGGGGCATTCCTCGACAGGTTCTTGCCGATGATGCGGTATCGACCAGTTGCCCGTTCGTAGCGTCGTTCAGGTAGCCGGACTGGTTTCTGTGTAGTCTACCGAAATGGTTACGATGAAGAGGCTTCTCGTAGTCGACGTGGGTACTCACAAGGGGCAGGAGGTT
>Ga0078894_10004760_pt1 | contig 10415 bp, 9 predicted proteins | sample LauGreSu1BDMLBSD_2_FD_67506 | JGI IMG/M metagenome (GOLD analysis project Ga0078894, IMG submission 67506) | Freshwater lake microbial communities from Lake Michigan, USA - Su13.BD.MLB.SD (version 4) (version 4) | ecosystem: Environmental > Aquatic > Freshwater > Lake | place: Lake Michigan, USA... | reverse complement strand
ATGTCGGAGTACGCGGGAACGAGCAGGACGTCATCGAACGTCAGTGCTTTCTTGGCCAGTCGCATGGGCCCCTCTCGGCACAAAAGCGGATTATACCGGCTTGGCACGCCGATCCGGTGCCCAGCGCCTTTCACCCTTTTCACGCCTGCGGTGTTCGGCGCGACGCTGTCGAGCGATCTTGGGATCAACCTGCAAACCTGGTAGCAGCTCGATCCGGTCGTGCTCATGCAAGAGATCGCCCATTCGGGCCCGCTGACCAAAGATGGCTGCGGTCAGCTTGCCTTGTGCCCAGTCAGCAGCAGGCAGATCATCCAGATTGCGAAGCTGGTCTAGCGCAGCCGCATCGAGGAGCGCGGCAAGGGCGTCTGCCACGCGACTGCCCTGAGGCAGGCTCAGCGCGGTCTGCTCAAGCTGGTCGTCTCGTAGATGCACCACGGCAATCGCAATTTCAGCCATGGTCTGTGCCATGAAGCTGATCAGCCCGCTTCACGAAGGCATCGACCATGCTGCCCGCGATCTGGTCGAACACCGGCGAAAGCATGCGTGAGATGAGCCCCCCGGCAAAGGCATAGTCGAGTTCAAAGGACACCTTGCAGGCATCTTCGCGAAGCGGAATGAAACGCCAGGTGCCTTGCAATCTTGAAAAGGGACCGTCCTTGAGACGCATGTCAATCTGACGGCCAGGCTCATGATGATTGACGGTGGTAAAGCTCTGGCGCAGGCCCTTGAAGTCAATCTGAACCGTGGCGGTCATGCCAGCTGAATTTCGCTGGGACACGCTAGAGCCCGAACACCAGGGCAGAAAGCCGGGATAGTCTTCAACACGCTCGACCAGATCGAACATGCGCTGCGCGCTGTAGGGCACAAGAACCGATTTGCTGACGGTAGCCATGGAGGAGGGGCTGTTAGACTTGCCCAATTCTACCGGCCCGCCCATGAGCATCATTGACAACCGCAAGGCTTTTCACGACTACTTCATTGAAGAGCGCATTGAAGCGGGTCTGGTTCTTGAGGGTTGGGAGGTCAAGGCCATCCGCGCGGGCCGGGCTCATCTCAAGGAAGCCTATGTGCTGGTGCGCGGGCCCGAAATCTTTCTATTCGGCTCGCACATCACTCCCCTGACGGCGGCGTCCACCCATGTGCGGCCGGATCCGATTCGTACCCGCAAGTGCCTGCTCAATGCACCCGAAATCGCCCGTCTGATCGGCAAGGTGGAGCGTGCCGGATACACCCTCGTGCCGCTCGACCTGCACTACAAGGCGGGCCGGATCAAGCTCGAGATCGGCCTGGCCAAAGGCAAGAAGCAGCATGACAAGCGGGAGGCCGAAAAAGAGCGCGAGTGGCAGCGAGAGAAGCAGCGCCTGCTCAAGAGCGCACCTCGCACGGGACGGTAAGCCGCCCTTTTCAGGGGGTACCCTACGATTCGGTCAGACCTAGACCGTTCTCAGCCTTGCAGATAGCGCCGGTTGCGCGCCCGATGCTGCAGTGATTTGAAGTTGCGCTCGCCAGGCGGTAATACCGCCAGCCAACGCTGCAAAAGCATGGCACTCGCCAGGGCATCGGCGCTCGCATGATGGCGCGGGCTAACCGAAATGCCGTAGCGAGCGAGCCAGTCGTCCAGCGCCTTGGCTCCGGGTCTTGAATCGACAGCTGGCCCCAGTTCTGCCAGATCCAGCCATGCTGAGCGACAGGGCCGCCCCAACCATTGATGGGTCACCCGCTCCAGCACCGTCCGATCAAAAGCAGCGTGAAAGGCAATGCAAGGGGCATCCGCGACCCAGACCTGCCAGGCCTGCAGTACCGTCTCTGGCGCCTCTGCCAGCGCCTGGGTTCGATGTCCCAGACCATGCACCAGCACATTGTTGACGCTGGATAGCGTGGGCGGTTGCAAGGTGCGCTCGAAGCGGTCACCAAGGCGAATAGCCCCGTCGACCATGGCTACCGCACCAATGGCCAGCAAGGCGTCTTTTGCCGGATCGAGACCGGTGGTTTCGCAATCCAGCACGATCCAGCGTCGGTTGTTCTGCACATGCGCTCGCGCGCGCGATGCCCCCCCTGACCATCCTTTTGCAGGGCCTGCAGGCTTTCCAGAAAGGCGTTCGAACCAGCCGACAAGGTGCTTTCGCCAGCCCGCGACGGTGGGTCCGTTCTGGTTCATCAAGGAAAATCCAAAGCGAGCCGCTGCTGCAGGCGCCGCATCTGGCGCCAGCTCTCCCGCAGGGCGCGCTGCTCGATGGCCGAGAGTTGATTCATGCGCAGGCAGTTAGGTCCTGGCCCGTCCGATGCATCCTGAGGTCTCACCTGCCCACCCTCGGCACCTTCGGGCGCATGCTGATGTCGACCTGAAAGTTCCTGATGCTGGCTTCGTAGCCGCAGAATCTGGAAGAAGTGAAAGGCTTCCACCCAGGCGGCCTGCTCTTTGGCCTCAATCCGACCTCGCACTGCCAGTTCGCGCAGCCGTGCTTCTGTACCGGTGGCCTCGATACCATGGGCCAACGCCAGTAGACGTGCACCATCCACCAGAGGCATGGTGCCGTGCAGCTTCAGATCGAGCACCTCATCGTCAGCCCCAGGCAGCCAGGCGGTCAGCGCACGGCCTGCCAGGCTCGCGGGCGGGCCGTTGCGCAGGGCTTGATCGCTCATCTGCTTCAGAAACCGGGGCGTCCGCTTGGCCTGCTCCTGCACCTCGGCGCGAAGCTGCCTGGCCAGCAGGGCATTGCCTGCCAGTGCCCTGAAGTCGAAAAAAATCGCTGCGTTCAGAAGTGATGCGGGACTGCCCTGACCGATCCACTGCCCAAACCGCTCGCGCCACTGAGGCAGCTCAAGACACCACTGCGGATTGCTCGCCATGATGCCGCCCTTGCATAGAGGATAGCCACAGGCCGCAAGGTCGTCGTTCACGGCCCGCGCGAAAGCAAGCCACTCGGGCAGGCTTCGACCCGCCCCGCCCTCGGGCAGGAGGAGAGCGTTATCCTGGTCTGTTGAGATTGTCTGCTCTTCTCGTCCTTCGCTCCCGAGGGCAAGCCAGCAGGCCTGCTCAAGCGGGATGACAAGAGACTGAGCCCGCAGCAGGAGCACACGTCGGGTGAGTTGATCATTCAGGCGGCTGATCAACGCGGTCATGAATGCAGGATGCACCCCTTGCGCGACCAGCAGGGCGGCCCATTCCCGGATGCCCTGTGCGGACAAGGCCAGCGCCTCAATCGATTCGGCCCGGGCGATGCCGACGCTCAGGCTGCTCAGGCTCTGTCGCTGCATGGACACCAGATCGCGCTCGGTGACCACGCCGATCAACCGAGGTCGCGATGCAGGCGGGACTCCTGGTTCGGGATGACCAGAGTGTTCACTCTGTCCGCTTCGTTCGCTCGCCTCGTGATGCACCAGCGCCAGATGACGGATGCCGTGAGAAGCCATGGACAGCATGGCCTCCGCGACAGACGACGTTGCATCCAGCGTGATCAGCGGCGAAGACATCACCTGCTTGATAGGCGTCTGCAGGCTTAATCCCGGGAGCGAGACGCGTGCGATCACATCCTGGCGGGTGAAGATACCTTCGGCCTCACCCACAATCACCGAGCCCACTTGCTCCCGCTCCATGAGCCTGAAGACCGACTCAAGACTCATCTGCGCGGAAACCTGCACCGCAGCACGACGAAGCAGTTCCCTCACCGGCCGCTCCATCAGACGGTCCTGGGCGACCCGGTGCGAGATTTCTATACGAAGTGCCTCCCGCGAGGCCGCATTCAGATGGGCCAACCGTCCCTGGCAGTACTGCCTGAACGCCTCGCTTCGCGCGACCAGCGCATGAAAAGCGGCCACCGGAAACTTCCAGCAGAAGACATCGCCCTGCGCAAGGATTCCAGTGCTCACCGGGCGGCCAGCGAGCAGCGCGCCCACTGGAAGAGGGTCCCCCACCGTCCAGACCGACGCCAGGCGACCCTGCGCGTCGTTTTGAATCAGCACCCCGTCTCGCACAATCCAGCAGGCCTCAGGCGGCCCCATACCCGGATCGATGAGAATCGCGCCGGGCGGGAGATACACCAACTCGCATTGCTCCACCAGCGCCTGCAGATCCACCTCGCGCATGGTGTCAAAGGGCGCATGCGGCCTCAGGCGCGCGATCGACTCATGGACCAGCAGTCGGTGGCTCATGACAGTGGAAGTGCACGCGCCCTTAGGTCGGGGTGTCAGTGCGTCTTGCCCGCCAGGCGCTGCCAGGTGTCGATCACGGTATCCGGGTTGAGCGAGATCGAGGAGATGCCCTGGGCCATGAGCCACTCGGCCAGATCCGGATGGTCCGAGGGCCCCTGCCCGCAGATGCCCACGTATTTTCCGGCCTTGCGACAAGCCTGAATGGCCCGCTCCAGAAGCGCCTTGACTGCGGGATCGCGCTCATCAAAGCCCTCAGCCACCAGACCAGAATCGCGGTCCAGACCCAGCGTAAGCTGGGTGAGGTCATTGGATCCGATTGAAAAGCCGTCGAAGTGCTCCAGAAACTGCTCGGCCAAAATGGCGTTGGACGGGATCTCGCACATCATGATCAGCTTGAGACCGCCCTGCCCCGTGGCATCGGCGCCTGATCCTCGCGTGAGGCCATAGCGGGCAAGCAAATCAACCACTCGCTTGCCCTCGCTCACGGTGCGCACAAAGGGCACCATCACCTCCACATTGGTCAGGCCCATGGTCTCGCGCACCTTGCGCAAAGCCCGGCACTCCATCTCAAAGCACTCGGCGAAGCCTTCCGAGACATAGCGCGATGCGCCGCGAAAACCCAGCATGGGGTTTTCTTCTTCGGGCTCGTAGCGCGAGCCGCCGATCAGCTTGCGATATTCGTTGGACTTGAAGTCAGACAGCCGCACGATCACCGGCCTGGGCCAGAAGGCTGCCGCGATGGTGGCCACCCCTTCAGCCAGCTTGTCGACGTAAAAGCTGCGCGGGCTGCTGTGCCCACGAGCGATGCTCTCGACGGCTTTCTTGAGATCGGGGTCGACGGCCGGATAGTCCAGGATCGCCTTGGGATGCACGCCGATGTTGTTGTTAATGATGAACTCGAGCCGCGCAAGGCCGACGCCCTGATTTGGCAACTGAGCAAACTCGAAGGCCAGCTGCGGATTGCCCACATTCATCATGATCTTCACCGGCATCTCGGGCAGTGCGCTCGTGCTCTGCTCGGTCACCTCGGTCTCAAGCATGCCGTCATAGATGTAACCGGTATCGCCCTGCGCGCAAGACACGGTCACCAGCGCCCCTGTGCTGAGGCGATCGGTGGCATCTCCACAGCCCACGACCGCAGGAATGCCCAGCTCCCGGGCAATGATCGCGGCATGGCAAGTCCGCCCGCCCCGGTTGGTGACGATGGCCGAGGCGCGCTTCATGACCGGCTCCCAGTTTGGGTCGGTCATGTCGGTGACCAGCACATCGCCGGGCTGCACACGCTCCATCTCAGACGCATCGCCCACCACCCGGACCGGGCCGGCACCGATTTTCTGACCGATGGCACGGCCGCTGGCCAGAACATCAGAGCTGCCCTTGAGCCGGAACTTGAGCTGCTTGCCATCCACCGATTGCGATTTAACTGTTTCAGGTCGAGCCTGAAGGATGTAGATCTGCCCGTCGCGCCCGTCCTTGCCCCACTCCACATCCATGGGGCGTCCATAGTGCTTCTCGATGGTGGTGCCATAGCGCGCGAGTTCGATGACATCTTCATCGCTCAAGGCAAACCGACTACGCGCCTCCACCGGGGTATCGACCGTCCGCACGGCGCGTCCTGCAACCGCCACGCCACCCACCGCCGCAGAAGGATCGAACTCCATCTTGATGAGCTTGGAGCCCATCTGACGCCGGATGATTGGAAACTTGCCCGCTGCCAACATGGGCTTGTGTACATAGAACTCGTCCGGATTCACCGCGCCCTGCACCACGGTCTCACCCAGGCCCCAGGCCGCCGTGACAAACACCGCATCAGAAAAACCCGATTCGGTATCGATGGTGAACATCACTCCCGAGGCGCCCAGATCACTACGCACCATGCGCTGGATGCCCGCCGAGAGCGCCACATCGGCATGCGCAAAGCCCTTGTGCACCCGGTAGGAGATGGCCCGGTCGTTGTAAAGCGAGGCGAACACATGCTTGATGCGATCGAGCACTGCATCAATGCCCACCACATTCAGATAGGTTTCCTGCTGGCCTGCGAAGGAGGCGTCCGGAAGGTCTTCAGCGGTGGCACTGGAGCGGACTGCAACCGAGATTTCACTCGAAGAAGATTCGATAAGCGTTTGGTAATGCTCTCTTATTTCTTTTTCTAGTCGCTGCGGCAAGGGGGCATCGATCACCCACTGACGGATGCTGGCGCCGCATTGAGCCAGTGCCTTCACATCCTCGACATCCAGGGCATCCAAGGCCGCCCGAATCCGGGTGGTGAGCTGGTTTTCGTCTAGAAAATCGCGAAAAGCCTGCGATGTGGTGGCAAAGCCCCCAGGCACCCTGACCCCGAGGTGGGACAGCTGGCTGATCATTTCTCCGAGCGAGGCATTCTTGCCGCCAACCGATTCAACATCGGTCATGCGCAAGTCCTCGAACGGAACGACATAGCGTCCGTCGTGAGCGTTCATGACAAGTCCTGCGAGAGTTGGAAAGCCTTTGCCCGATCGCGCAGCGCATGGCGCGCAGATGCAGGCATCATTGCAGTCCATTCTACTGGCTTGCCTTGCCCGGCCCTGACATCCATGCCCGATTCCAAGCATCCTCCCGCCGACCGGACGGTGTTTTTCGTGTCCGACGGTACCGGAATCACCGCCGAGACCTTCGGCCATTCGGTGCTGTCCCAGTTTGAAGGCCTGAACCTGCGTCAGGTTCGCCTGCCCTTTATCGATTCGACCGAGAAGGCCCATGAGGCCGTGGCCCGCATCCAACGCCAGGCCGAGGCCGATGGCAAGCGCTCGATCGTGTTTTCAACGCTCGTCGACACGGCGATCAACGCGATCGTGATGAAAGCCGATGCGCTCTATCTTGACCTGATCGCCGGGTTCGTCGGGCCATTGGAGGCCGAGTTCGGGGTGAAATCCACGCACACCATCGGGCGCTTTCATTCGGTAGCCGAATCCGAACGCTACAAGCAGCGGATCGAAGCGATTCATTTTTCGATGGCCCATGACGATGGTCAGATGCACAAGGAACTCGATCAGGCCCATGTCATTCTGGTGGGCGTATCGCGCTCAGGCAAAACACCCACCAGCCTGTATCTGGCGGTGCAGCATGGCATCAAGGCCGCAAACTATCCGCTGATTCCGGAAGACTTCGACCGGGGGCGCCTGCCCTCGGTGCTCTATACCTACCGCGACAAGCTCTTCGGTCTGACCATCGCGCCCGAACGTCTTTCCGAGGTGAGAAATGAGCGTCGCCCTGGCAGCCGCTATGCATCTCTGGAAACCTGCCGCGCAGAGATCAACCAGGCGGAGGACATGATGAAGCGTGAAGGCATTCCCTGGCTGTCCTCCACGACCAAGTCGATCGAGGAAATTGCGACCACGATCCTGACGCGGCTTGAGCTGGACTGAGTCCGTCACTCGGCCGGTTCAATTCTGGCTTGAGTGCTCCAAAATACTGAAGGACCTCAAAGCGCTCAGGAGTGCAAGGACGACAGCAGCCGCTGCCGGCGCTGCTCGAAGAGGCAGACCGCGGCTGCCGCGGCGACATTGAGTGACTCCACACGATCTGTCTGCGGAATGCTGATCCATTGCGTGACCCCGGCGCTGGTCTGGGCAGCCAGGCCCTCCCCCTCGTTGCCCATGACCCAGAGCGTTGGGGCGAGCAAGCGCGTGTCATAGAGACTGTCCGCAGGCGGCACCCGCGTACCGATCACAGGCCCCAGCCCGGCCCATCGAAGCAGCACCTCGGACCAGGCGACGCTTTCATGAATGGCAAGCTCAAAATGCGCCCCCATGGCCGAGCGCAGTACCTTGGGAGCCCAGCAAAAGGCAGTTCCGGGCAAGGTCACCAAGGTATCAATACCCGCCGCAGCGCAGGTACGCAGCAGGGTGCCCACATTGCCCGGATCCTGAACCCGGTCGAGTACAAGCACATCGCCCGCCCATTGCGCTGGCAGTTCAGGACGGGGCGTTCGGATCACCGCAAGCAGGCCAACCCCATGCGCCACGCCGCTCAGCGACTGAAAAACTGCATCGGTGACACGACTGGCCCGCCCTGCATGTGTCGACAGCAGGGCTTGAACCTCGGAATGGGCACACGCCGAATCGCTGACCAGCAGTTCATCAGGCAGGCCGTGCCGACGTAACCAGGCCTGGACCAGATGGATACCTTCGATGACGGAACGCCCGCTGCGGCGACGCTCGCGGGCGGATAGAACCAGTTCGTTGCACTCGCGGATCAGCGGGTTGTCCCGGGAGGTAATGCGTCGCTCGATCTGCATGGTCAGATGGCTTATCGGCCTGAAGACAGAACAGCACGCACCGGAGCGAAGCTGCGCCGGTGCATCTCGCCTGGACCATGTCGCGAGAGCGCCTCCAGATGCGCACGGTGGGATAACCCTTGTGTACATCGAATCCATAGCGCGGATGGCGCGCATGCAACCGCAGCATCGCCGCATCACGCTCGGTTTTGGCCAGGATCGAGGCCGCTGAGATGCAAGCCTCCAGTGCATCGCCACCCACCACTGGAATGACCTCGCAGGGCAGGACCGGCGGCCGATTGCCATCGACCAGAACCCGCGCCGGAAGACGTGGCAAAGACAACACCGCGCGCCGCATCGCAAGCAAGGTGGCCTGCAAGATGTTGAGCTGGTCGATTTCTTCGACGCTGGCCTCGGCCACCGCCCAGGCCTGTGCCCGCTCTCGGATCAGCACGGCGAGCTCGGTACGTCGGTGAGCACTGAGTTTTTTTGAATCTCGCAGCCCATCAATTGGCCGTGTTGGATCCAGAATGACCGCTGCCGCAAACACCGGCCCTGCAAGCGGGCCTCGACCGGCCTCGTCCACGCCACAAACCCATGCCGAACTCATGTCTGTTTCGGGCTTGTCCCAAGCCAGATTGCTTTGGGCCTCGTTGCGGGTGCGTGTTGATTTCATCAGCGCAGCGTATTCATGGCGTGCGAGCCAGTTCGAGCACGGCACTGGCCGCCTGCCGGCCACAATTGCAGCGCAGTGCCAGATGTAGGGCCTCGAAGCGTTGCGCAAGGCGCTCACGCGCTGAATCAGGAGCATCGAGTTGTGCCAGAACCGCCCGAGCCAGAGCCCCGGGGGTCGCCTCATGCTGAATGAACTCGGGCACCACGGTGTCATTGCACAGGATGTTGGGCAGACCAATCCAGGGCAACAGCTTCATGCGGCGCATGATGCGATAGCTGATCTCGGCCATCCGGTAGGCGATCACCATGGGTTTGCGCAACAAGGCCACTTCGAGCGTGGCTGTGCCGCTTGCCACCAGAACGGCATCAGCGGCAGCAATGGCCTCACGGGCATGACCGTCGAGTAGCGATGCCGAGACCCCGGCCTGCGCCAAAGGACGCAGAAGGTGCTGAAGCCGGGTCTGCAAGCGGGGCGTTGCGGCCGGCAGAACAAACTGGAGCTCGGGGCGCAAGCGCGCCAGTGTTGCCATGGTCTCGATAAACACCGGCGCGATGGACTCGATTTCGCTCGCGCGGCTGCCGGGCAACACAGCCACCACCGGGTGATCCAGCCTCAGGCCCAGCGCCCGCCGCGCTGCGACGGTATCGACCTGCAAGGGAATCTCGTCTGCCATCGGATGCCCGACATAGGTGGCAGCAATTCCGGCGCGATCATAGATCGGCTTTTCAAAAGGAAAGAGCAGCAGCACATGGTTGGCCGAAGCCCGGATCCGCTCAATCCGCTCTGGCCGCCAGGCCCAGATGGAGGGGCCGATGAAGTGCACCGAGCGCATCCCCGCCACGCGCAGACGGCGCTCAAGTTCGAGGTTAAAGTCAGGCGCATCTACGCCGACGAAGACCGATGGTTGCCACTGCTGCATTCGTCGGGTGAGCTGTCCCCTCAGGGCGAGGAGTCGGGGATAGGCCTTGAGGACCTCGACATAGCCCCGCACCGCAAGCAACTCGCTGGGCCACCAGGCCTCAAAACCCGCTGCCTGCATGGCGGGACCACCGATTCCAGCGCTAGTGGCGTCTTTAAGATGAGGCAGCATTGATGCGGCCAGCAGATCGCCCGAAGTCTCGCCTGCGACCATGCCGACACGCAGACTGCTCAACGCACAATGCCCCGCTCGACCCGCGTCAGGAAATCCAGCAAGAGAGCCACCGCATCGGGTGCCGAGAGGCCCTGCCCCGCAGGTGCCTCTTGTTGACGCAGGCTTTCAACCTCCGCGGCAAGGGCCTCCCGGGCCTGGGCCAGGGTGAGTCCCGAGCGATAAAGCGTTTTATAGGCCTG
>Ga0078894_10004757_pt1 | contig 10416 bp, 8 predicted proteins | sample LauGreSu1BDMLBSD_2_FD_67506 | JGI IMG/M metagenome (GOLD analysis project Ga0078894, IMG submission 67506) | Freshwater lake microbial communities from Lake Michigan, USA - Su13.BD.MLB.SD (version 4) (version 4) | ecosystem: Environmental > Aquatic > Freshwater > Lake | place: Lake Michigan, USA... | reverse complement strand
GCGGCGCCCAAGGACTGACCCCAGTCCAGCGCGTCGCCCAGGTCTTTGGCCGAACCGATGTGCGGCGCACTGGCCATTTCGGGAATGTGCGCGGCCACCAGTTCGGGCCTGGCGCCAAAGCCACCGCAGGCCAGAACCACCCGCGATGCGCGGATCTGCAAGGCCTGGCCTGCGCGCTGGGCGCTCACGCCGCTGATGCCGGTCAGCGCGTCACCGACCAGGCCGGTACACACGGTCTGGTCGAGGATCTCGACATGGCTGCAGGACTCGACGAAGCGGCGCAATGCAGCGAGCACCGGCGGGCCGCCGCGCTCCGGATGGGCATGCATGCGCACCACGCTGTGGCCCAGCCAAGTCAGCTCCGGCGCCAATTCAAGCGCGACGCCGACCTCATCGACCAGCCAGTGCACCGCTTCGGCCGAACCCTCGCAGATCGCGCGGGCCAGGCGCAGATCGACATGGCCGCCGTTTTTCTTCAGGATGTCGACCAGCAGCAATTCGGGCGTGTCCTCGATGCCGGCCGCACGCTGAAAGCGCGTTCCGGCCGCCGGGATGAAATTGCTGGCAATGGCGCTGTTGCAGGGGCTGGACAGGTCCCGCTCGAGCAGCGTGACCCGCAGATCAGGCGCGAAGGAGGCTATGGCTGCTGCGACGGTCAGACCGGTTCCACCGGCGCCCACGATCAGCACATCGGTGTCGAGCAGTCTCGTTTCAGTCACTTTCACCGCTCCTCAATCGGCCGTGATCTCATGGAGCAGCTGGCCGGATTGAATCAGGTCGGCGAGCCCCTGCATGACCAGTTTTCCCGATGCGCTGTAGGGGTCAAACTCGGGGTGCTTGAGTTGGATCATCGGATCGAGAATCGACAAATGCACATGGGCCATCGACCAGCCGCCAAAACGCCTTTCGGTGATCTCCTCATAGTCCAGCAATTCCACGTTCTTATGGCGTGGGTCGCTCACGACGCGTGCATACAGCCGGTTGACTGCACTTCGCTGTCCTTCAAGGACTTGCAGGTAAAGCCCCTGCCCCTGGCACAGCACCCCGGTGATGTCGCTTTCCTTGTTGAACAAGCGGGCGGTTTTTAGGATCGAGCCGGTGACCGTGGTGGTTTGGGGGCCTACGGCACTACTGACATAGAGCAGACGAACGAGCATAGAAGCCTTGCTTGAGCCGACGGAGGCTCACGGTAACACAAGGATGGGATGGGTCCTGATGTCAAGCCCTATCGCGCCAAGGCGGTGCCCCCACAGGGCGGTGTTCCGATCGTGCGGTGTTTCTCGGTGAGAGCAGTGGCAGGCCTGGGCACAAGCCTGTGGGAGCCGCGCCCTCGCGGCGATGCAGCGGCTGATCAAGTCCGCCGGCTGTGCCGCTCAAAAAAGTGGGTGATGGCCTCGCTCAGTGTCTGCGCTTGATCGCGGTGCGGCGCATGGCCGCAGTCGGGCATCTCCAGCAGTTCGGTCTGAGGGGCACGGCGGGCGATGCCGCGGATCTGCTCAAGGCTGCCGTATTCGTCGTTCAGACCCTGAATCGCCAGCAGCGGCACAGTGATGCGGCTCACCTCCGACTCAATGGACCACTTTACAAAATCCGGCGCCAGCCAGGCCTGGTTCCAGCCCCAGAAGGCCGAATCCGGATCGGCGTGGTGGCGCGCTAGTTTGTGACGCAGGTCGCCTTGTAGATAGGCCTGACGCGCCTGCGTGATGCTGCGCAGCGAGATCTCTTCGACCATGATGTGGGGGGCCATGACGATCAACCCGGCCAGGGGGCGTCTGCGCGCACTGTCGTTTTGCAGGGCCTGTGCATGCTCCGCCGCATAGAGCAAGGCGATCGAGCCGCCGTCGCTGTGGCCCAGCAGCCAGATCGGCTCGCTGACGCCCAGGGCCTGCAGCAGGCGGGGCAGCACCTCGCTAGCTTGCCTGTGCATGAAGTCCGGCCCCCAGTGCTCATCGGCAGGCCGTGGGCTCGAGCGGCCGTAGCCGGGGCGCGAGTAGATCAGGCCCCGGCAGCCCAGAGCGTTGCACAGCTGCGATGGAAAGTCGCGCCACATCGATACCGAGCCCAGGCCCTCATGCAGGAAGACCATCACCGGCCCCTCGGACCGACCCACCCATTGGTATTCGATCTGCACCGGACGGCCGCCCCAATCGATCTCCAGCAGGGGTTCAGCAGGCATCATGGGCTCGATCAAAGGGCTTGCATTTCACGCAGCTTGAAGCGCTGGATCTTGCCGGTGGCTGTCTTGGGTAGTTCGGCGATGAAGTCGATGCGCCGCGGGTACTTGTACGGAGCGAGCCGCTCCTTGACGAAGGCCTTGAGCTCGGCCTCGTCGGCGCTGGCGCCCGACTTGAGCACCACATAGGCCCGCGTCTTGGTCAGGCCTTCGTCGTCGACCATGCCCACCACCGCCGCCTCCAGCACTGCCGGGTGTTGGACCAGCGTCGCTTCAACCTCAAAGGGCGAGACATAAATGCCGCTGACCTTGAGCATGTCGTCGCTGCGGCCCGAGTAGGTATAGCTGCCGTCGGCGTTGCGCACGTATTTGTCGCCGCTCTTGGTCCAGCCGCCCTGAAAGGTCTCGCGCGATTTCTCGCGGTTGGCCCAATAAAGCAGGGCTGCGCTGGGTCCTTTGATGTAGAGGTCGCCCGGTTCGCCATCAGGCACGTCCCGCCCATCCTCGCTGCGCAGCTCGATCTCGTAGCCCGGCACAGGCCAGCCTGTGGTGCCGTAGCGCACCTGACCGGGCCGGTTGGACAAATAGATGTGCAGCATTTCGGTCGAACCGATGCCATCAATGATCTCTACGCCGAAATGGCGGGTGAAACGCTCGCCGATGTCGGCCGGCAGGGCCTCACCGGCTGAGGAGCATATGCGCAGCGCCACCTGCTCCTTGGCGGGCAGGGCGGGCGAGGCCAGCATGCCGGCAAAGCCGGTGGGCGCGCCGAAGAACACGGTGGGCTGGTGGGCGACCCAGCGCTTGAAGGTGGCGTCGGGCGTGGGGCGTTCGGCCATCAGCACCGTGGTGGCGCCTACGCTCAAGGGGAAGGACAGCCCATTGCCCAGGCCATAGGCAAAGAAGAGTTTGGCCGCTGAAAAACAGACATCGCTTTCACGCAGCCCCAGAATTTGCTTGCCATAGAGCTCGGCGGTCCAGTAGGCATTGGCATGGGTGTGGGTGGTGCCCTTGGGCCGACCGGTCGAGCCAGAGGAGTACAGCCAGAAGCCCGGCTCATCGCCATGGGTGGGGGCGCTGTGCGCCAGCGGGCTGTGCTGGGCCAGCATGGCCTCAAAGTCCAGGGCCGGTGCGGCCACCGCGGCGCTGGCGCGCGAGACAACCAGATGCCGCACCTCGTGAGCGCCCCGCTCCATGGCTTGCTCGATCACAGGCCGCAGGGCACCCGAGACCAGCACCGCCTGCGAGCGGCTGTGCTGCAGCATATAGGCATAGTCCTCAGCGGTCAGCAGCGTATTGACCGCCACCGGCACCACGCCTGCATACAGCGCGCCCAGAAAGCTCACCACCCAGTCGCTGCTGTCGTGCATCAAGAGCAGCACCCGCTCTTCGCGGCGCAGGCCCAGTGCGAGCAAGCCAGCGGCCATGCGTTGCACTCTTTCTGCCAACTGCCCATAGCTGAGCGTGCCGGCGTCGTCTATGTAAGCCGCCTTGTGCGGCCGTCCAGCATTGAGCGCCATCAGGTGCTGGGCAAAGTTAAAGGGGTTGGCAGGCGGGGCTACGGCCTGTGGGTCCAAGCTGGGGGCGGTCATGGTCTGTCTCCTCAAGGCAGGGTGGGGGCCGGCGCGCTGGTTTTTGTGTGCGCTGCCGGCGTTCAGGGTCAGGCGCCGGTGGCTGGGGCCAGGTGTTCAAGAACAACCGTGCTGGCCTGGATGGCGGCGCGGCGGTGGTAGAAGTTCAGGGCGCGCAGGCCGCCAAGTTCCTCGCCGCCGCCGGCGCGGCCTGGGCCACCATGCAGCGACTGCGGCATCACATTGCCGTGGCCGGTCTGGCTGGCAGCCACATCGGGGCTGATCACATGCACCCGACCATGGCTGTCGGCCAATTCCAGCGCGGCCTGCGTCAGCGCCGCGCCCTCGCTGCCGTAGAGCGATGCCACCAGGGAGCCCTGGCCGCGTCGTATCAGGTCCAGGGCCTGGGCCTCGTCACGGTAGGGCAGCAGCGTGGCCACTGGGCCGAAGACCTCGTGGCCATGCACCAAGTGCGCAGCGTCGCTGGCCGACGCGTCCTTCAGTCCCAGCAAGGTGGGGCCGATGCAGCAAGATGTGCTGGCGTCGGCGTCGATCAGTGCATGGCTGCTGCCATCGTGCAGCACCTGCGCCTGCTGCTTGAGCAGGGCCAGGCCTTCGCGCACTGCGTTCAGTTGTGCGCGGCTGACCAGGGCGCCCATGCGCACGCTCTCATTGCGCGGATTGCCCACCGTGGTTTTGGCCAGTCGCGCGCTGATGGCTTGTGCCACCGCATCGGCCTGGGACTGTGGCACCAGGATGCGGCGGATGGCGGTGCATTTCTGGCCGGACTTGACCGTCATCTCGCGCGCCACCTCCTTGACCAGCAGGTCCATCGCCTCGGCGCTGGCGCCAGGTAGCAGCCAAGCGGAGTTCAGGCTGTCGGCCTCGATATTGACCCGCACCGAATGGCGCGTCACCGCTGGGTGCGAGCGGATCAGTTCGGCGGTCTCGGCCGAGCCCGTGAAAGACAGCAGGTCAAAGGGCTGCAGCTGGTCGAGCAGGCCGGCTGAGGAGCCGCAGATCACCGACAAGCTGCCTGCTGGCAGCACGCCGGCATCAATCACATCCTTGACCATGCGCTGGGTCAGCCAGGCGGTCGCCGTGGCCGGCTTGATGATGACAGGCACACCCGACAGCAGGGCAGGGGCCGCCTTCTCCCACAAGCCCCAGGCCGGGAAGTTGAAGGCATTGATGAACAGTGCCACGCCTCGGCTGGGCCGCAGCACATGGCGCGACTGGAACAGTGGGTCTTTGCCCAGCCGCACGGCTTCGCCATCGAGCAGGTGATGGCGATCGCCCAGACCAAGCCCGATCTTGGCGTAGTGACCCAGGGTGAAAAGGCCGCCGTCGATGTCGACCGCCGAATCGTTCTTGACCGTGCCGCTGTTGGCGGTGGCGATGGCGTAGTAGGCATCGCGCTGGCCCTGCATCACCTTGAGCGCGGCCTCGAGCATGCTGGCGCGCTGCGCGTAGCTCATCGCCCGCAGCGCAGCCCCGCCGGTGTCACGGGCGTAGGCAAACGCCGCCGCCAAGTCCAGGCCGGTGGCATCGACCCGAACCAGCTCGGCGCCCAGCACCGGGTCGGTCAATGCGGTGCCTGGCCCGCTGCCGGTTTGCCAGCGGCCGCACACATGGTTGGCGAGCAGTTCAGTCATGAAAGCGATCCTTTTTCGGTCGGCCGCTGTCCGCGGCCTTTGTTGGAAGACGGGTGCCAGGCCGGCTCAGGCCGGTGTCGCGGAAAATTCGATGCGACCTTGAGGCAGCAGATAGAGCACCAGCGCGCGGCCCAGCCGGACGGTGGGGCGGTGGGCGCTGCCGGGCGGACAGACCAGCCAGCCTGCGCCGCGGCCGTCAAAGGTGGCGCCCTCGTCCATGGGCATGATCAGGTCGATCTCGCCTTCCGGGTGCACATGGTGAGGGCCTGCGATGTCCTTCATGTCGACCACATCGACAGAAAAGCCGTGCAGGTCGTCGGCCGGCTTGAAGATGCGGCCATAGCGCAGACCACCGCCTTCGCGTTGGGCCAGCCAGCCTTGCGCCACGCCCGCCTCGCAACTGGCCCGCAGACGCGCATAGGTGGCGCTGTCCTTGCCGTGTTCGCTGTTGAGCCATTGGTCCAGCCCGGCATCGAGCGGGCGGCCGACCAGTTGCGTGGTCAACTCTGCGATGTCCTGGCGAAATTGTTCTGGTGTCATTTGTCCCTCCCTTGGTACAGGCCCTGGCATTGAGGCGCTTGCCAAGATCTTGAATATGAATTATTGTGCGTGCATGAACGATAGATCCGAAAGCGGAGCATGTCAAGCACTATATTGCAAATATCAGGGTTAGTACCAGGTTCTGAGGAATCGCGAAACGCAATCGAGTCCGCTCCCGAGTTGGTCGAGCGCAAGAACCCCCTCCTCGTCGCTCTGGGTGAGCGGGTGCGCGGCCTGCGCTCACGCCGAGGCATGACGCGCAAGGCTTTGTCGCAGGCAGCCGACGTTTCTGAGCGGCATCTGGCCAACCTCGAGTACGGTGAGGGCAATGCCTCTATTCTGGTCTTATCGCAGGTGGCCGAGGCACTGCAGTGCCCGTTGGCCGAGCTTATTGGAGATGTAAGTACTTCTTCACCTGAGTGGCTCTTCATCCGGGAGCTGCTGTCCGGGCGGGATGATGCCGACCTGCGGCGGGTGCGGCTGGCCATCGGCCAGCTGCTGGGCGGCACCGCCCCTGAGGATGCGCGCAAAAGCTGTGTGGCGCTGATTGGGCTGCGGGGCGCCGGCAAGTCCACGCTGGGACAGTTGCTGGCCGAGGACCTGGGCTATCCCTTCGTGGAGCTCAGCCGTGAGATCGAAAAATTCGCCGGCTGCAGCGTCTCGGAGATTCAGGCGCTCTACGGCCAGAACGCCTACCGCCGTTACGAGCGGCGGGCGCTGGAAGAAGCCCTACAGATCTACCCCGAGGCAGTGATCGCCACCCCGGGGGGGCTGGTCTCGGACCCGGCCACCTTCAATGAACTGCTCACCCACTGCACCACGGTGTGGCTGCAGGCCGACCCTGAAGACCATATGGGCCGTGTGCAAGCCCAAGGAGATATGCGGCCGATGGCAGCCAGCAAGGAGGCGATGGAAGACCTCAAGGGCATCCTGGCCGGTCGCGCGGCCTTCTATTCCAAGGCGCAACTGCGGGTGGATACCAGCGCCCAGCCGCTAGACGCCACCTTTGCGCTGCTGCGCCTGACGGTACGCCAGGCCCTGCAACTGCCGCTTTGAGCGCGATGGAAAAATTTTTCTAAAACATGCATAAAAATGCTTGACCGTCCTCAGGGGCTTGCAATATGATGCTTGTCATCGGTTCGGAGTAAGTGCACTTTGATGCATCGAGCCGAACCTGGAACCCCAACACAAGCACACCCCAAGGAGAGACACCCCATGAGCACCAATCCCGCCGCCCCCATCGTTGACTACCGCACCAAGCCCGAGCAGTACCGCCACATCAAGTTGAGCGCTGACGGCCAGATCGCCACACTGAAGATCGACATCGACGAGAACGCCGGCCTGCGCCCTGGCTACAAGCTCAAGCTCAACTCGTATGACCTGGGCGTGGACGTCGAGCTCAACGACGCGGTCAACCGCATCCGCTTTGAGCACCCCGAAGTTAAGACCGTGGTGCTGACCAGCGCCAAGGACAAGGTGTTTTGCTCCGGCGCCAACATCTTCATGCTCGGTGTGTCCAGCCACGCCTGGAAAGTGAACTTCTGCAAGTTCACCAACGAGACCCGCAACGGCCTGGAAGATTCTTCCGCACACGAAGGCCTGAAGTTCCTGGCCGCCGTCAACGGCGCTTGCGCCGGCGGTGGCTATGAAGTGGCCCTGGCCTGCGACGAGATCGTGCTGGTCGATGACCGCTCGAGCGCCGTGAGCCTGCCCGAAGTGCCGCTGCTGGGCGTGCTGCCCGGCACCGGCGGCCTCACCCGCGTGACCGACAAGCGCAAGGTGCGCCATGACCTGGCCGACATTTTCTGCACCAGCGTGGAAGGCGTGCGCGGCCAAAAAGCTGTGGACTGGCGCCTGGTCGACGAGGTCGCCAAGCCCGCCGTGTTCGGCGAGCGCGTCAAGGCCCGCGCCCTGGCCCTGGCCGCCAAGAGCCAGCGTCCCGACAGCGCTCAGGGCGTGGCCCTCACGCCGCTTGAGCGCACGCTAGAAGCCGATGCCATCCGCTACGAGCATGTCACGGTTGAGATCGACCGCGCCAAGCGCCTGGCCACCTTTGTGCTCAAGAGCCCCAGCGGCGCGCAGCCCCAGGACATGGCCGCTGCCCAGGCCCTGGGCGACAAGTGGTTCCCGCTGGCCCTGGTGCGCCAGTTGGAAGACGCCATCTTGCACATGCGCACCAATGAGCTGAACATTGGCCTGTGGCTGATCAAGACCTCGGGCGACAGCCAGGCCGTACTCAGCATGGACTCCTTCCTGCTGGCCAACCAGAGCCACTGGCTGGCCCGCGAAACCGTCGGCTACCTGCGCCGCACCTTCAGCCGCCTGGACGTCTCCTCGCGCAGCCTATTCGCGTTGATCGAGCCCGGATCCTGCTTTGCTGGCTCCTACCTCGAGATGGCCCTGGCCTGCGACCGCAGCTACATGCTGGCCCTGCCGGACGACGAGGCCCAGGCCCCGGTCATCACCGTGGGCGAAGCCAACTTCGGCCTGCTGCCCATGGCCACCGGCCAAAGCCGCCTGGCCCGCCGCTTCTATGAAGAGGCGCCTGCCCTGGACGCGGTGCGCGCCAAGGCCGGCCAGCCGCTGGACGCCGACGCCGCCTTTGCCGTGGGCCTGGTGACCGCCAACCCCGACGACATCGACTGGGCCGACGAGACCCGCCTGGCCATCGAAGAGCGTGTGAGCATGTCGCCCGACTCGCTGACCGGCCTGGAAGCCAATCTGCGCTTCAACGGCAAGGAAAACATGGTCACCCGTGTGTTCGGGCGTCTGACCGCCTGGCAGAACTGGATCTTCCAGCGCCCCAACGCCGTCGGCGACAAAGGCGCGCTCAAGGTCTACGGCAAGGGCGACAAGGCCGCCTTTGACTGGAACAGGGTCTGAGCCAAATCCGGCCGGAACGCCCTCGGGGGCGGGCCGGCCACCTACGTTGTGCAGCGCGGCTGAAGGTGGCGCGCTGCAACCGAACCTCCTCCACCCTGGTCGTTCACCCTCTTTGGAGACTTCAGATGTCCAGCATCGATTACAACGAAACCATCCCGAACAACGTCAACCTGAGCGAAGACCGCACCCTCAAGCGCGCGCTCGAGCACTGGCAGCCCAACTACCTCTCCTGGTGGCAGGACATGGGCCCGGACGGCTCGCACAACTTTGACGTCTACCTGCGCACCGCCGTCAGCGTGGACCCGCAAGGCTGGGCCCAGTTCGGCCACGTCAAGATGCCCGACTACCGCTGGGGCATTTTCCTGAACCCCGGTGAAGCCGACCGCAAGATTCACTTTGGTGACCACAAGGGCGAGAACGTGTGGAACGACGTGCCTGGCGAGTACCGCGCCAACCTGCGCCGCATCATCGTCACACAAGGCGACACCGAGCCCGCATCGGTCGAGCAGCAGCGCCACCTCGGCCTGACCGCCCCCAGCCAGTACGACCTGCGCAATCTGTTCCAGGTCAATGTGGAAGAAGGCCGCCACCTCTGGGCCATGGTCTACCTGCTGCACAAGTACTTCGGCCGTGATGGCCGCGAGGAAGCCGAGGGCCTGCTCGAGCGCCGTTCGGGCCAGGAAGACAACCCCCGCATCCTACAGGCCTTCAACGAAGCCACGCCCGATTGGCTGAGCTTCTTCATGTTCACCTATTTCACCGACCGCGACGGCAAGTTCCAGTTGTGCGCCCTGGCCGAGTCGAGCTTCGATCCGCTGGCCCGCACGACCAAGTTCATGCTGACCGAGGAAGCCCACCACATGTTCGTGGGTGAGTCCGGCGTGGGCCGCGTGATCACCCGCACCGCGCAGATGATCAACGAGCTCAAGACCGATGACCCGGCCAAGCTGCGCGCCGCCGGCGTGATCGACCTGCAGACCATCCAGCGTTACATCAACTTCCACTTCAGCGTCACCATCGACCTGTTCGGCGCCGACGAGTCCAGCAACGCCGCCACCTTCTACTCCACCGGCCTGAAGGGCCGCTACGAGGAAGGCAAGCGCATGGACGACCACGTGCTCAAGGGCCAGAGCTACCATGTGCTCGAGGTTAGGAACGGCCAGCTGGCGAACAAGGAAGTTCCCATGCTCAACGCCCTGAACGAAGTGCTGCGCGACGACTACATCAAGGATTCCGTGGCTGGCGTCGAGCGCTGGAACAAGATCCTGGACAAGGCCGGCATCAGCTTGCGCTTCAAGGCACCGCACAAAGCCTTCCACCGCAACATCGGCCCCCTGGCCGCCGTTAAGGTCAGCCCTGAAGGTCAGGTGATCAGCGAAGCCGAGTGGAAAGCCAATGTGGACACCTGGCTGCCTTCCGCGGGCGACCGCGCCTATGTGGCCAGCCTGATGGGCCGCTGCGTCGAGCCAGGCAAGTTCGCCAACTGGATCGCGCCTCCGGTCATGGGCATCAACCGCCAGCCGGTGGACTTCGACTACGTGCGCTTTAACTGAAGCGCCGCATCGCGCCGAGGGCGGCGCTCCCACAGGGGGGG
>Ga0078894_10004755_pt1 | contig 10417 bp, 9 predicted proteins | sample LauGreSu1BDMLBSD_2_FD_67506 | JGI IMG/M metagenome (GOLD analysis project Ga0078894, IMG submission 67506) | Freshwater lake microbial communities from Lake Michigan, USA - Su13.BD.MLB.SD (version 4) (version 4) | ecosystem: Environmental > Aquatic > Freshwater > Lake | place: Lake Michigan, USA... | reverse complement strand
AACTGCAACGTCACGCCATCATTTATGCCAAGCTCTTTCAGCAATTGGTCCGCCATGACGAGCAATTCGACGTCCGCTGCTGGCTCCGCCGCACCGATAATTTCGGCATCAATCTGGTGAAATTGGCGATAACGCCCCTTTTGTGGGCGCTCATAGCGGAACAATGGCCCATGCACCGACAGCTTCATGGGCGCATATTGCTGCCAGCCATTGGTCAAATACGCGCGCGCAATGCCAGCGGTAAATTCGGGCCGCAGCGTTATGGAATCGCCGCCGCGGTCTTCAAAACTGTACATTTCCTTCGATACGACATCGGTTGCCTCACCCAAGCTGCGCGAAAACACTGCTGTGGGCTCAATGACCGGCAGTTGCAGGCCCTTAAATCCATAAAGCTTGCGCACGCGTTCGAAGGTCGCGACCACATGCGCAAAGCGTTCCTCGGTCTCACCGAACATGTCTTGCGTGCCGCGCACGGCTTGGGGTGTCTGTATCTTTGCCATAATAAAGCGCCCTAGCGGCTAATTGCTGTGAGTGGAATAGGGCTGGATGCAGCGAAGGGCTTTCACCACATCTGCACCTATGAACGCATGTATATTGTCGCACGGATGCGCGGCAAAAGAAGATGCAATGCCGGGTCGGTTGCGAGAAAGCCGTAACAAATTTTTTACGCAAATAGACATCGCCTATTCAGATGGTTTGCGCTATCCGCACCGCGAAGTCACAGGCCCAGGCAAGACGGCAATTGATCGTCTGCTCAGCCCGCGACGGACCAAGCCATAACAATTTGAAAGCATTCTCCCATGCGTATTGATCTCATCCCTGCGGGCGACAATGTACCCGAAAGCCTCAACGTCCTGATCGAAGTTCCGATTGGCGGCGAGCCTGTGAAATATGAATTCGACAAGGCATCCGGCGCTTTATTCGTCGACCGCTTTCTGCACACACCGATGCGCTATCCAGCCAATTATGGTTTTGTACCGCACACTTTGGGCGAAGATGGTGATCCCTTGGACGCTTTGGTCGTGGCACGTTCGTCCATCATCGCGGGCGCAGTTGTCAAATGCCGTCCGATTGGCGTGCTCATGATGGAAGACGACAAGGGCGGCGATGAAAAGCTGCTATGCGTTCCGGTCAACGAAACCTTCCCTTATTATTCCGACGTCGTGACCTATAAGGACATGCCACCTATCGTCCTGCAACAGATTGAGCATTTCTTCACCCATTATAAAGACTTGGAGCCCGGAAAATGGGCCAAGCTGAATGGTTGGGGTGATGAAACGGACGCGAAGCGCATCATTATAGAATGCGTGGAACGTGCAAAGGAACAAGGTGTATGAAACGAATTGCGCTAGTTGGTATTTTATCACTGGTGCTTTCGGCTTGTGCTACCCCGGAAACCCGCGTCCGATCGGCATTGATGGATGCGGGACTTTCGCAACCAATTGCCGCGTGCATGGCCGACCGGATGGTCGACCGCCTTTCGCTAATCCAGCTTAACAAGCTGAACGGCCTGAAAAAACTGCGCGGGCAAGATATGCGCAAGGTAACAGTCGAGGAATTTCTTCGGCGCACCCGTGCGTTGCAAGACCCTGAAATATTGGGTGTTACAACGTCCTCCGGATTAATCTGCGCGGTTAACTGAAGGCCTTCAGTAGAACCGATAGCCATGTTTTATCCGCTGCGGCAGGTGCAGGCGGTGCGAAGTCGCCGCATTCCAAACATCGCGCCTGAACACCCTTCACACCCGTAAGCATGTCAAGGCCAGCCGCGACGCGTTGCATAAACAGGCTTTGCTGCCATGCAGCATGGGCGAATATATCCATCGGTGCGTTCGATTGCGCCTTCTTTGGCATCAACCCCTGAAGCAGCGTGCTGGCAAAGCTGGTCGACTGTTCGATATAGACCGCATGCCAATCATCCGGTTTTAGTCCCGCCCGCTTTGCTGCCTCCGCCAGAGCATCATTCATATTGCCGGACCGGTCTACCAAGCCAAGCTGACGCGCCGTGCCACCAGCCCACACGCGCCCCTGGGCGACGGCGTCCACCTGCTCTGGGGTCTTTTTACGCGCGGTGGCAACACGGGTCAGAAACTGGCGATAGCCATTTTCAATCGCGCTTTGTGCCACGCGGTCAAATTCGGGGCTAAAGCCGTTTAGGACATCAGGTTCACCAGACAATGGCGTTGTCTTGACCCCATCCGCATTCACACCAATTTTCGCTAAGCCAGCCTCGGCGCTTGGGATCACCCCGAAGATACCGATAGAACCGGTGATCGTCGAAGGGTCGGCAAATATCACATCGGCGGGCAGCGAGACCCAATAGCCACCGCTTGCCGCCAGATTGGCCATCGAGACGACAACCGGAATATTCTTGGCCTTAGCCTCGGCGATCGCGAGCCGGATTTTTTCCGATGCGGTCACGGATCCACCGGGCGAATCCACGCGCACGACAAGGGCCTTCAAATCCTTGCTATCCAATGCCTCATAAATCAGCTTGCTGATAGTATCGCCAGCCGCTGAACCTGGGCCGCCTTCACCATCAACGATGGTACCCGCGACCGTCACAACGCCAATCTGCTCGCCGGCCGATGGCGGACCATAACTGGCCAACAACGCATCCATAGGCGTATGCGCAAAGCCGCCTGTGGTTTTCTTTTCATCAGCGCCCACTTTGCTGGCGATGAATTTTCCAAAGGCGATTTTGTCGCCCAATTTATCGACCAATTTTGTCGATAGCGCCAATTGGCCAAGGTCGCCCTTTGCCGCCTCCACCGCATCTGCTGGGTTGGTCAGCAATTGATCCAATTGTGCCTGTGGGCGAGCTTTAGTGACGTCGGCTTTCCATTGCCCCCATATCTCATCATACACGCCCTTGATCGCCATTTTCGATTCAGCCGACTGGTCTGACCGCATAAAGGGTTCGACGGCGCTTTTGAACGTGCCCACGCGGTAGATATTGGCCTTTACGCCTAATTGGTCGAGCAATCCTTTATAATAAGGCTGCGATCCTCCGGGACCTACCAATAATGCACCGCCCAATGGATCCATCCAGATCTGTGTTGCGTGCGCAGCCAGTTGATAGCTGTCATCAGTGTAGGCTGTCGCAAAAGCATAAACGGGCTTGCCCGCCTTTTTGACGGCATCAATGCTATCCCCAATGGCGGCGAGGCTTGCTTGCCCGCCCCCCATGAAGCGTTCCATGTCTATTACGACCACCTTTACACGCGTGTCGCTTTGGGCAAGCTTTAAGGCGCGGATGATGTCACGTTGACGGATTTCGCCAACAGGAGCCGCCGCTGAGGTCAGCGTCGTTAGCGCGTCGATTTCGGCCGGCTGTTCGGCCACTACGCCATCCAGCTTGAGCAGCAAGGCACCATCGCGGACCATCGCCGGATTCGGATTTGCATTTAGCAGCGCGAAAATGGCGGCAAAGAAAAGCGCCAAAAACAGCAATACAAACAGGTCCTTCACACCGACCAAAATTTTCCAGCTAATGCGCATAAACTGCATTTTTCATATCCTTCAGAATCTTACATCGAATGTAAGCATTTCAGCAGCAATTGCCACCAATGTTCGACAAAAAGCATGCGCGCAACATAAAGCGGGCGGGACATGGACAACAGAAAAGGGCCACTGGAGTTAACCAGCGGCCCTTAAACATGGGTCAGCGGTCGGACGCCCGCTGCCGGAAGTTGCTTTCATGCCGTGGCCGGCATCGCTGATTTGCTCAGCGGCCGATCTCCCGAACGGAATTGTCCGACCTCTTAACTGAACCATGAGACATCGGATCACCTCCTTTCGTTGAATGGAATTTGCTTGCATCAAACATATATCTGCCCTCCGCAGATAGGAAAGTGAATCAAACTGCGCCGACAAACAAGTCTTGTAATAAATTTTTATTCTGGCAAAAATTGACGTTCTGCGCCGCGATATATCGCGCCGTAATTATCCCCGACAATCTTCAACAATGCGCGCGATTTCTGCCCATGATGGCAGAATGACGGGCGGATGCCCTTCCATTTCAACCAACACGCGGCCACGGCTAAAGGCCATGGCATCCAGGATTGGATCGGTGGTTGCCATGTCGGCCATAAGATAGGCTGGGTTTGCATCACTTGTCGTCACTGCCAATGTTTTTGTCATGGTGGATGTGCGAATAACCATGCGCGCGCCCGGTGCCGATGCCTCACGCGATAATATGACGCGTCGATTTTCTGCATCACAGCGAAAGCTGATCATCGGGTTGCGTCCCGATGCGCCGAACTGCGCCACCGAACCGCGGCCATCGCGGCGATACGTCCAATTCCCGGGTGTAAAGGGCCAGTCATTCCAATCGCCAGTTAATCGCGGCGGCGGCGCAGCAGCCACCGGCGGCGGCGCAGAAACAATCTTTGGCGCTGGGGGCGGTGGCGGCGCAACGCACGCGGCGAGGCCCAGAACGGCGAACAGTGTCAGGTAACGAATGTGCATGGTTTTGTCTTATGGCCAAATCGTGCAAGCTCCGCTAGCGCGTTGCGGCATGGCGACCAAAAAAATACGATTAGATCAAATCATCGTTGATCGCGGCCTGGCCGACAGCAAGACCCGCGCCCAGGCGCTCGTCATGGCGGGCCATGTCTTTATTGGCGAAGCCAAGGCGCAAAAACCCGGACAGCAAATCGCCGAGGATGCCGACATCAGCGTTCGGGGCAGCGACCATCCATGGGTGTCTCGCGGCGGCATTAAGCTTGCCCATGCGCTTGAGGCGTTTGCCATTGATGTGACCGACTATGTGGCTATCGACGTCGGATCATCGACGGGCGGTTTTACCGATGTTCTGCTGACCAACGGCGCGGCCCGCGTCTACGCCGTCGACAGCGGCACAAACCAACTGGCGTGGAAATTGCGGCAAGACCCGCGCGTCATTGTTCATGAACAAACAAGCGCGCGCATCTTAACCGATGCGCACATACATGAACCAATTGACCTCATCGTCTGCGACGCCAGCTTCATTGGCTTGGCCAAGGTGCTTGAACGCCCCTTATCCTTCGCCAAGAACAAAGCGCAGCTCATCGCGCTGATTAAGCCACAATTTGAAGCAGGCCGCGACGAAGTGGGCAAAGGCGGCGTTGTGCGGGACGCATCGGTGCACACACGCGTATGTGACGAAGTAAAAGCATGGCTCGTCAGTCAAAATTGGACGGTGCACGGCCTAACCACCAGCCCGATTACCGGACCGCAAGGCAATGTCGAATTTCTAATATGGGCGCAAAACGCCTAAACCCATATTCATATAACAGCGCCTTGTTTAGGGTGAGGGCTTAATCCTTATACATGCCGTTGACCCGCGCGGCGTAACGCTCACGAATGACGTGACGCCGAATTTTCATGCTGGGCGTCATCTCGCCATTTTCAATAGAAAAAGGCTCATCCGCAAATTCGAACTGCCGCACTTTTTCTTTAACCGAAACATCCGCATTCACGCGATCCACTGCAGCGCGCACAGCGGCACGGAATTGTGGATTCGATTGCAGCTCGGCAAAGTCATATTTCATGTCCTGCGCCTGCGCCCAGTCCAGCGCCCATTCGGGATCTGGCACGACAAGTCCTACAACATAGGGCCTTTTGTCACCTGATACCATCGCTTGTAATATCTCAGGCTGAAGCGTCAGCATGCCCTCGATCTTTTGCGGCGCGATATTGTCGCCCTTGTCGTTGACGATCAGGTCCTTCTTCCGATCGGTAATCGCAATGCGGCCTTGGTCATCAATATGGCCAATGTCGCCGGTGTGCAGCCAGCCATCAATGATAACGCGATCGGTCTCGGCCTGATTGCGCCAATATCCCTTCATCACCAAAGGTCCGCGCACCAATATTTCGCCATCCTCAGCGATTTTGACTTCGGTGTTTTTCAACGGCGGACCAACAGTGTCCATCTTAATACCTGCGCTTGGCCGGTTGCAGCTGATGACAGGGCCGGACTCAGTTTGACCATAGCCTTGCAACATAGTGATACCAAGGGATTGGAAAAACACGCCAATGTCAGGGTTCAGCGGCGCGCCGCCGGACACCATTGCTTTCATCCGGCCGCCAAAACGCGCCTGGATTTTTGGCTTGATTGTGCGCGATAAAATCAATCGCATCGGTGCATCGATAAGACGTTTGCGCCCTGAATAGTCACGCTCCCCGATGGTCAGCGCCTTATCGAGCAGATAATTGGGCAGCTTACCCTGCTTTTCGACGGCTTTGATCATCCGTTGACGCAGCACTTCAAAAAGACGCGGGACCACCACCATGACCGTTGGTCGGGTTTCTTCGAGATTGGCGGCCAGCTTTTCTAGCCCTTCGGCATAATAGATTTGCGCGCCAACACCGATTGGCAGGAACTGCCCACCGCTATGTTCATAGGCATGCGACAAAGGCAGGAACGACAAGAAAACTTCTTCTTCGTCCAAACCGAAATCTTCCCGAAGGACTGCCGCTGCGCCATCGATATTATGCAAAATTGCACCATGATGCTGCATCACGCCGCGCGGAGCCCCGCCTGTGCCGCTAGTGTAAATGATGCACGCCAGATCGTCACGGGTAACCGACGCCATCGCCGTTTCACTAGCGCGAACATCAGCATCTGTGCCTTTGACCATATCGGCCCAGTGGTGCATCGATAACTGACCCTTTTGAATCGCTGGCTGGGGGTCAATGGCAATGATGAATTCCGCCTGCGATGACCGCAGCGCCGCTGGCATCAATATCTTGGCAAGCTTGGCCGTCGATACGATGACCGCGCGCGCGTCGCTATTGTCCAAAATATGTTGGTGGTCGCGTTCGGTGTTGGTGACATAGGTCGGAACGGTGACGCAACCTGCTGCCATGATACCCAAATCGGCGATGCACCATTCGGGCCGGTTTTCCGACACGAGCATGACCCGGTCGCCCTTTTGCAGCCCCAGCTGACGCAGCGATTTTGCAAAACCTGCGACCTGCCGGGCAACATCGGACCAGCTGATCGAGTGCCAGTCCCCGTCATGCTTTGCCCATAAAAACGGCGCATTTCCGCGGTGACGCGCCCGCGCGAAAAACATTGTTACAAGATTAGGGAAGCTGTCAAAGTCGTCAAACTGTTCAGCAGCCATATATGCTCTCCTGCAAAATTCCAGCCATGCCGTGGCCTGTTTTTGTTATCCTATTTGCGGTAGCGCCACTCGCAATCTGGCGCAATGCGCGTCTTTTATCCGACGCTTGGCAAAGGCACATCTATCGCGGCGGGCGGGCGGATGATCGTAACCTGCCCTTTTGCATTTATGGTTGCCGACGTCCCTTCGCTCCGTGGATCCGCAGCGCCGGTCCAAGCGCCGTTGAGATATTGTGCGCCATTCACCTTAGACCCGAGTTCAGCGACGCGGACCTTCTGTCCGAAGGCAGAAATCTGTTCTGCCATTGCGGCGAGCGGGGTGTTCTGCTCCACCTCTAACTGCCCACCCCCAAAATAGATATTCGGCAGCTTTATTGCTTGATCAAGCGGCAAGCCAAAGTCCAGCACGCCAATCAGTGTTTTGGTGACATGCATGATGATCCGTTTACCACCTGCCGAACCAAGCGTCAGTACAGCCCGACCATCGCGGTCAAAAACCATTGTCGGCGACATCGAAGATAAAGGTCGCTTTCCACCAGCAACGCGATTTGCCACAGGTGCGCCGTCCTTTTCAGGTGCGAAGGTGAAGTCCGTAAGTTCGTTGTTCAAAAAGAACCCTCCGGCAACAAGCTGGCTGCCAAACGGACCTTCAATTGTCGACGTCATATTGGCGATGTTACCATTTGCGTCGATCGCCGTGAAATGTGTCGTGCCAGCAACTTCGCTGGAAATCGCGGCTGTACGCGACGGGGCACCTGGTGGTTTGCCTGCCGGATAATCGCTACGCGCTTTCTCCGGATCAATCAGCGCCGAACGTTGCTGAATATAATCAGGGTTCAATAGCCCGGCGACTGGCACATCAACAAATGCATCATCCGCCAGATATTTTTCGCGGTCTGCATAGGCCAACTGCATCGCTTGACCAATCAGATGCCAGCTTTTGGGGTTATCCTTGCCCGTTGCAGTCAAATCAAAACGCTGCAACGTGCCCAAAATCTGCAGCACGGTGGTTGCGCCCGACGAAGGCGGCGCCATGCCGCACACAACATAGACCCGATAAGGCGCGCATACAGCCTGCTGCTCTTTGGCACGATATTGCGCGAGATCGGTCATCGTCATGTCACCGGGGTTCAACTTGCTGCTGGTGACAGCCTGCACAATCTGGCTTGCAACCGTGCCTGTATAAAAAGCGTCAGGCCCTTTTTTGGCCAACAACTTCAATGTGGCCGCAAGCTTAGGGTTTTTAAGCTTCATGCCTGCCGTAACCGGTTTGCCATCGCGCCAGTAAATCGCCCGCGCTTCATCAAAATTGGGCCATAGACGCTGTATGCCCTGCAACCGTGATTCCAGCGTTTTGTTGACGATGAAGCCCTTGTCCGAAAGGCGGATCGCAGGCTTAAAGACGGTTGCCCAAGGCAGCTTACCCCATTTGGCGTGTGTTTGCGCCATCAGCTGGATATTGCCCGGCACGCCGACAGAATGCCCGCCCTGAAACGCCTCAAGAAAGGCCAGTGGTTTGCCATCTGGTCCAACAAAACGGTCGGCCTTTGCCGCCGCGGGCGCGGTTTCCCGTCCATTAATCGTTGTCAAAACGCCTTTCGCGCTGTCCTGATACAATAAGAACCCACCACCACCAATGCCACTCGACTGCGGTTCGACCACAGTCAGGGCAAGCATCATAGCCATCGCCGCATCAGCGGCAGAGCCGCCCTGGCGCAGCATTTCAATCCCCGCTTCTGTGACACGAGGATCCGCTGAAGACGTGACGCCGACATTTTCGGCCACTGCAGCTTGGGTAAAAAGGATGGCGGATGCGGTAAACGCAAATAATGATTTTTTCATGCCCACAACTTAGCCGCCTTCCGTCAATAAAGCCAAGCGCAGATTTATCCGTCGACGCCGATTGCCTCGGTTATGTTGGCAAAGCCATCGGCCTGTAAAAGGCGTGCAAGTTGCGTATTGATCCTGCGCGCGAGGCCCGGCCCTTGATAGACCAAAGCGCTGTAAATTTGTACCAGAGACGCGCCGGCGCGGATGCGCGCATAGGCATCTTCTGCAGACGAGATTCCGCCCACGCCAATCAGGGGGAGCTGCCCACCGCTTGCCTTGCGGAAATCAATCACACGTTGCTGCGCCATATCGCGCAATGGCGCACCCGATAGGCCGCCCGCCTCATCGGCATGGCGTGACCGAAGCGCAGGGCGCGATATCGTCGTGTTCGACACAATCAACGCAGCAATGCCCCGCGCCATGGCGACGCCGACAATATCATCAATATCCGCAGGCTGCAGATCGGGCGCGACTTTCAAGAACACAGGCGTGTCCCGCGTCCGTGCCGCCATTACCTGCGCCAGAAGGTCATCAAGCGCCGCCTTATCCTGCAAGGCGCGAAGGCCCGGCGTATTGGGCGAGCTAATGTTGACGGTCAAATAGTCCGCCAGCGCCTCCATATTGCGCACGCCAATGACATAATCCGCCACACGGTCGGCGCTGTCCTTATTGGCACCAATATTGATGCCAATTGGTCCTGTGCGTGCCTGTTCGGGAATGTTGCGCAGCAGATCAATTGCCGCCTGCTGCCCCGCATTATTAAAACCCATGCGGTTGATAACCGCTTCATCCTCAATCAAGCGAAATAGCCGCGGCTTGGGATTGCCTGCTTGCGGTAATGGCGTCAGCGTCCCCACCTCAGTAAAGCCAAAACCGAGCCGCAGGATTTCAACCGGAACCTCCGCATTTTTGTCATAGCCAGGGGCAAGGCCAACGGGGTTCGCAAACCGCAAGCCCGCAAATGTCTGGGCCAGAAGCGGTTTATGCGCACCAAGTGAGGGAATAGGCATAAGCCGGAGCGCGGCCAGCGACAAATTATGTGCGGTCTCGGCGTCAGCTTTGAACAAAAGGGGGCGTGCGAACTGGTACAACATGTCCAAGCCTATTCACGACTCTTATGCGACGTGCAACGAAGATAGTCATGCCTTGGGACGGATTTTCTCCGTCAAAGGCGCTGCTATATTATCTTCGGCTGCCGCAACTGCGGGCTTTGCCTTGCGCCGGCGCAGATTGGCACGCAGGGCTTCGCGCAGCCGCTCTGCCTTGATCCGCTCTTTGTCCTCTGCATCTTTTGCCAATGCCATTCTCCTGTGCGCGCTATCGCGGTGTCGGCGCGATGCCAAATGCCAAGCCAGCGCGCAAGCCGCTTGACATTAAGCCCCAGCCTTCGCATAGGGCCGCACCTTCGGTATTGCTGCTGTAGCTCAGTGGTAGAGCGCGTCATTGGTAATGACGAGGTCGGGAGTTCAATCCTCCC
>Ga0078894_10004754_pt1 | contig 10417 bp, 10 predicted proteins | sample LauGreSu1BDMLBSD_2_FD_67506 | JGI IMG/M metagenome (GOLD analysis project Ga0078894, IMG submission 67506) | Freshwater lake microbial communities from Lake Michigan, USA - Su13.BD.MLB.SD (version 4) (version 4) | ecosystem: Environmental > Aquatic > Freshwater > Lake | place: Lake Michigan... | reverse complement strand
AAATATTAACGGTAATGGTAATGTAAATAATAGTGCTTTAAATGTTTCAGGTATATCAACATTAAATGGAAATGTTGGAATTAATACAACAGATACTTCAACATATACAATAAATATTAATGGTACTGGATACTTAAATAATTCTGCATGGACTTATAGTAGTGATAGTAGAATTAAAACTAATATAAATGATATTAACGATGATAGTGCATTACAAAAAATTTTAGCTATTCAACCTAAAACATATGAATATATAGATAAAGAATTAAGAGGTAATGATATTGTTTATGGCTTTATAGCACAACAAATACAAGAAGTTATTCCAGAGGCAATAAATATTCAATCAGAAGTTATACCAAATATTTATAAATCTTTTCCTTGTAATAGTAATATAATATCTTTAGATAATAATATATATAATATAAATGATAAAATAAATATTAGGAACAATAATAATATAGAAGAAATAACAATATTAGATATATTACCTGAAACAAATCAAATAATTATTAATAAAGAATTAAATACAGATACTTGTTTCATTTATGGTACAAAGGTTAATGATTTTCATGCAATTAAAAAAGAATACATATATACATTAAATGTTTGTGCAACACAAGAATTACATAAATTAATTCAAGCACAACAAAAACAAATAGATAATTTATTAGAAAGAATTAATATTTTGGAATCAAAATAAAAACAAAAATAAAAAACAAAAGTTAATCAAGGTCTTCGCCATTAATATTGACCTTTACTTTTGGGCCTCCCTCTACTCCTTCACTTGTAGATGTTTGGAAAGGTGGAATGGGTCCTCCTTCGCCACCTGCTCCCATTGGTGGAACTGCACCATATAGTTTAGTAATTAGAGGTTTGATTTTTTCCTCGCATTCTTTTTGTTTATTTTTATAATCTTCTGTTGCTAGTTTGGGGTTTTCTTCAAGCCATTTGAGAGCCTCATCTACAACCGGGTCAATTTCAGCTTTGATTTCATCAAAATTTTCAGGTGCTCCTTCAGCTTTAGTTGAAAGGCTGTTTTTAGTATTATAGAGATAATTCTCGAGTTCGTTCTTAGCTTCAATTAGTTGTCTGTTTTTCTCATCTTCCTCTTTATATTTCTCAGCAGCTTTGACCATTTCCTCAATTTGTTCTTTAGATAGTCGTCCCTTATCGTTAGTAATTTTAATATTATTAGTTTTGCCGGTGCTTTCTTCTTTGGCTGTGACTTCGAGAATACCATTCACATCAATGGACAAATCAATAACAATTTTAGGTTGTCCTCGTGGCATTGGTGGAATTCCACTTAGATTAAATGACCCGAGCAGATTATTGTCTTTTACAAAACCTCGTTCGCCTTCATAAATCTTAATATCAACTCCTGGTTGATTGTCTGAATATGTTGAAAAGGTTTGAGATTTCTTAGTTGGAATTGTTGTATTTCTTTCAATAATCTTAGTCATAACACCTCCACTAGTTTCAATTCCAAGAGAAAGCGGAGCAACATCCAAAAGAAGCAAGTCATTTGTTTTAGAACTTCCTTGACCTGTAAGGATAGCACATTGAATAGCAGCACCAATAGCTACAGCTTCATCAGGATTTAGAGATTTATTCAATTGCTTACCATTAAAATAATTACTTAGAAGTTCTTGAATTTTTGGAATACGAGTAGTACCACCAACAAGCACAATCTCATCAACATCTGATTTAGAGATTTTAGCATCTTGAAGAACTCTTCCAATTGGCTCAATAGATTTATTAAAAAACGATTCAGCCAATTGTTCGAATTTGGCACGGCTAATAGTAGTCATATAATCGACACCATCAAAAAGCGAATCAATTTCAACAGGTACCGAAGTAGTAGTTGATAAATTCTTCTTAGCTTTTTCAGCGGCAATATTAAGACGCTTGAGGGCTTTTGGATGTTCTTTAATATCTTTGTTGAATTTCTTTTTAATATCTGCACAAAGATAATCAACAATGAGATTATCAATATCAGACCCGCCGAGATGAGTATCACCAGCTGTTGCTTTTACCTCGAAAATACCACCATCAATACTTAAAATTGAAAGGTCATGAGTTCCGCCACCTTCATCGAAAATAAGAATTGTCTTTTCTTTTTCGTTTTCAGCAATTTTATCAAGACCATAAGCAATAGCAGCAGCAGTTGGTTCATTAATAATTCGCAAACATTCCATTCCACTAATAATACAAGCGTCTTTAGTAGCTTGACGCTGACTATCATTGAAATAAGCCGGAACAGTTACAACGGCTTTTTTTACCGGATGACCCAAATAAGCTTCAGCTGTTTCTTTTAGACGAGAAAGAACCATCGCTGAAATTTCCTCAGGATATAGTTCTTTTTGTTCGCCTTTATATTCGAAATTCAAAACTGGTTTATTATTTGCATCAGATTTTACATCAAACGCCCACAATTTCTTATCGGCCTGAACATAATTATCGTCATATTTACGACCAATTAGACGTTTAATATCATGAAATGTTGTTTTAGGATACATAGTTGAAACATTTTTAGAAGCATCACCAACTAATTTTTCATCATCTGTGAAAGTAACATAAGAAGGAATAATACGAGAGCCTGTTTGATGGTCTGGAAGAACTTCTACACGGTCTCCAATCCAAACAGCAACACAACTAGTCGTTGTGCCAAGGTCAATTCCGATGCCTACATTATCTTCTTTTGACATATTGAAATGCTAGTATTTTATAATAATATTAATAATATAAGTCTTTAAATCAATTTATATTATAAAACAAAATAGAAGATTTTAATTTGAGTTCGTCAATTTGATTATTTAAATCACTAATTGTCTTATCATTATTATCGATAAAATCAACAATTTCTTTTTGAATTTCAGCGGAAGGAATAGAAATTTGTAATTTTTTCAAAGTTTTCAAATTAATATTTTTATATTTGTAGAAAAGATAATAAGCCAAATATTTATGTGAGATAATATCAGTTTTAGGTTTTACAGAAACAGCATAATTATTAAGAAATAATTTCTCATCAGTCAAAAATACTTTATATTTAGTCACAATAATATTAAAACCATCTCTATTATATTTATTTGCTTTTCTGGTTTCATCTTTGCAACCATAAATTTTATATTTATCTGAAGAATTACTGCTATCCATATCAAAACCGCAATCGCCAGAAGAAATAATAGCAATATCGGAAAGAGATTTAATAATATAAAATTCGGGAGTTATCAAAGTTTCTTTAACATAATCAATATAATTGAAGGAACAGTTATTAATAATAAAATCATTGATATTAGCGGAAGCTAAAAGTTCTTTAGAACTGTCAAAGAAATTATAATCATAAAAATTAGTATTTTCAGTTTGATATTTATTAGTTTTTTCAGTTGTTTTAATAAAATACAAAAAAACCAATTTAAAATTCTTATTAAACATTCCAGTAGGTAAATAAATAATTTCTTTTAAATCACAACTTTTCAAAAGAAATTTACGAAAAGAGATATAATCGCTATCATTTTTATTATAAAAAATATTATCATAAGGCAGAACAATAGAACATTCGCCACCGATGATTAAACTATCGACAATTTCATAAATAACATTACAATCCATAGAAATACCTTTAATTAATTTATCATTTGATAAATCAATATCATTATCATTATTCATATCATTAATATTAAACATTTATTTAATATAGATAAAGCTTCAAAATCTTAAATGTTTGAGATATTTTCTTATTGGATATTCGTTTGGTTTTTATTATATTATTTTAAATTGACAAAATACAATCCATTAATAATATTGATAATAGGATATATAATAACATTCGGGGAATGGTTATATTTGATATTTATGGGTGCAAACAATTATAATATAATAAAATTCATAATTATAAATGTCATAATAAAAATAATACCTATATTATTAATTTACAATTCTAAAACTACATATAAAGATTTAATAATCGGTCTTTATATCTTTTTGGCGTATTTGCTAACAATGGCAATAATGAAAATAGACCCATATAAAATTTACAAAAAAATGTTAAATACTTATTTGTATGACGACAATAAATATAAATCAATTATAAGTAAAATGTATGATTATATATATATTATTATAATAGATAATAATGGACATAAGCATATTTAAAAATATGTCTGATAATGATTTTTTCAGCAATAAGCTAACTCATATTTATTTTAACAATGAAGTAAATGATGACAGTGTTGATAAACTAATAGAAGATATAAATAATGCAAACAAAGAAATAAAAACAGAAAGCGGAGCTATAAAACAACCTAAACCAATATTAATACATATATCATCAAATGGAGGAAATGTAACAGATGGTATGCGTTTGTTTAGTATTTTTACTATGAGTAAAACACCGATTGCTACAATAGTTGATAATTATAGCTGTTCTGCAGCAACATTTCTTTCAGTAATAAGTCCATATAGATTGATAACAAATTATGGTTATTGTATAATACATGGATATTCGGTATCAGGAATAACACAAAGAAAGAAACAGACACAATTACATAATATGATAGAAATATATGATACATATTTTAATAAAATAATTGAGATGTATAAAGAACGAACAAAATTCAAACATGATGAATTGATAGAATTATTACAACACGATTTATTATTAGATGCTAAATTTTGTTTAAAAAAGGGAATAGTAGATAGAATAATAAAAATAGAAAAACATAAAAAGACAGCAGAAATTAAAAAAAATATATATGACGTTATAAACAGTCCTAACAATAATATTAAAATTACATGTAATAATACAATATCACATATTGATAAAATATTGTTTGAAGATAATCTATCACCTGTTATAATACATCCGAGACAAGATAATTGTATTGATAAATCAATAAATACAGATGATACATATGAACGAAAAAATACTTTGACAATATTTCAGACATTAAATTTAATACCAAGGATATTAAATATAAAACAACCAACATATGCAATAATAGACGGTCCGATAAGTATTGATGATTTATTACCAATGTTATATTGTGACCAAATATTTATGTTTGATTATGTACCAATAATATGTAATATTTTATATTTTCATAATAAATCAAGTTTATTAATAGACGATAATATAAAAAATACACAATTAATATTTAACATAATTAGCCAAATATTAAAAGAAAAAACAAAAATGACTGATGAAATGATAGAAAATATCAAAAGTAAATTTAGAATGATAAATTCAAAAGAAGCTTTAAAATTAGGTTTATGTAATACTATCATTCCTCGCAACAATTACTAACATTACTAAATTCGCTCATGTCACTCAAGTCACTTAAATCACTCATAACACTAATATTATCATTTTTATTTTCATTATTTTCATTATCGTCATTATTATCGTCATTATTTTCATTATCATTATCGTCATTTTCATTTTTCTCACGATTAATATATTTGATAATATTGGCATGAACGTTAATTAGGTCGATATGATATTTATTATAGATATCATCAGTAAAAGATAATAACATCATTTTATTATAATATAAATCAGACGTTTTTTTAGCATTTACGACAGAGTTTTTAAAATAGGTCGGAAATATAGCAAATAGAAATAGATAATAATTAAAAACAATGTTTTGACTAAATGATAAGATTATAAAATAAATAGACCTATACATAAATCTTATAAATTTATATAAAGAGAGATAAAATAACTTTATATAAATTAAAAAAATGATAAATTCATTTTAAAAATCGAATTTAAAAAAAAATGGAATTCGACGATTTGCGAGTATTCATAAAAAGGAATTCTAAAATAATGTATTCAAAAATTAATTATACAGATGAAGGTAATATTTATAATTATAAAATTAATGCTAATGGCAATATTTATGAATTTAAATTAATAAATGATGGAGAAACAATAAAAATGGATTATAACGACACAATTATAGACAATGATAATGACATACAATTAGAAATATTTGAGATGTTGAATTATAAGAACATTGAATATATAGATTGCTATATAATCAGAAAAAGAAATGAAACAAAATTCGAAATATTGGATATGTATGATGATTATTATGACAATGTCGAAAAAAAGTTAATTTGCAATCGTTCTTTTAAGAAGAATGATAAACAAATAAAAATAAAAATAATTTGTCAGAACGATGAATATGTAATGTATTATAATATGGAAGAAATATATGGATTTGAAGAAATCATACAAAAATTAGATTTAATCTTGTAATAACAGCAAGTTCAAATCAGATTTTTGTATTTCTGATTTATGAACATTAAGAATATTAGTAATGTATTTATAAGCTTCATCAATTTGTTCAAATGAAATGCCTCCAGTAATAAGAACACTACCACTTTCAAATATAGCAATAGTAATTTTCTTACAATTGTTTTCACCTTTCCCGGAACCTTTTCCGAAACAGTGTTTGCTACAATTGCAAATACCATCTAATTTTTCTTTATTGGAATTCCAGAAATATTCCAATTTTACGCCATGATAACGACCTGGTTCAAAACTGCATTTATTATTATAAACATCGTTAATAAGAATTTTGTGCAAAATCTTTCTTCTAATAAGAAATTTATGTTGCATCGTATTATCAGTGAAAGATTTGAAATCTGTATTAATCATACGTATAATGAAATTATTAAATTTAATATTTTCGATATTAGGTGTTAAATCATTATTCTTTTCATAAATTTGTTTAATTTGAATGATAATGAGTTCAATAATATTTTCGACGATATTCTTATCTTTAATGCCAGTAATTTGAATATTTCCATTTTTAAAGATTTTCAGATTAGGCAAATAAACATCAGATATTTTAAAAATAGTGGTTACTTGATTATCGAACAAATTCTTTTTACCGCCTTCTTTTTTTGGTGTTCTCTTCTTTTTGGGATAAACTCCGCGTGAATTTGGTCTATCCGTTATTTTAGGGTAATAAATCCATATAAATTTTTCAGTAATCTCGAAATTTTCATATAAAATATCTAAATTTAAATTTATACCTAAATCAGCATTACAAGTAATAGTACTGACTTTATATTCGGTAAAATAAATGTCTTCTGTTTCCATTGATAATTATATTCATTTAAGAATAAATATCATTTTTTTATATACATTTTTTATTTTTTTTATTTTCAGATAATTTAGCTAAATAAGATGTATTTAATATTTCTGAACTGGTATTGATAGAAATCATAGGTGGAATATTTAAGATATAAGTTTTATCTGTTTTTAGATGAGCTTCTCTAAATTCTTCGATAGTCAAATTACCACCAAACATTTTTAAAAGATATCTAGAAGGGGCTGGACGAATAATATTAGAGAACCCATATCTTTTTGCGAGCATCTGTATCCAACTGTTAATTTCCCAGACTTTATCACTGCTGCCATGAGTAGCAAAATTATAAGCGTTAGCACATTGTAAAGAACAAAATGACCCAAAAACAAAATAATTATCGTTCAATGCGTCATAATTATAGGGCATACTATAGACAGTAGGCCCTTCGATTGCATGACAACACCAGAAACAACTGGAATTTTTAGGATTGATATTATTTGCTGCCTGATATTCATTGTCATAAGATATATTTTCAGCATCATTTGAAAAATATGAATTCGATTCATATGGAGTAGGAATTAAAATTTTAGCATCTTGGCTTTCATTACTGTTAATAATATTATTAATTTTTGCCTGTGGAATAGTTAATTGTATTATAACATCATTATTTTCATCGTTTTCATTATTTTTAATCATCGAATCAATTATATTTTTTTTGGGTGTTTTTTTAGCAACGGAACTATCGGGAATAGTTTTTTTACGAGGCATATTAATTATAATTACAAATTATTCTTATATAAAAGAGTTCTTAAGGTAATCGAGTAAAGAAACGATATCATTTTTAATTTTAATATCGAAAGTTTCTATGGGTTTATTATTGGCATTAACATTAGCATTAACATTAGCATTTAAACTGCAACTAGATGACATAGATTTAACTTCTAATTGTAAATCTTTAATTACATTGATTAAATAATAAATAAATAATATGACAATCGCAATAAAAATAAATACAATAATATCCATTTGTTATTTCTAAATATTTTTAATTTTAAAATTTTAAACCAATATTTCCACTTTGGATTTCTAAAACGTTATATTCAACAACATAAACGGTACAATAAATATTTTTATTACTTCCCGAATATGATTTTTTATTATAGATAGTATCAATATAATTATTTTCATATGAATTAAATGTCATACTCAAAGTTGTTTTAACATATGAGCCATTATAAAAACCTGATGGAAACCATTTTTCAGGATATAATGAAAATGAATACAAATAAATACCTTGCATAGGTATTGTTGAATGATGTTGATAAGGTTGAAGTTTATTATAAAAATAAGCGTCCTTTTCTTCTACACGAAAGAAAGGATTACCACTTCCACCATCCCAAATTAATTTGGCATTTTTCATAATACTCTTTTCATTATTTTTAGGGATACTATAAGTATAATTAAAATTATCATTAAAATTATCTTTAGTATCGGCGCGTTTCAATGTCCATATTATTTCTTTGATTCCTAGCTGCGATTGTATAGTTATAGTTTTTACAGTATTAGCAACACTCGCGGGAAAATCTGTTGTAATTATAGAAAGTTTTTCGATTAGAAATTGTTGTGTGCATTGTTTGAGCAATACGGCTCTTTCATCTGTATCGAGAACAATAAACGTCGCTTCGACATGTGCTTTTACGGTGTTTTGTTTAATAAAATTGTTGATATTTATTGATTTATTATGCATATAATTATAAAATCGTGGATTTACATGCATATTATAAATATCAGAATAAACAGAATATAAATTTTCTATATCTTCAAATTCAATATGAACATTAATTTCCTTAGTATATTTACCAACTAGTTTAATAATAGGTAAAGCTAAACTAGGATTTTTAGAAAACCAGAAATTGAGAGGTATGCACAAATCTCTGCTATTAATAGAAGGTTTATTACCATCACTAGACAAATAATCATAATCACTAATAACATTATTTCGTATTCTTAGTGTCGTTTCAGGTTTTCTAGGATTATTAAGAGCTGGCACATTTCCAGTCATATCATTGAAACTATCTTTAACAGGTAATGTTAATTCATTCCAAACAACCAACCATTCACCGGTTATGGTATCAATAATAGTTTTACCTATTTCAAATGTAGCTTTTTTTATAATCAAAGAACCGATATGTTCAACCCATTTAAATCTATAGACATCAGTTGAATAAACATCTGGCAAAGTAAATATTAAATAAAGATTACTTAATAAATCTATGTCAGCTCTTGATGTCAAATTGACAGTATAACCATCATTTCCACCTAAATGCATATTAGTTAATAATGAAGGTATAGTATCAAATGTTAGAGTTAAATTCTCGATAGCAAAATTAGTATGTTTCCGATATACATAATTAAAAAAACTAATACTAGGATTAGTGACAATAAAATCATTCATGCCTCCTTTAGCAACTAATTGAAGTAATCCTGCGCCCATTTTAATATAATAAAAGTTATTTTAAATACCCTTAACTGTTTTTTCAGTTAATTCATCTTCATAAATATATTTACCTTTTTGCATCATAATAGTTGAACTTACGTTAGAAGCGAATGTAACAATATTTTTATTAAAACCTTTATCATATAATACTTTTATTTCTTTTACAGTTAAGGCATAATTGAAATAGGTCAAATCGGCCATTTGTAATGGTGATATTTTAATTTTATTATTTGTGTCAGCAGCATTTGTTTCTATTTTTAATAAATCATTATTAATAAACCCTGCTCTATTATCATTGGTACCGATGATTTTACCGCTACTTGGGTTAATATGTAATTTACTCAAATTACTTTTCATAACTCTAGATTTTATTTGTGTATATTCGCTGGCATTTTCTATGGCTTTTGTGTGAGCTAATCTATCTTCAATAAGAACACCATTAAAATAAACCTTACAGTTAGCATTATTTTTATTGAAAATATATTCGGTTTTTGGTTGTTCTTGAAATACAATTGTAACCATATTAAATTGTTGTTTATATTTTGAATTAATGTCTTTTATTCCTAATTTATTTTTATTTCTATTATTCATATCAGGACTATTAGCTGTACAATCTAATTGTACAGCACTGGTATTATAAGTTTCCGGAAAATTAATATTATTATATTCAACGATAATTTCTTTAGCATCGTTTCTAATTTTTACTAAAGGGTTTTTAATAAAAATACCTTCTTTTTGAGCAAGTGTTTCGCATTCATATTGATTTGTATTTATAGGTATATAATTTGGTTCTCCTTTATAAAATAGATTTATATATCTATAT
>Ga0078894_10004753_pt1 | contig 10417 bp, 11 predicted proteins | sample LauGreSu1BDMLBSD_2_FD_67506 | JGI IMG/M metagenome (GOLD analysis project Ga0078894, IMG submission 67506) | Freshwater lake microbial communities from Lake Michigan, USA - Su13.BD.MLB.SD (version 4) (version 4) | ecosystem: Environmental > Aquatic > Freshwater > Lake | place: Lake Michigan... | reverse complement strand
CGACTCGCGGCGCACGCTCCGCTGGAGGAGGAGGATGAGGGCCTCGAGCACCCAACCGATGGGCACGAGGCGGAAGGCGAGGAAGGAATAGCGTGCCTCCGGCCAGTCGCCCGCGAAGAACCCCGACTTCGCGAGGCTCATCCCCAGGATCATCAGCCAACCGAGAAACAACAGCGACAGCGGCGTGAGCGCTCCCAGCCACGCCCAGAGGCCGTCTTTCGTCCTCGCCTTCACCAGATCGACCCACGTGCCGTCGCGATGGAGGCGGATGTCGCGGGTGAGGAGTTCCGGTCGCTGGGCGGCGTCGCGCCGCTTGAGGGCGCGGTGGCCGCGGAGGATGAGGCGATCGACGAACCCGAGGGCTTCGACCGCCGCTTTCCGGGCCGCGTTGCGGCGCGCCTCCGGCGAGGCGGGCTCCGCGGCATCGCCGGGCTCTCCGTCGTCGCGCGACGCTTCGCCCGTCCCCACGTCTGCCTCCCCCGCCGCGGCGAGTGACCGCGCCGCAGCCGCGAGGGCCGCCTCCTCGAGCACCGGCCCGCGCTGCTTCACGACGAGGAACACGCCGAGCCCGAGCCACAGAAGGACGATGATCGACAGAAACATCCCCACGGCGACGCGTGCGAGCGTCTTGGCCTCCAAGCGCCTGAAGGGATAGAGGTAGAGCCCGACGGCGGCATAGTCGTAAAGAATGTCTCCTTGCCAGACGAGTGCTCCATGGAGAAATCCGATGACGAGCAGGAGGAGCATCCGCCGGTAATGGAGCCAGACCGGGCGGATCCCCTTCTCGATGAGGCCATCGGTGAGGTAGACGAGGCCCGCGCCGAAGAGGATGCAAAACAGCGTCCGCATCTTGTTGGCGAAGAACACCCGGACGACGGCCCATTCGCCGATGTCCCACACCGACGACACCGCCGCGATCCGCACTTTGCCCAGAGGAAAGGCCCCTTCGAGATCGGGCTTGCGATCGGCGAGGAACATCCAGTCGTCCTTCTTCGCCTGTTCCTTCTTAGGCTCGTCTGTCGTGGCTCCGTTTCGCTTCCCCGAGTCCGCATCGGGATCGGGGATCTCACCGACCGAATCGGTCGTGTAATAGAGCGCCGCGACCGACTCGTAGGCCGGCGACGGCCAGGCGAAGTCGACGATATTGAGGAGGAGGATGCCGAGGAGCGCCACGCCCCTGATCACATCGAGGGCCAGCACTCTGATGGCGGGAGCGACGACGGCCTCAGGCTCGCTGCTGGCGACGGCATCGGCCGGGCATGCGCTCCTGTCAGGCTCGTCCTGCCGCAGGGGATCGTCCGAGGATATGGCCATGGCGGACGACCGCTTGGGGGAACGGAGGCAGGCACCCGCGTGAGGATAGCAGCCCCCGGTCGATGGAGTCCTGGTACACTCCGCGGTTTCACGGCGGAAAACCCCGGTTCCCGGGCCCCCGGAGGAGCGGCATGGCGATCGGCATCGGCCTCGGGTTCCTCGTCGTGGCGGCGGCGATCTGGATCGGATCGCGCACCGGCGGCATCGGCCTGGGCCTGTGGGGAGCCGTGGGGCTGTTCGTGCTGTCGGCCGGCTTCGGCGTCGTTCCCACGGCGCCGCCGGTCGATGTCCTCCTCATCGTCCTGGCGGTGGTCACGGCGGCGTCGGTGCTCGAGGCAGCCGGGGGGACCGAGTTCCTCGTCGGCGTCGCGGAGCGCGTGATCCGCGCCCATCCCCGGCAGGTGACGCTCGTGGCGCCCCTCACCACCTGGTGCTTCACGTTCGTGGCCGGCACGGGCCATGTCGTCTATCCGCTCCTGCCGGTGATCTACGAAACGGCACACCGCAGCCGTATCCGTCCGGAGCGACCGATGGCGGTGGCGGCGATCGCCTCGCAGCAGGCGATCACGGCGAGCCCCGTCTCGGCCGCCACCGCGGCGATGATCGCGCTGTTTGCCGACCACGACCTGGCCGGGTGGGGGCTGCCACAGATCCTCCTCGTCTGCGTCCCTTCCTCGCTTCTCGGTGTCGTCGCGGCGGCGTTCGTCTCGATGTTCGTCGGTCGCGATCTCGACGACGATCCCGACTACCAGGCCCGGCTCGCCGCGGGGCTCGTCGCCCCCCCAGACCGCGGCGCGGATCGCGCTGCCGCGACCGCTTCCGGCAAGCGTGCCGTGATCATCTTCCTCGCCGCGGTGGGGCTCGTCGTCGTGCTCGGAAGCCTCCCCTGGCTCCGCCAGCCGCGCGGGGCCGACGAGCCGGTGCCGATGCCTGCGGCGATCGAGATCGTCATGCTCTCGGCGGCGGCCGTGATGCTCGCGGCGACCGGCGTCAAGCCGGACGACGTGACGCGGACGCCGACGATGCGGGCCGGGCTCGTCGCCGTGGTGGCGATCTTCGGCCTGGCCTGGCTCGGCGACAGCTTCGTGGCCCACCACAAGGAGACGATCCTCCCGGCGATCGCCCGATGGACAGCCGCGGCGCCGTGGACGTTCGGGATCGGCCTGTTCCTCACCTCCGTGCTCCTCTACAGCCAGGCGGCCACCACGCGGGCCCTGATGCCGCTGGGCCTCTCGCTGGGGATCGCGCCCGCGCAGCTGATCGCGCTCTTTCCGGCCGTGAACGGCTACTTCCTCATTCCGGCGACCGGCTCGCTGATCGCGGCGATGACCTTCGATCGCTCCGGCACGACCCGGATCGGAAAATACCTCGTCAACCATTCCTTCATGCTGCCGGGCCTCGTGGCGACGATCACGGCGGTGGCGACGGGAATGCTCCTCGCCCGGATCCTCTTCTGAGGCCCGTGGCCGATGACGATCGAGCCTGGATCAGGGACCGGCGCGGCCGGCGTGTCAGGCGACGGGCTGCTCCACGGCGCCGCAGTGCTCGCAGACCTCGAGGAGGGCATGCCGCGTGCCCTTGCAGGCCGGGCAGGCCGCGAACAGCTGCAGGCCACACGATGGGCATGCGTAGGGATCGTCGGTCGCTCCGACGAGCGGCCGTGACACGCGGCGCAGGCTGCGGGGCGTCCAGGCCATGAACCGCAGCGGCCCCCGACGGATCGGGAAGCGGCAACCCGGACAGACGAACGTCTCGTAGGCCTCGCGGATTTGCTTCTGCCGCGCGAGCCCGCCGGGTCTGGCGACCATCCTCAACAACCTCGCCAGAATCCAGCCGATGACCGCGAGGGCCGTGGCGATGAGGATGTAGCGGAAATACTCGGCGGGAAAGTATTCGTGCATCACGAAGAACGCGCGTAGGAGCACGGCCGCACCGAGCGCGTAGACGATCGGGGCGTAGGGGCTGTTGCGGAGCCGCGCGAACAGCAGGCCGGCGAGGACGAGGAGCGGAGCGAGGACCGCGATCTTGATCGCGGCGAGCCTGAGCCGATGGCCGGCTTGGAGCCGCTGGTACTCCTCGCGCACCGGCGCCTGGGCGGCTTCGACACGCTCGAGGTGTTGGCGGAGATCCTCGGCGAGCGTCGCCTGGCGCTCCTGGAGCTCCGAGATCGACTCGGTGAGATCCTGGTCGCGCTGCTGATTCGCGAGGAACATTCGCTGGCTGTCGGCCAGGGCCTTCTGCTGCTCCTCAGGCAGGCTCGACTGCTGCTCGAGACTCATCCGCTGGAGTTCGAGGAGCTGGCCGAGCGTCTTCTGCGACGTCGCGGTGCTGTCGCGGAGCACCTGCCGACGGCGTTCCTCGTTGTCGATTCTCCGCTTGATCGTCGCCTGATCCTCCTGGAGACGGGCGGTCGTGGCGGCCATCACCGGATCGAGCCGGTCGCCTGTGAACCGATTCCAGTCGGGCCCGGGGAGACGGCCGATGTCCTGGAGGATGAACCCGAGCGCCCAGAAGAAGAGCAGGGTCATCGCCAGGGAGAAGACCGCGATCAGCAGGCGCTGCCACCATGTGCCGTGGGGCTCGGTTTCGATCGACCGCGTGTTCGCCATGGCTCTCTCCCCTCGTGGTCACCGCTCCGATCCCGGGGCGGATCTTCCGGTCGATCCCCCCGACGACGAGCGTACCGCAACGCCGCCTCACGGTCGCGCGAGCGTCGCTTCAGTCCGATCGCGATCGGGGCCCGCCGCCGTCCCTTGGCCGTCATCCCGACGCCCCTGCCGCGGAGGTATCATGGGACCAAAAGCAGCCCACTCACCCTTCTCCCGACCGATTCCCATGCCCAAGAAAACGACCGCCGCGCCGAGCGCCACCGAGCCTGTCCACCTCGCCGCCGGGACGCTGCCCGATCCGGCGGCCACCCCTTCCAAGGTGAACAAGAGCGAGGAGATCAGGATCGAAGCCCGGAAGATCCTCGATGCCGGCGGAAGCCCGCGGCCCAAGGAGATCATCGAAGTCCTCGCGCGGCGTGGGATCGAGGTCGTTTCTCCCCAGGTCAGTCAGATTCTCGGCAGGCTCGGGGTGGAGCGTCGCCCGCGGAAGAAGAAGCGCGACACCGTCCCCACACGATCGCCTCGGGCAGCGACGCCCCCCGCGGCCCCCTCCAACGAAGCCTTCACGCTCACCGATCTGATCGCCGCCAAAAAGTTCGTCGAGATGATCGGGACCCCCAGGCGCGCGATGAGCCTCCTCGACGCCCTCGACAGGATCTCGTGACCCCCGGCTCGGGTTTCAGGAACCGGAAGGCCACGTCTCACCGCACGGATCGCCCCCGCTTCCCCGCCAGGTGATCCAGGTCCGGTCGCCGGCGGTGCGCTGCCCGAGGATCGTCACTAGCGCCCGTGCCTTGGCCGGGGTGCCGTAGCCGACAAAGACGCGCGTCGGTCGACCCTGCTCCTCGGAACCGGCGAAAAACCGGTGGCCTGATCCGCTCATCCCCCTCCGGGCTGGCCTGGAATCCCTCGGCCGGAGAGACCTCCGGCAAGACATCGGGAGATCGGACCGCGATTCGATCCCCGCTTCGCTCATACCTCCCCTGAGGCCACCGATCGGGCTTGAGACGCGGTGGCCGGAGAACTACTCTTCCCGCCCCTTGCACAGGCGCGGAGTCTGTATGAACGCGTTCATTTCATTCCCAACCCGACCGCAGGCCCGACGGACGGCCCGGCGCACACGATTGGCTCGTGCCGGCTGGATCCTCGCGGTGATGCTCGCTTTCGGGGCCGTACCCTCCGGGAGCGCAACGGCTGATGAGGAGGCGAAGGTCCGACCGCCCTCGGCCACCGGGTCAGCAGCCGATGCCGTGGCCACCGTCGACCGCTTCGTCACGCCCCATCCGGCGCTTGCGAGCGCTCCGCGGAGGACGAAGACCAAGCGTGGCCATCCGGGCGATCCTGTCAACGTCGCATTCGTGGGATCGGATCGGGAACTCCATCACGCCCTCGCCCGCGGCGGATGGTATGCCGCCGATCCGATCACGCTCGATTCGTCGATCGCGATCGCCGCCGATGTCGTCCTCAGAAAGCCCTATCCACATGCACCGGTGAGTGATCTCTTCCTGTGGGGGCGGAAGCAGGATCTCGCCTTCGAACAGCCAGTCGGGAAGAGTCCCAAACAGCGCCATCATGTCCGCTTCTGGCGATCGAAAGCCGTCGACGAGGATGGCGAACCGCTGTGGCTCGGCTCGGCGACGTACGACGAGCGGGTGGAGATCAGCCGGACAACGGGAGGAATCACGCACCGCATCGCCGCGGCGGTCGATCGGGAGCGCAACAAACTCATCGTCGACACCCACGATGCCGGCACGCTCCACGGCTACTATTGGGTCGACGGTTTCCACCGCGAACTCCGCGGCACCAACGGCGGCGGCGATCCGTTTCACACCGACGGCCGCCTCGCCGTGGGTGTCCTCTCGCTCACACGATGACATGCAAGCGAGGACGCGCACGCGAAGTCAGGACAGCGGCCGACATGGCTCGACGGCAGACGCGGCCGGTCACTTCCGCTTCTTCGGCAGGTCCTTCGAGCCGGCCACGGTCATGTTGAGGCCGATCTGGACGTCGACCGGCGTGCCGCCGACGGTGACTTGAATCGTGCCGTTGGTGTACCAGCCGAGGGAGCCGGTGGAGAACTCCCGCACCGCCGCTTCCATGACCACGCCGTTGATGACGACGGTGATCGGGGCGGCCTTCTCGAGAAACTCGGCACGCGTCACGGGGCAGGTCGCTTTCGCCATGGTTCGGTCCTCCGGAGGGGCATTATCCAGGCTGCCCCGGGGCGCGGAAGTGGCCCTCCTTCCCGATCGACCGCGGGCCATCAGCCCCGGTCGATCTCGATGACCGTCATTCCCCGGTTCGGGAAGGTGCCGAAGCGTTCGAGCGTCGCCGCCCCCTCCGCGAGGCTCACGACATCGCTCACCAGCCGGCCCGGATCGAGCCGTCCCGCCGCGACCAGCGACAGGAGTTCGGCACAGGTCGAGGGGGGCATGCCGTGGCTCCCGAGAATCTCGAGCTCTTTGGCGATCACCAGATCCATCGGCAGGCTCGGCTGTGCGTCACCGGCAAGCAGCAGCCCCACCTGCACATGCCGGCCGCGGTTGGCAAGCGACAGGATCGAATGGCGGCAGGTTTCAGCACTGCCGAAGGCGTCGAGCGACACGGCCGCTCCCCGCCCCGTCACCGCGCGGATCCGGGCCACCGCATCGACCGCCAGCGGGTCGATCGCCTCCTCGGCGCCGAGCGAGAGGGCCTCGCGTCTCCGTTCCGCCGAGGGATCGACCACGATCACCCGCGCCTCGAGCGCTCGTGCCACCATCACCGCCGAGAGGCCGACGCCGCCACAGCCGTGGACGGCCACCCACTCGCCCGCCCGGACGCGCCCCTGGCCCACGAGCGCCCGATGCGCCGTCGCGAAGCGGCAGCCGAGGCTCGCGGCCAGGATGACGTCGATCCCGTCGGGGAGCGGCACGAGGTTGACGTCGGCGTGGCGGATCTCGACGAGATCGGCAAAGGCGCCGAAGTGCGTGAAGCCGGGCTGCGTCTGCCGATCGCAGACCTGGGTATCGCCGCGCCGGCAGTCGGGGCAGTCGCCGCAGCCGCAGCAGAAGGGGGCGGTGACGCGCTCGCCACCACGGAAACGAGTCACCCCCGCGCCGACGGCCGTGACGGAGCCGGCGAGTTCGTGACCGGGGACGTGCGGGAGGCGGACGCTGCTGTCGTGCCCCATCCAGGCATGCCAGTCGCTGCGGCAGACGCCGCAGGCCCCCACGGCGACGATCACGGCATCGTCATGGGTCACAGGTTCGGGGAGCGAGCGCACCCGGATCGGGCCGCGGAAGGCTTCGAAGACGGCAGCGCGCATGCGAGGCTCCGGGAGGTTTTCACAAAGATACGCGTCGGACCGTCTTGGGAAGCTTGCGCCGGATCGAAATGAGGGTATGGCCGAGTGTGACCACCAGGGAAAGCAGCGGCAGAAGGCGAAGCCTTGGCGGAAACGACCCGGCCTCAGGGAGACGAGTCGAAGCTCCGTCAAAGCAGCGAGGGGAGCAGGATCGCGATGGACCCTGCTCCCCTCGAGTTGGAATCGCGCGGACCTCCGCGTCTCAGGCACGCTTGGCCATCAGCCGACGACGCTCGAGCAGACCGAGCGCGCCACTGACCAGCGCCAAGACGCTCCCCACGCCGCTGGGGTCGATCTCGGGAATGGGGGTCGCCTGCGTCGTGCCAAACGACATCGCGAAGGCAGCGTAGGAAACTGGAGGACCCTGACTGTTGGAGTAATTGGGCGTGTTGTTTCTGAAGGTATCGAGAACCGTGAAGCCGTTGGTCACTGTGTACGCAGCGATAGCATCGTTTCCGCTCGCCAAACCTTGTTGCCGCCGAAGGGCGATGCCGCTCCCGGAGGCACTATTGACGAAGATGGAATACGCGGTGTTTGACAAGAGTGAGTAGGCGCTGATGTTCGGGAGGTCAGCAGCGTTCAAAATCAAGTCGAAAGGCGTGTTCGCCGTTCCCGGCGTCGTGAAATTGACTGTGTCTGCCGCGTAGACGGTGCTGCTGGCGACCGCAGAGAGGGGCGTTTCGTTGTCGGTTCCATTGATCCAGATCTTGAACGATCCTGATCCCGACGTGGCGCCGCTCGTCAACTCCAGCTTGACCCAGTCGATAGAGAACGGCCCGGATCCGCCGGTCTTGAAGGCGTAGCCGAGGTTCGTCGTGTAGGTGGTGCCGGACGGGATCGACGAGCTTCCATTGGTGCCCGTAGGGCCAGCGACATACGCGACGGGAGTTCCCGACGCTGTCGTGGCGCAGAACCCGGAGACGGCGACCACGCCCGCAACCATGCGGACGAGCATCGCATTGAAACGCTTGGCAATCGTCATGAAAAAACAACTCCGCAGGGTGAAGGCACGGTCGAATCCGGGGGAAATCGCTGCCTCTGCCACGAGACAGCCAAACAACTCCATGGCCTTAAGCAGGAATCATCCTACGGGACTTTTTCGAGGGTGCAACAGATTCGGAAATCTTGCGGCGAAGTGAGGCAGCAAGCGACCGAGCAAGACTCGCCCCGGCCCCACACACCCCAGAAACGCCGAGATTGAAGCGTTTTTTCAGCTGCCTGGCTCTGACTGCCGCTCGAGATTCGAGTGGCGTAGCTCCCCGAGTAGGGTGGTGCACAAACGCCGCTTTCCCGATGTCACGCATTCAGAAAAGGTGGCGTGAGAAGTGGCGTGCGGGTTTTGCGGCAGGGGGCGGCACACGGCCACTCCAATGGCTGTCGGAATACGCCCCCCCTTCTCTGGCGGGACAGAGGCGTTGTCACCACGATTACAGCGGGAGAAACTCGACCCGATTCCGCATGTCATCGAGCGAGAGCAGCGTGGCGATGAGTGCCAGATCGTAGACCGCACCGCCGATGGTGATCCGCAACTGGTGACCATAGACCATTCCCGCAAACTCCCGATGCTGCCGCTGCCAGTCGGCAGCCAGCACGAGGAAGTCCCGGTCTTGGGTGAACACGACCCGGCCAAGCTCTAAAGTCCGCTCCAAAAGCCGGTCGTCGTCCCAGTCGGCTCGTCCGTCTTCTTGGGCCGTGAGCACGTCGATCTGCCGTTGCCGCAAGCCGACGGCTATGGCCACCGGCACATGGTGGTCCAGATAGAAGGCGAGGCTCACAGCCGCCCCTTGCCCTGGATTTTCGCCTGAATGGTCGATGTTCCTTGCTGGGCAGCAACCCGGTCCACATCGCTCAGTTGCTCACGAATCTCGGCGTCGAAGGCTTCCTGGTGGTCGTGGTAATACGTGAGGGCCGCATAGATCTGACTCAGTGTCAGATGGGGGTGTTGCCGCCGGATTTCCTCTGCATCCCAGTGGTGGGCAAGACGGTCGAGGGCGATCTCCACGACTTTGGTGCGGGTACCTTCGACGAAAGGCACACCAGCCGTAGAAATCTCAATGTGCGGATATGAAACCGTGGCCATTGGGGCGGGACTCCAGATCATGACACCCTTCAGAAACGCCGTTCGTGATTCTACCAAGCAGCAGAATCACCGGCACGGCAACCTTCTTCAGAGAGCGATTCGGCTTGCTCGTGCAACATTCCTTCTGTAAGCGCGGAATGGGCCCTGCCCGAGGCGTGCGTAGCGAGCTGAGGGCAGGCCCACACAGTGCCGCGATTTGAAAGGTGGGCCAGCGGCGACTCCAGGACCTGGTCGCTCGCCATCGGAAGCCCGCGCCGCAACTCGGCGACGGGATCGAAGCCAATCTCCCGGAGGCTCTCGCGGCCCTCCGTGTCCCTGCCGCCCATCGGCGGCGTCTCCGAACGACCAACGGCCGCGAACGGCTCGACAAGGAAATCAAGCGACGCACCCGCGTCGCCACGATCTTCCCAAACGAAGCCTCGCTCCTCAGGCCCGCTTCCGCCGTCCTCTCCGAGAAGAGCGACGACTGGGAAACCGAACGTGCCTACCTGACCATGGAAGCCAGGTGCCCCACCTCTGAAATCCGCGACTTCCAGAAAAGGTGTTGCTTTATCGTGTCCTGTCGTCGCCCTAAGTGTTCGCTTTGGAGCGGTGGCGTAAAAGGTGGCGTGCGCATTGCGTGCAGGGGGTGGCAGACAGAGGCGGCGAAGAAACGACCCAGCCTCACAACCCCCAGAAACGCCGAGAGGCAGGCGGTTTATCACCTGCCTGCCTCATCGTGCCACTCGAGACTCGAGTGGCGTAGCTCCCCTCCGCACCCACTCCCCAAACCATCGTGTGGTGGAGCAAGGTGCCTGGATTATCAAGAGGTTACGTCGAAAGGCCAAGGTCGAGCTGACCCCCTGGCAAGCGCCAGGAGACCCACCACCGGCCCCTCCGCCGGAGCCTGATGGCACAGCGCCGTTAACGCCGCCCAGGGGCGATGCCGTCGCTCTGGCCCGACTCTACCAGGGCCTCCTCGACTCGGGGAAGTTCGCCAACCGTGCAGCCCTGGCCCGCCATCTGGGCGTCAGCCGGGCCCGCGTCACCCAGGTCCTCAGGCGGCTCCTGCCCGGGCAGACGCCGGCC
>Ga0078894_10004752_pt1 | contig 10421 bp, 6 predicted proteins | sample LauGreSu1BDMLBSD_2_FD_67506 | JGI IMG/M metagenome (GOLD analysis project Ga0078894, IMG submission 67506) | Freshwater lake microbial communities from Lake Michigan, USA - Su13.BD.MLB.SD (version 4) (version 4) | ecosystem: Environmental > Aquatic > Freshwater > Lake | place: Lake Michigan, USA... | reverse complement strand
CCTTCTCACCAGCAAGGAGATCTGAAGTATCTTCGCTCTCGCGAATGATGAGATCTGTAATATCGGCAATCTTCTTTCGCAGGGGCTGCGGATCAACTCCACGTTCAAGATTATATGCAACCTGTTTAGCCCGGCGACGATTTGTCTCATCGATGGCAAGTGCCATGGATCGCGTGATGTTATCTGCATACATGTGTACTTCGCCTGAAACATTTCGGGCCGCTCGGCCGATTGTCTGAATCAGGGATGTGGCAGATCTCAAGAATCCTTCTTTATCTGCATCAAGGATTGCAACAAGTGAGACTTCAGGAAGATCAAGCCCTTCTCGTAGCAAGTTAATACCGATCAACACGTCATATTCACCGGTGCGCAATTCACGTAAAAGTTCTACGCGCCGCAAGGTATCTACCTCAGAGTGGAGATAACGCACGCGGACGCCGCGCTCTTGTAGATAGTCGGTGAGGTCTTCTGACATTTTCTTGGTAAGAGTTGTTACCAAGACTCGTTCATTCTTAGCGGCACGGATATTTATCTCTTCAAGCAAATCATCAATCTGACCCTTGATTGGTTTGATGATAATTGCAGGATCAACCAATCCGGTAGGCCGAATTACTTGTTCGACTACATCTCCCCCGACCTTCTCCATCTCAAATTTACCTGGCGTAGCCGAAAGATAAAGCGTCTGCCCCACACGTTCCAGGAACTCTGGCCACTTCAAGGGACGGTTATCTAGCGCACTTGGCAATCTAAATCCATGCTCAACGAGGGTGCGCTTGCGAGAGGCATCTCCTTCATACATCGCACCGATTTGTGGAACAGTGACGTGACTTTCATCGATGACGACGAGGAAATCATCTGGAAAATAATCCAAAAGGCAGTGAGGCGCAGAGCCAGGAATACGATCATCAAGATGACGAGAGTAGTTTTCAATACCTGAACAAAACCCCAGTTGTTCCATCATCTCAATATCGAAAGTGGTACGCATTCGAAGGCGTTGTGCTTCAAGTAGTTTGCCCTGTTTCTCAAAGGCATTCAGTTGTATTTGAAGTTCATCTTGAATATCGCCGATCGCACGCTTCATCGTCTCTGGACTAGCTGCGTAGTGCGTTGCCGGGAAGATATGAACTTCACTTTCATCTCGAATGATCTCGCCGGTCATCGGGTGCAAAGTCATGATCTTTTCGATCTCGTCACCAAACATTTCGATGCGGATCGCAAGCTCTTCATACATCGGAATTATCTCGATCGTATCTCCGCGAACTCGGAAGGTTCCCCGCTCGAAGGCGATGTCATTGCGCTTGTATTGAACATCGACAAACTTGCGAAGGAGAGCGTTACGTTCGATCTCATCCCCCACCTTGATATGGATCATACGATCGATATATTCCTGAGGTGTTCCGAGGCCGTAGATACAAGAAACTGTGGCAACGACGATTACATCGCGTCTGGTGAGAAGCGAATTCGTTGCAGAGTGACGGAGTCTTTCAACCTCATCATTGACGCTTGAATCCTTCTCGATGAAGGTGTCGGTCTGCGGTACATATGCCTCTGGTTGGTAATAGTCGTAATAGGAGACGAAATACTCAACTGCATTGTTAGGTAAAAGTTCACGGAATTCATTTGCGAGCTGGGCCGCCAAGGTTTTATTCGGCGCTAAGACCAATGTCGGACGCTGCAGTCGCTCGATAAGCCACGCTGTCGTCGCTGACTTTCCTGTGCCGGTTGCTCCTAGGAGTACAACATCCTTCTCACCTGCATTGATTCGTTGAGCAATCTCCTCGATTGCCTGAGGCTGATCACCTGCAGGTACGTAGTCAGAGATGACTTGAAAGGGAGAATTAACACGGCTGAGATCACCATTATCGGACACGTCGGTAGCCTACTAGCGAGTGCTCTCTGATGAGAGGTCAACAATTTGCCCCTCCCAGAGATTTTCCACCTGACGCAGAAGATGATCCTCATCGCCATCGTTAACTATGACCGCATCTGCGATATCTATTCGCGCCTGTGCCGGCGCTTGGCTAGCCAAGCGAGCCTTGATATCGGTGATGAACATTCCTCGTGCCAATAAACGTTCAATCCGAAGATCTTCAGCAGCTTCTACGGTCACAACGAAATCAAACTTGTGTGCCGCATCTGTCTCCACCAAGAGAGGTATTTCATAAATGAGATGTGCGGACGGTTCATTATCAATAATGGCTTGTGCAAATAGTTTTTGAACTCGCGGATGAATGATGGCTTCTAGGTCTCTCTTTGCATCAGGATCTGAAAAAACAATCTCGGCAAGCGCTTTTCGGTTAATGTCACCATTGGTCAAGATCTTTTCACCAAAGCGGGCAACAACCTCATCAAAACCTTCACTGCCGCGTTCAATTGCTATGCGCGCAAGCTGATCTGCATCAACAACATTTGCTCCAAGTTCACTAAAGAACTGAGCGACAGTCGATTTGCCTGCGCCGATACCACCGGTCAGTGCGATTATCTTCATATGCAGAGCCTACCTGTGTCGTTGTGGAATAAAGAAAGCCCCACACGATGAACGTGTAGGGCCTTCTTCTTTACGATTAACTATTCAGCAGATTCTTCTGCTGGAGCTTCAGCTGTTACCCCTGCAGCATCGGCTGCCTTTGCTTCTGCCTTCTGCTTCTTGTGTGCAAGGAATCGCACTTGAGCTTCCTGGTACTGACGCTCCCACTCTTCGCGTTGAGCTTCATGTCCTGGTTTCCATTCCTGCGTCTCAGGATCAAAACCTTCTGGATAGATGAAGTTTCCATCTGCGTCATAGCGAGCAGCCATTCCATACTGGGTTGGATCGAATGCTTCGATCTCAACCTCTGTGCCTTCATTAGCCTGCTTCAATGAGAGTGAGATGCGGCGACGCTCAAGATCAATATCAATGATCTTTACGAAAAGCTCGTCATCGACTGCAACAACCTGCTCAGGAATTTCTACGTGGCGTTCTGCCAGCTCGGAGATGTGAACAAGTCCTTCGATTCCTTCATGAACGCGAATGAATGCGCCGAATGGAACGAGCTTGGTCACAACACCTGGAACCACTTGATTAATTGTGTGTGTGCGAGCAAATGCCTGCCATGGATCTTCCTGTGTTGCCTTCAGTGAGAGTGACACGCGCTCACGCTCGAAATCAACTTCAAGAACCTCAACGGTTACTTCATCGCCAACTTCAACAACTTCGCCTGGATGATCAATGTGCTTCCATGAAAGTTCTGAGACGTGAACAAGACCATCTACGCCACCGAGGTCAACGAATGCACCAAAGTTAACGATAGATGAGACAACACCTGTGCGAACCTGGCCCTTTTGGAGTTGGTTAAGGAATGTTGTGCGTGATTCAGATTGTGTCTGCTCAAGGAATGCGCGACGTGAAAGAACAACGTTGTTACGGTTCTTATCGAGCTCGATGATGCGGGCCTCAACCTGCTTGCCAATGTATGGAGTCAGATCGCGGACGCGACGCATTTCAACCAAAGATGCTGGCAAGAAGCCACGCAATCCGATATCAACGATAAGTCCACCCTTAACAACTTCAATAACGGTTCCGACGACAACTTCGTCGCGTTCCTTCTTGCCTTCGATCTCTCCCCATGCACGCTCGTACTGAGCACGCTTCTTAGAGAGGATGAGACGTCCTTCTTTATCTTCCTTCTGAAGAACAAGAGCTTCTACCTTGTCGCCGACCTTAACAATGTCATTTGGATCTGCATCGTGGCGGATTGAGAGCTCGCGTGAAGGGATAACACCCTCAGTTTTGTACCCAATATCAAGAAGTACTTCTTCGCGATCTACTTGAACGACTGTGCCTTCGACGAGGTCTCCGTCGTTGAAATTTCTGATTGTGCCTTCGATTGCTGCTAGAAAATCTTCAGCTGATCCGATGTCATTTACTGCAATTACTGGTGATGTAGACAAGTGTGCTCCGTAGGGATAGAAAGTAATAGGACTCAAGCGATTTGCCTGAAGAACAGGTGAAGGGTACGCGGGTGAGGTAGCGCGGAGCAAATCCCCGCTTAGAATTACCACCTATGAATCGCTATCGGGAACTCTTTGCCTTTCCTCAAGTGATCACTTTGGGGATAGCGGCATTTCCAGCGCGCGTAGCCTACGGAATGATCGGGCTTGGGATATTTTTCAAAGCAGAGCAAGAGACTAGTTCGGTTGCCATAGCTGGTTTTGCGATTGGTCTCTACTCCCTAGCCAGCTCCTTGACTGCCGGTATTCGCGGATCCGTCATGGATAGATGGGGTCAGAAGTGGACCTTAAGAATTTTGGTTCCAGCTTACTCAGCGTTAATCCTCAGCTTAAATCAAATGGAGACTTCACGAAGTATTCTCATTACAACTTTTATTCTAGGTATCACTTCACCACCAATTAACTTATCTGTTCGACCTCTCTGGAAAGATTTAGTTCCACAAACATATTTACGTACTGCTTATGCTTTTGATTCAGCAATGATGAGTGCAACGAGCGTAGTTGGGCCCGTCATCGTCACTTCGCTTGCACTTTCTACTCGTCCACATCTTGCCCTGGATGCTGTCGCCGCTCTTATATTTATTGGCGGAGTCGCGCTAGGACTGACTCGTGTTTCACGAAATTGGGTCCCTGAGAAAAAGGTAAAAGGTCAAGGCAATCTCCTATCCAATCGTGCGATGCAATTACTCATGTTTGAAGGTTGCTTCATCGGTTTCGGATGGGGAGTCTTTGACGTTGCCGTACCAGCTTTTGCAACACAAGAGGATGTGCAGCATCGAGTTGCTTGGATCTTTGCCGCCTTTGGAATTGCAACTGTCGTTGGAGGCCTGCTTGGTGGATTGGTATCTAAGAAGTTAGCGCCACTTCCTGCTCTACGTCGGGCTTATCTCTTCTGGCTCCTTACCTGTATCCCCGTCGCATTTACATATCCAGATTGGACGATGGCCTTAGTAGGTGCGTCAATTGGTTTTGTTGGTGGAGCGGTTCAAGTCTTTTACTTTGAAGTGCTAGAGGCGGTTAGACCTAAAGGTTCGCAGACATCTTCTCTCGGTTGGATTTGGAGCGTTGAAGGTTCTTTCATGGCAGTTGGGGCAGCCGTTGGTGGAGTTGTCTCTGAGTATGCTTCGCCACGAATCGGATTGGCGATGCTTCCGCTGATGCTATTTTTTGGTTACATCATTCTCAGTGTTGGTAGAGGCAGACTCTCCGCGGCAAATGATCTGCCGACAGATGAAGAAGATCTAGCCGCTATGGAAGATAACTCAAATCTCAATAACTAGCTCTTAGTGAGCTGCTTCGTTCCAACTCTTTCCAACGCCCACATTGACATCCAGCGGTGCTTTGAGGGGATATGCGTTTCCCATCTCACGGCGAAGAATCTCTGTAGCAATATCGATTTCGTCAGTCACACTTTCAAGTATCAATTCGTCATGAACTTGTAGCAGAAGGCGCGATCGTAGCCCTTCGGCTACAAGTGCTTTTTGAACATTGAGCATGGCTAATTTAATGATGTCGGCTGCCGATCCTTGGATAGGAGCGTTTAGCGCCATGCGTTCTGCAATCTCGCGGCGCGCACGATTATCTTGCATAAGATCTGGCAGGTATCTACGTCGACCTAAAACTGTTTCGGTATAACCCACTTTGCGCGCTTCTTCCACAACGTTCTTCAAATAATCTCTAATGCCTCCGAAGCGAAGGAAGTATCGATCCATGAGATCTTGCGCTGCAGGCGGTGAAAGATCTAGCTGGGCCGCAAGTCCATAAGAGCTAAGGCCGTAGGCAAGCCCATAAGACATTGCCTTGATCTGACGACGCATCTCTGGATCAACATCTGTTGGGGCAACACCAAATACTTCAGCTGCAACTGTGGCATGAAGATCTTCGCCTGATGAGAAGGCCTCAAGAAGATGAGCATCATTTGATAAGTGAGCCATGATGCGCATTTCAATCTGACTGTAATCAGCTGTGATGAGTTGATCAAAGCCCTTGCCGGCAATGAAGCAATCGCGAATCTTGCGCCCCTCTTCGGTGCGAACTGGAATGTTCTGCAAGTTAGGGCCTACCGATGAGAGTCGACCTGTCGCTGTAACAGTCTGCGCAAAGTGTGTATGGATGCGTTGGTCGGATGCAATCTCTGCGATCAAACCTTCAATTGTCGTCGCGAGTTTTTTAGTCTCACGTATACGAAGTAGTGCCGCTAAAACGGGGTGCTGCGATTTTGCAAAGAGCCACGCAAGCGCTTCGGCATCAGTAGTAAACCCTGTCTTGATCTTCTTTGTCTTTGGTAAGCCAAGCTCGTCAAATAGAACTACCTGTAGCTGCTTGGGTGATGCCACATTGAATTCATGTCCCACCGAATCGTGTGCAATTTTGGTCTGTGCCGAAACTTCGGATTCAAAGAATACAAGGAGGGATGTCAACTTCTTTTCATCAACTGCAACTCCCCTACGTTCCATGACTGCGAGCAGGTGTCCGATCGGAAGTTCAAGATCATAGAGAAGACCCTCGACTCCGCGAGCTTTAAGTTCGGCGTCGAGTGAAGTTCTTAGCGTGAATAGCTGGGAGGCCGTTGATGCCACAGCACTTTCTGCAGATGTCAGATCTAGCGTTGAACCATCACCGTAGCGTTCGAGAAGATCTGAAATTTCGTGGGTACGCACGCCGGGATTAAGTACATAAGCGGCAAGGCTGGTGTCAAAGACTATGCCTTCGATTTCGTGCATCCGTGAAAGAGTCTTGCCATCATGGACTATTTTGGGAATATTTGCATCAGCGCCCCACGATCCAATATCGCTTGAGTGCACAACAAAAACTTCCTCAGATGAGAGCGCTACTGAATATCGATGCAGTGTTTCATCAGTAATCTCGTAGGAAAGTGATATCTCTCCTACATGTTTTGCAATCTTGGAACTCATCTCAGACGGAGTAAGAACCTTTTGGTCTAGTTCGCGCGAAAAGAGTGAGGTTGCAACGGGGGTTTCATCCTGGCCTCCCTTAATAGCAATTACAGAGAGTCGATCTTTAAGAGTTCTAAATTCAAGAGTTTCAAGAAGCGGTGCAAGATCCGAAATCTCAACACCTGTCCACGCAAGTGCGACGGGATCTGCTTCGATATCAACAGAATGAATCAGCTGGGTTAGCTCACGATTGCGCTTAACGCTTTCAATATTTTCACGTAACGCAAAACCTACTTTTCCACCCACTTCATCTGCCTTAGCAAGTAGCTTTTCCAAAGAGCCATATTCAATGATCCATTTGGCTGCCGTCTTCTCTCCCACGCCTGGAATTGATGGAAGGTTGTCACTGGGATCTCCACGAAGGGCTGCAAAATCTGGATACTGAGTAGGCGTCATCTGATACTTATCAATGACGGCTTGGGGCGTCATACGTGCCATCTCACTTACGCCGCGCTTAGGATATAGAACGGTGATCGATTCAGTAACAAGCTGAAAACTATCCCGGTCTCCCGTACAGATCAAAACTTCAAAACCGTCTCTCTCGGCACGAGTGGCAAGAGTTGCAATAATGTCATCAGCTTCAAAGCCTTCAACAGAGAACTGAGTAATTCCAAAACCTTTGACTAAATCATTAAGATAAGACATCTGTGAGCGAAACTCATCCGGCGTCTTTGCACGATTAGCTTTGTAGTCAGCGAAAATCTCGGTGCGAAAAGTCTTACGTGAGACATCGAAGGCAACAGCCACGTGAGTTGGTTTCTCATCCTTAAGAAGTGAGATCAGCATCGTTGCAAAGCCATAGATGGCATTGGTGTGCTGGCCTGTGGCAGTTGTGAAGTTCTCCGCTGGGAGCGCAAAAAATGCTCGATAGGCCATTGAGTGGCCGTCGATAAGAAGGAGTCTCTTCTTGGCCATGCCCCTTATCTTAGGTATAAACTCCAACTATGACGGAACCAAATTTCCTTGACATTCTTCGTGAACGCGGAGGCGGAGCACTCGATAAGAAAATGGGGATCGAAATCCTCGAAGCATCTCCCGAACGTCTAGTCGGACGGATGCCAGTCGAAGGAAATACTCAGCCGTTCGGACTTCTCCACGGTGGGGCAAATGTTGTTTTAGCTGAATCGCTTGGCTCGGTGGGCACGCATTTACACGCAGGCCCTCATCGCCGCATAGTCGGGGTTGATATCAATGCAACTCACCACAAAGCTGTGACATCAGGATTTGTCACAGGTGTTGCAACCGCAGTCTCCCTAGGAAAAACACTATGCGTCTACGAAATAGTAATCACCAATGAAGCAGGCCAGCGCACATGTACTGCACGCATTACCTGCATGATCCTTGCCGAAAGATAGTGGTTCTGGCTAAGGTTATCCCCCAGGAGGCGTCCTCACTCCCAACAAAGCGATCGGAATTGGAGAGTGCTATGAAAAATAGTCGCAAACTCCGCATTGTTAGCCGATCGGCTTTACTTTTTATCATTGCAATCACATTTCCGTTGTTTCTCTCATCAACTGCACAGGCGGATCCTGCCACAAAGCTTTATGGAGTCGTTACAGATTCAGAAGGTAAGGCGCTTCCAGGCATTGGAATTTCAGTAGTTGGTCCTAATGGATTTACAGCAGAAATATCCACCGATGGGGTGGGCGCTTGGGAGGTTCCGATTACCTCCAAAGGAACTTTTAGCGCAACAATTAATGTTGATGACTTGCCAGAGGGGCAAGCGTTAACCAATCCAGAGAAAAGCACCGTCAAGGCAAATGTGTTTATGCTTGGTGTCGATCTACGACTTCTCTTTCCGGTAGGACCAGGAGTCGTTCAAGCCTCGCTCCTTGAGCGCTCTGCTCAACTCACCCTTGATGGAATACTTTTAGGCTTAGTCATTGCGTTAGCAGCTCTCGGGCTTAGTTTAATTTTCGGAACTACTGGCCTAACTAATTTTGCACACGGTGAAATTCTCACTCTTGCTGGTCTATTGACCTATTACTTAAGTGCGATAGCCGGACTTCCCGTCCTTGTCGCAGCACCGCTTGCCGTGATCCTTGGAGCAGTGATTTCTGGATTCTTGCAAGATAAATACTTGTGGAAACCTTTGCGTAGACGTGGGACTGGTCTGATTGCAATGCTTGTTGTCTCTATCGGCTTTGCGATTTTTCTACGTTATTTCTTCCTCTTTATCTTCGGCGGTGACACCCGTCAGCTTCCCCAATATGCAGGACAGGCTGGGCTTGAACTGGGATTGGTAAATATCACCCCTAAATCAATTCTTACAGGCGCTTTTGGCGTTCTCTTTATTATTGGAGCAACACTCTGGCTTCTGCGCACACGAATGGGCAAGGCCAGCCGAGCTGTTGCCGATAACCCCGCTCTCGCATCAGCCTCTGGAATCGATGTTCAGAAAGTCATCCGCGCAGTGTGGATACTTGGAGCAGCCCTGGCTAGTTATGCAGGAGTGATTGTGACTGTCAATCAAGGCGTGAGCTTCCTCATGGGTCAAGATATGCTGCTTTTGATTTTTGCTGCAGTGACTCTGGGCGGTCTAGGTACTGCCAATGGCGCACTAGTTGGATCGCTCATCATCGGTCTCTTTGTGCAACTATCAACTCTCTTTATTCCCACTGAACTTAAGTACGTTGGAGCACTGATCGTCCTTATTCTCATTCTCATCATTAGACCGCAGGGAATTCTCGGCAAGAAGGAGAGGATTGGTTAAATGGACTTCCTCTTTATCACCCAGCAAACTTTGAGCGCGACTATTGGCGTGAACACAATTATTTTTGCATTAGCTGCAATTGGTCTCAATATGCACTTTGGTTACACGGGGCTGCTCAACTTTGGTCAGGCAGGATTTCTGGCAATAGGTGCTTACAGCGTTGCAGTTCCAGTCATTTCCTTCGGTTTACCTCTTTGGTTTGCATTTATTATTGGAATAGTGAATTCAGTAATTTTCGCGCTCATACTCGGCATTCCGACGCTGCGACTTCGCGCTGATTACCTTGCCATCGTTACCATCGCTGCGGCAGAGATAGTTCGCCAGATCGCACGTTCGGCAACATTCAACTCGACGTTGGGTGGATCTGATGGAATCACAGGTAAATTTGGTGAGGAATTCTTTGCACTTAATCCATTTAAGTCCGGGCTCAATACTCCAATATTGCGATTTAATGGAAATGACCTTTGGGTGGTCATCACTGGATGGACACTCGTTGCCGTCATCGTCTTTTTCATGTGGATTATGGTGAATTCCCCTTGGGGACGCCTGATGCGAGCAATTCGCGAGGATGAAGATGCAGTCAGATCGTTAGGTAAAAATGTTTATCTATACAAAATGCAATCTCTCATTATTGGCGGTGTGATTGGTGCCTGTGGCGGCTTTGTCTACGCCTTATCACGCCAGTCAGTTCAACCGGATAATTACGGAACAGCGCTTACCTTCTTCGCCTATACCGTTTTAATCTTGGGAGGGGCCGCCCG
>Ga0078894_10004749_pt1 | contig 10426 bp, 17 predicted proteins | sample LauGreSu1BDMLBSD_2_FD_67506 | JGI IMG/M metagenome (GOLD analysis project Ga0078894, IMG submission 67506) | Freshwater lake microbial communities from Lake Michigan, USA - Su13.BD.MLB.SD (version 4) (version 4) | ecosystem: Environmental > Aquatic > Freshwater > Lake | place: Lake Michigan... | reverse complement strand
TTCTTGGCTGTGGCCTGAAACGTAAGTCATTCGGGAAGCTGTTCGAGAGCGCGGCGGATGATGTCTATGCCCTTGTCGCTAAGGAAAGGCTGGTTTGCCGGATCGTGATTGAGCAACGCCAGCGCCTGCTCCTTCAAGCTCGGCGGCTTGGGGCGGCGGGCAGCACGGAGTTCTGCGACATCCTCAGGTTCCCATTGAGCACAGCGCACCAAATACTCACAACACGCCTCCAGCTCTTGGTCTGCGCCCCATTGGGCGGCGCGAGCAGCGACATAGGCAAGAAGATTGGCCGACCAGCCGATAACTGGTGCGTTTTGCTGCTCCCTCCATTCGCGGTCCCACTGCTTCACCAGCTCCAGCGGCGGGGTGATGGGGTGTTCGTGTGTCATGGGTGATTAGTGGTAATGACTACTGGGCGTCGAGACAGAACAGTTTGCGGATCCGAGCCGCTTCCTGCTCGTAAACGTTCATACCCTCAAACTCTTCGATGCCTGTAAGACGGCACATTTTTGCAAGATCCTGTCGAAGGCTTTCATCAAAGAGACGTTCATAAAGAAACTCTCGGATTTCGATTTTGTGCTGGCGGTTCATTCAGGAAGCTGTTCAAGGGCGCGGCGAATGTAATCAGCGGGCTCCGTTGTGTCCATTGAGTGAGCTGCACCATCGAGCAGGTGCGAGAGCGCTTGCAAAGCCTGCTCCTTCAAGCTTGGCGGCTTGGGGCGGCGAACTGCACGGATTCGATCAGCTAGGGCCTGGCCGTTGAAGAAGCTGACCTTACCGAGACATGCCTCCAACTCTTGGTCTGCGCCCCATTGGGCGGCGCGGGTGGCCAAGTCTTCCTCGGAAAAGTGCATTGACTTCGTTACGCGAGGGTCGCACCACTGCCTTACCAGCTCGGGCGGTGGGGTGATGGGATGTTGGTTGGTCATCACTCACCTTCCTGCTTGATCAACTCTGTCAGATACCACTGTGCCTTCCTCAAATCCTCTAGACCGTTCTTGTGCTTAGTGCGCCACAGGTATTTGATGCAGGCTCCACGGCAGTAGTCCTTGAAGCCCTCATCCCCTAGAGCAGCGTGGATGGCGTCAATGCACTCAACTGCACCTTGACGGTAGTGGTCCGGGTTAATTGCGTCACCCATAAGAGCTTGGTAGGTGGTGTTTGAGGTCACTTGGCCTGACCCCACGATTTGGCCACTGAGCCACTGCCGAGCATGTCCACCGAATCTCCAATGATTAGCCGGCCAGCCAAGAGAAGCTGATTTTTGATTAACTGCACCACCTCCTCGCCTGTTCCCTCTGGGGTTTCGACGATCAGCTCATCGTGCACCTGAGCTATCAGGCGTGCTTTCTCCGGCAGACGCGGCCAGACGTTGACCATTGTTTGCTTAACGATGCTGGCTGCGGTGCCTTGAACGATGTTGTTGAGCAGAACGGTGGGGCGTGCCATGTCGCCCACAAGCCAGCGTCGCCGCCCATCCACCATGCGGACTTCGCCTTTGCCCACCTCCTGTTTTGCCCATGCGTGCCAGGCAGCCATTGCTGGATAGGCTTTCAGCCAGGCTTCTCTAAACTCCACCGCTTCATCGAGGGTGATTGCTGTACCAAAAGACGCGAAGTAGTCCTTCAGACCTATAGCAGATGAGCCAAATAGCAAGCCGAAGTTGCAGCTTTTAGCCCGCTGCCTTTTCTCGCGATCAACTTCCTCAATCGGAACGTTGAAAATTAAGTGGGCGGTAAGTGTGTGCAGATCCACGCCATCTCGAAGCGCCTGCTGCATCAGCTTTTCATTGGCGATGGGCTCACAACAGCCCACCCCCATCTCCATATTGTTTACGTCAACGACTGATAGCTCGTAGCCATCTGCGGCGCGGATGATGTCACGGATATAAGCCTCCCTTGGGAGCTGCTGGGCGTTGGGGGATGAACTTGAAAAGCGCCCTGTGCCTGTCTGGAGCGGTGCAAACCTCGGATGGATGCGTCCGTCGGCTTGGACGTGTTTATCCAAGATCCCTTGGATCATCGAGCGGCGCTTCTCCGCCCGCTTGTATGCAAGGAGTGCATAAACCACTGGGTCATCGGCGTAAGGCCGCAACACTTTCTTGTCGGTGGTGGGCTTGCCCGTCTTGGGATCAACGGGGTTGATGCCAATGGCTTGCAGGTACTTGAGCACCTGCTGCGTGGAGTTGATGTTGAAGCCGGCTTCCAGCTTGCCCTTACCCCGGCCTGTGGCCTTGGGGCGCAGGTTGTAGGTGCCATCAGGGTTTCTAGGCAGCATCATGGGTTGCACAGAAGGATGGGCAGCTCAACGTTTTCTAGCGGTACTTGATAAAGATCGGCAGCCAGATCCGCCCAAAGACACACCTGCTTTGCGACATATATACGCCCCCACCGTTCGATTAACGGGAACCATGAAACAATGTCAATAACAAACTCCTTGCTCCACTCACAGTCACATGTAGACAACCAAGTGGCACCCCAAGATGACCTCCCATCAATGACGCGGATCCACTCGTCAACAACATGTCCCAAATACAAAGCAGAGTTATACCCTTCCTCGTCCAGACTTAGCGCTTGCAGGTCGCGGACTGCTTTAAGGGCAGCTTCTGTAGGCCAGCTGTATAGCGGCAAGTTGTCCTTGAACGCGTGACAATACCCACATGCGTTTACGGAAAACACGCCCCCATGCCTCTTTGGAAGCGGAAAGTGGTCACCTACAGCACTACTACCTGAGAAAAATGTGTTCCCGCAGTAGAAGCAAGCTTTGAATTGGCGGCCCTTTCGAGCCCTGTCCAAAGGTATGTGCATCAGGACGCACTCCGTAGACGTTGATCGAGGAGGTCGAGGAACTCACCGCGGTTCTCGGTGATCTCCTCCTCCAGTTGAGCGGTGGCGGCGAGGGCCTGCTGCTGATCCACCAGCATTCCGGTGTGCTCCATCTCGACCACTGCGGGGATGAGAGAGCACTCCAGGTCGTAGACGCGCTGCAGCCGTGCGGTTTTGATCTGCGCCCGCATCTCCTCCCAGCAGCGGTAGGTGATGCGAACGTCGTTCATGGCGTATGCAATATCTGCATCATTTAGATCTGCTGCCATCCAGTCCTGAGCTTGCAAGCCCTTATCAAGCTGCAGCTTGAGCACCCTCAGAGCGATGGCCTCTAGAGAGTTGGAGGTGTTTGCAAGGCCGTTGGTGAGGAGGGCCGACTGGATCAGCGTGTCCTCTAACCGTCCCAAAAGACGGATCCCACAACCAAGAAGGCAGCGATAGTCGAACGAAATGTTCTGGCCGATCCAGGTGGTGGCGGGATTTTCCAGCACCGCCTTCAGCTCATCCCAGTCGGCATCGCTGAAGGTCTGCAGGTCGTACCAACACTCACCTTTTTCGCTGTAGAACTGCAGCAGCCGAACTTGGCTGCGGCCTTCAAAGCACAGCGGCGCCAGGGCGGTTTCCATGTCGAGACAGCAGGGCGAACCCAGCGCCTTGATTTCAGAGGTGATGCTCATGCCACCTCCGAATCAGGGAGCATCCGCTCTTCGTAGATCTCTGCCCAGAACTCGTCGCGGCAGGTGGTGTAGAGACAGCAGGCGCTAACGAGGGATTGGATGTCGATGGTGCTGATGTGAGGGAACTCGCGGCACATGACGCCCTGGATGTCCTTGCGGCGGCTAAGCCACACCAGCCCAGCGGCATGGAGGTCATCAGGGCGGTGGATGGGTTGATCGACCATCAGGTCAAACCCTCCGCAAGACGAGACTTGAGGGCATCGCGTTCTGCCGTGACGGCGTTGAGTTGGTTGGGCATGTCAAGGATGGATTCTTTGCGCTGCCTGCGGCACTGCTCTTGCTCAATGGCGTAGAGGAAGGTGGCGGAGGTACGCAGCAGCTTGATGATTGGGCCGGGCGTTGAGCGCTCAACCGTCTGCGAGCACTCGTGGTGGAGGCTGTGCGCTTCGGTCTGCAGCAGCGTCAGCTCGTCGTCGTTGAGATCCTTGATTTCATCAAGGTGAACGGTGTAGCCGAGGTAGCGGCTGATGATGTACGGGACTTTGTAGCGAGGCGCTGCCATAGGGCTAGGGGTAGGGGGTCAATCGGCTGACCCTTACTCAGATAAGGTAGCGCCTTACTCACCGTCTTGACCGGGTTCTGCGCAAGTGCTGCAGCCTGCATAGCGCTCGCGCAGCTCAAAGAATTTGCCCAGGTCGTCTGGGTTGCGTTCCATGAGAAGCCTTGCGTAGCAGGCGGTGTAGTTGTTGTTCAACTTGAAGGTGCTGACGGGTGCATTGGTGCTCAGCGCCAGCTCATAGCGGCACACCTCCCAGAGGGCTTTGATGCCCCAACGGGTGACGCCCTTGTTGCGCAGCTTGAAGGCGAGACGCTCCAGGGCAACGTAGACATGGGGGTTTTCGGCGTGGAAGCGCTGGAAAGCGGCGTGATGCCTTGAGGAGGGCATAGCAGTCTCAATCCAGGTCGCATCGTACTTAAGTCATTACCTTGCCAAGGCGGAGGCTTCAGGTCACCCTCTTTAGGTTGGTTATCCAAGGATGATGCAGATGGCTCTGTCCGAGAGCTTTGGGCCTGAGTACGCCGAAGAGCTGAAGGTGCTGGAGGCGGCCCATAGCAAGATCGGCAGCCGCATCCCACCTGCTCACCTACCGCAGTTAGCGGGCTTGCCAACGCAGTGGCGTCTTTGTGGCACCGGCAACCGAGGCAGCGTCAAGGATTGCTTTGAGGCCCGCTGGAACAACGACCCGGAGAAGCGCTACACGGCGGAGCAGCTGCTGAGCAAGAACGGTCAGTTCGTGGCGCAGTGCATCGGAGCTGGTGTGCTGACGGGACCGGCAAGCGGTGGGTTGCTGGTGGTGGATTTCGACGAGCCCGAGGCCGAGGAGCTCGATGGCCTGTCAGAGCAGGTCTTTCAAAACGTGTTTGGCAAGTCCAGCAGCGAGCTGCCGATGACTGCGGCCAACACCAGCGGGCGGGAGGGTCGGCGGAAGGTGTTCCTACAGGTGCCGGAAGCGTGGTGGCCGGTGCTTGGCAATTTCAGCCTGGATCTCGGCGCGTATGACGGTGGCAAGAAGCACGCGCTGGAGCTGATCTGGCTGAACGGGACCGGCAGCGCCCGGCAGGCCGTCATCGTTGGCGATCATCCCGCGTCTACTGAGTCTCACCCACTGGCGTACAGCTGGATCGACGGCTGCCATCCAGCAGAGGTGGGTGTTGCAGTGGCACCGCCATGGGTGATCGGGGGCTTTATCCGCCAGATCGAGCGCAAATTGGCGCCACAGGTAGCGGTTGGAGACGACGAGAGTTTTCAGGCAAAGCGCAATGCAGGTGAGCCGCAGCCGTGTGATCTACTGCTGCCAAAGGATCAGCGGCGATTGCTGCTGTTGATGCAGCGCCACTGGCCGTACCGGGGAGCACCGGCTGGATCACCACAGGAGGCGAGTTATCAGACGAAGTTCAGGCCGTTGGTGGCTGGCCTGCTCAATGTGCTGGGGATGGATACGGCGCTGGCGTGGCTTGGAGGCCAGGAGTGGGACCGCAAGAACGACTGGGATGACGGGAATCTGGGCAGCTTTGAAGCGCTGATGCGATCACTGCAGCGCAGCACCACCGATGAGGAGGGGAAGTGCGGTTGGGGCTCGATTGTGACCGCAGCGCTAGAGGGCGGATTTGAGTGGCCGAAGTGGGCGCTGCCTCCACGTCAGATTGATGTGGATGATTTCACCACCAGCGCTGCCAAGAAGGTGAAGCGATTGCGTGAAGCGTTGGAGGTGATTGATGCGATGGCTTCTCCTGTGGACCGGCTGGCGTCTTATCAGGAGCTAACCAAGATTGTGGGGTGTAAGGAGACAGAGATGTCTCAGCTGGTGCAGCTGATGCAGCAAGAAGACGAAAGCACCTTCCAGTCAGGAACGCTGGAAGAGGTGTTGGCCAATGCCGCTGAGATCAAGCCTGCGATTGAGAACCTGCTGGCGCTGGGCGCCGTAACGATGGTGGCAGCTGATGGGGGTGTTGGGAAAAGCGTGCTGATTTACCGCGTGGCTGAGGCGGTGGCGAGCGGTGGGAAGTTTGGCGGCACGCTGCAGGCGGTGCAGGGCAATGTGCTGGTGATTCAGAAGGACGAGTCAGCGGCTAACGCGAAGCAGAAGCTCAAGCTGATGGGGATGAATGTCCCGAAGGGGTCGGTGCGATTTGAGTTCAACTTCAGCGCTGCGATGTACCCAGAACTGAGGAGATGGATACGGGAGCACCAGGCCAGGGTGGTGGTGATGGACAGCTTCGGGTCGCTGTTCGGCGGAACTGTTGGGATGGGTGAGGCCGAGGTGGGGCTGCACCTGTACCGGCTGAACCAGATCGCCAGCGAGGAGAACGTGGCGATTTTGCTGACCCACCACCTACGGAAGCAGGACAAGAGCCGGGTGGGTGCAAGACGCGAGGTGAGTTTGGGGGATCTGTTTGGCAGCAGCTACATCGTCAACGGTGCGAGTGACGTGTGGGCTGTGGTGCGGGATGCAGAGAGCAAGGAACCGAAGTTCGTGCTGACGGTGCTGAAGCCGAGGACTGGCATCACGCAGGGGGGTGATCGGTTTGAGCTGCTGGGGAGCAACGAGGATCTGAGTTTGACGATCACCACCCACAACGGCGAGGCGGATGGGACTGAGCGATTGAAGGGGTTGAGGTTGAAGGTGGTGGAGTGCTTGAGGGGACGTAGCCGTGAGACGGCATTGGACTTAACGGAGATCAGTGGAGCGATCAACGCCCATAGGGGGAGTGTTGAGCGAGTGGTGAAGGCGCTATTTGGGGAGGGGGCACATGGGTTGCAGCGTGAGGGGGAGGTGAGAGCTGGGGTGAAGAGACCCACCTACGTGTATTGGGCGGAGGAGTGAGAGGGGGTGTGGGGGGAGGGTGGTTGGTTTATTGGGTAAATCGCTGAGAACCGTTGGAGTGACTGGGGAATAGACCAACACACAAAGGCCAACAAGGGGGATAAACCAACATGTTGGCTTTTGGAGGGGGTGTTGGTTTGTTGTTGGTTTAATGATTAAACCAACAAGTGCCAAATCGCTGAGATCGACTGTGGGGGAAGGGAGGTGCTGTATAAACAAACAAAAATCCCCCCACCCCCTCCCCTTATTTAGAAGCACACCTACAGCAGAGTGCGTCTCTTGCGTCTCACGCAGTTGACAGGCAACGTCACCCGTACCTATGACGTACTTACTTACGTGTCTCACATCACATGGGTAAGCCGAGCCAGTTCCCCCCAGGGCCCATCACCAGCCAAACGGTTGAAGGGCGCGAGCAGTTCCGCAAGCTGTTTAAGCCATGGTCTCGTCAGTGGAGTCAGCCTGGCCTGTTGAAGCTGTCTGAGACAGTGCTGGGGGACAAGGTGATCCACTCATCTCAGATCAGTGGGTTTGCCACCGGCACCCTCAGGGATCCTGCACCGAAGGTGCTGCTGGCGTTGGGTCGCCTGAATGTGGCGTTAGCGGAGAAGAGCTACCCAGTGGGGTTAGGGAAGCTGGTGGAGGGCAAGGAAGCGATGCGCACCACCAGTGGAGCGGTACTTGGACCTGCAGAGCTGTTCTTGGCGTTTGTGGGGGAGCTGGACCTGGGGTTACCGGATGTGCAGGAGATCCCTCAGGAGTGTGAGGTTGAGGTGAATAAGGAGTTTGGGAAGTGGTTACGGATCGAGCTGGCGAAGCGTGGCGTCGATTACGTGGTGGAGGACAAGGCGAGGTTGCATGACCTAGCACCTGCGTTTGAGGGGCTACTCACCGGCGCCACGGTGAATGGGGAGCTGATTGTGGAGTCGCTACCAGCGATAGCGAAGGAGCTGGAGGTGCCAGAGGGAGAGCTGTGGGACGTGATCCAACTGGAAGTGAGCAAGCACTTACCTGAGTAGGTATTATGTAAGTGAATAGCCAGTCAACGATGCCTGCACTGAGTCGCCCCATGGGCGGACGTTCCAGCCACACCCCCTGGGGCTTCAAAGCACAGCGCACCATCTCCGTGAGTGAAGAGGCGTGGGGCTTGTGGACTGATGCTGCTGAGAACGCAGGCATCAACAGGTCTGAGTTATTTGAGGTGATGTCTCGCGAGGTGTCCCGCATGGACATCGGGAAGCTGCGCAGCCACCTGCTGTCTGAGGTAAAGAGCAGCTGAGCTGCTGCACCCTCACCTGTTGACACCCTTACTTATCTGGGTAATGTGGTGACGACACCGGCACTCCATTCATGCCATTCGTCTCTGACCGTTTCGTCACCGCCGTCAAGGACAAGAAGTCCTCTGGTAGCGGGGATCTGTACCTGAATCCTGGTTCCCTCTCTGATGGGGACACCGTGCGGTTCTCCCCCGTTGGTGACGCCTCCCTGGACTTCTACGAGATCTGGGGACGCACCTCCGAAGGCAAGCCCAAGTCGCTGCGCTTCTCAGAAGAGCCCAACACCAAGGAGTTGGATGCCCGCGCTGCTGATGAGGGCGTCACCCTGATCGATCAGAAGGGACAGCCCACCCGCTTGAAGCAGGCACTGGCCTTCTGGATTTGGGATTACGCCACTGAGAAGGTGCGTTTGTTCCAGGCCAGCCAGGTGTCGATCCTCGACACGTTGGCTGCACTCTTCAGTGATGAAGACGTGGCTAACGATCCTGGAGCGTGGGATTTCGAGCTGAACCGCACCGGCACCGGCATGGACACCCGCTACACGGTGGTGTTGAAGCCTGGCAAGCGGAAGGGTGCTGTTGCTGCGCAGGTGACAGCTGCGTGGGAGGAGTGTGCTGGAGAGGGCTACAACCTCGAAGCACTACTGACTGGCGGTGATCCCACCAAGATGCCCTTCTAGGGGGCTTGCGGGGCGTCCTAGCGCTGTCTGGTGACGTAACTGCGTTAGTCGGGTGTCTCACGGCCATACAACACCTTCCCTTGTTACTGCAGGGGTGTCCTCTTAAGGGAAAACCGTGAGGGGGACATTGACCCTCCTGGAACACCCGACACCACTAAGGGAGGAGCTGTTCGAGCAGCTCCTTCTCTCTTCCCTACGGCTCGTACTTACTCGCATACCCATCTGCCCTTTGGAGAGCGATGTCCCTTCTCCGTACCCGTTACGCCCTCCAACGTGCTGACGGTCTCTGGTTCACCCATCCCAAAGCCACCTCCAACCAGTGGTGCAGCGACTTCAACGCCGCTCACCTCTGGGTGGGCTTCCAGAACTGCGTAGATGCTGCTTACACCCACAACAAGCAGCACGAGGGGCAACTTCGCTCTAAGCGGGTCTGGGTGAGGGAACTCCTCATCACCGCAGACGGTCAACGTCTCCAAGTGCAGGGTGTGCGATGAAACCCACCAACACCCTCTCCATGCCACCTCCCAAAGGTGACATCAGACGACGTGAGGACAGACAGGGTTACGAGACACCCCTTGGTCGCTTGCCCTCCGTCACAACAATCGTTGGTGAAACCAAGAGCGCAGAAGCCAAGCGGGCCCTTAAAGCTTGGCTGGATCGGCCCGGTGGGGAAGAACGCTCCCTCGCAGCACGTACCCGAGGCACCTACCTACACACCCAAGCTGAGAATTGGATCGCAGGACTCCCCACCCAGCACCACCTTGTCTTTGGCGGTTACTGGAGATCCTTGCAGCGTTGGTTAGAGACCAATTTCCACAGCGCCCTCGGCGTTGAACTTCCCATCTACCACCCTGCACCGTGGGGAGTAGGCGGCTTTAGTGGCACCTTCGACTGCCTGGGTTGGACCTACGACTCAACTGAACTTTGCCTAATCGACTGGAAAACCAGTCAGCGTTACCGCGACCCCGACTCCGAAATGATGCGGGGTGGCTACTACATCCAGCTTGCAGCATATAGAGCTGGAATTGCATTCACCTACGGCGTTGAAGTTAATCAAGCCCTACTCGTTATCGCCCGTCAGATTGGCAAACCTGATGTCTACCACCTGGATCGCACGCTTCTTGATCAATGTGAGCGTGACTTTTTTGAGCGCTTACATCGCTATCAGGAAATCCATCACCAGGAGACACCTCATGTCGTGGCTTAGCAGGGTGAATAGTCCCAAACCCCATTCATCTCATCAACGCACCACCATCGTTCTTCACCGCAATGACAGCTCCGATCCAATCATCCACAACCTGCAGGGTCTGTGGCTCGATGAAGCCCTGTTTGGAGTGCTGGAGCCACTTGTCCAAGAGTATTACGACGACGAGTTCGACTCCACCTGCGAAGTGCTCTGGCAAGACGGCGAAGAAACGTGGGGAGAGGACATTGATCTGGTGCTTAACGTGCGCCGCTTGTGAATTGATTGTGCTGGCAGGCGTTTACTGCCTGGGTTACGACATCGGCGCTAAGAACGCCATTCAAGTAACGCACCACCAACACGCTACCGGCCTAGACACAGGGCACTGAAATCGCATTCACC
>Ga0078894_10004747_pt1 | contig 10427 bp, 13 predicted proteins | sample LauGreSu1BDMLBSD_2_FD_67506 | JGI IMG/M metagenome (GOLD analysis project Ga0078894, IMG submission 67506) | Freshwater lake microbial communities from Lake Michigan, USA - Su13.BD.MLB.SD (version 4) (version 4) | ecosystem: Environmental > Aquatic > Freshwater > Lake | place: Lake Michigan... | reverse complement strand
GGAAGCAATGACGCCTCGTCGTGGTCGACTATCCACGTCCAGTCGACAGACGCAACCATCACCACCAGCAGAACGACAGCGACACAGATCTTCTACGTCACGAGAGGATCCAGCCCTTACCTCGCTGGTCTCTACAGGACGAGGTACACGGGATATTTTGCGGACAGTGTCACCTGGTTTAGCACGGCTACAGCCGAGGCAACAACAGTCCAAACGACGGTCATTGAAGAGCCAATTTCGGAAGAAGGCAACAGCTTCAGCATGCAATGGCTCGGATACTTCGTGCCTTCCACAACAGAGACATACACGTTCTTCCTGAATTCTGACGATGCATCGTACCTGTGGATAGGAAGCAACGCAGTCTCCGGATTCTCAACAGCTAATGCGACCATCAACAACGGCGGTCTCCACGGTCCAATTGAGGTCTCGGGGACTGCCGCCCTCACAGCCGGCGTCTACTACCCGGTCAGAATTCAATATGGTGAGAACGGCGGAGGCGACGTCATGTTTTTCAACTACTCGACTCCGACAATCGGCAAGACGACAGATGTCACAGGCAAGGTCTTCTACCACCCAGCGACAAGAGGCCATTAATGCTGTTCGTTCTTCTCAAAGACGAGGAAGGCCAGTCCACCGTCGAGTACATGCTGCTCATCAGTGTGATCGTCATCGCGATAGTTGCAGCGGCGTACGTCTTCATCGATCCTTTCAGGCAGGGAGTTCTTGATCTTGCAAAGGACATCAAGAAGATCCTCTCCGATGGAAAGATCGGGAGAGTTGGCACGTCTCGATAAATAATGATGTACATTTCATTCACCGATGAATATGAAGGACCTGAGGTGGATAGTGAACATCTTCGTCCTGAGCACAGATCCAAAAGAGGCAGCTGAGTTTCACTGCGACAAGCACGTCGTGAAAATGATCCTGGAGACGGCACAGATGCTCTGCGCAGCCCACTGGATCGGGTGGCAGCGTGAGCTAAAATCAGTGCCCGAGAAGCGGAAGGACCTGGTTGAGTGGGCAGAGAAGAACATTCCTGCTGGAAAGACGCCGCCCTGGAAGATGACGCACGTCAGTCATCCCTGCACGCAGTGGTCCCAAAGATCGGCCGAGAACTACGAGTGGCTCCTGCAACTCGGCATTGAGCTCTGCAGAGAGTACACTGTTCGATACGGAAGACGCCATAAGTCTGAGGCAGTCTACGAGTGGCTTAAGGAGAACAGGCCGCCCAAGTTTGAGGGGTCAGGCTTCACCCAGTTCGCTGTGGCAATGCCCGATGAGTGCAAGATCTCAGATGATCCGGTGGAGTGCTACAGGGAGTACTACCGGATGCGAAAGAGGGCCATGGCCAAGTGGAAGACGAGTCCTCCCGCCTGGTTCTAGCCCTTGCCCTTGCGAAACTTCTTGACCCTCTCCCACTGAGCCGCGTCGACCTTCCTCGCCTTCCCTCCTCCGAGGAAAGAGTTGACCCTGCCCATCGCCCACTGGTGCTGGGACACTCCCGGCCGGTGTCCTGTCTTCCAGGCGGCAAGTCCCTTGCGATAGACTGTCGTCAGTGCGCCCAGGGGAGAGTTGGTGAGCTCAGCCTTCTTGCGCAGGGACTTCATTATCCCGGGCCCAAGGGCCTCACACATCGTCATCATCTCCTGCTGCTCGACGATCGCCTCCGCGAGGAGGTCAAGTGAGGTGGTGTCATACTCGTCAAGCATGCCTAGGCTGCGAATTGCGCGGCCCTCGTCCGTGCGCTTCTCCATCTTGCGAAGCTTCAGGGTCCACTTCGAGGGCTTTGTCTTGTACCTCTCTCCGCCCTTGCCGTAGTCCGCCTTCCACTGCCCCTTGGGATGGGACGTGTAGGCAGTCGCGTCGTCGTCCGACTTTTTGGCGTGCTTCCTGATCTCGCTCCGCATCTCCTCAGCGTCTCGCGTCAGGTAGTTGCGGTTGATCTTTGGCCGCTTCTTCTTGGCCTCCTGGACGATCGCCTCCAAGATTTCGCGCTCTATGCTTGTGTCCTGTGGCATTGACAGCCTCAGTTCTAGGTATGACCATGGCGCATCAAAGAGAGCGTAGCGCGGGCGTGGTGGTCCTCAAGTGGTCGGAGGAGGGATGGCGATTTCTTGCCCTTGAGACGGACATGTCCTGGAAGGACGGATCCTCTCGTCTCGACCTTCCAAAGGGACACGTGGAGCGGGGCGAGGACTGGCTTGAGGCCGCGGTCAGGGAGACCGAGGAAGAGGCGGGAATAGATGAGGCCAGCCTCGACTTCACGTGGGGCGCCTCCTATCACGACTGTGAGAAGCCCGACAAGGTGTCGAGGATGTTCATCGCGTCGACAGCGGCCCGTCCCACGATAAGGAGAAATCCAGTCACTCGACGCAAGGAGCACACGGGGACTCTGTGGGTGCGCATAGACGACGAGGCGACCATCGCCAGGATCCACCCGTATCTTCGAAGCTGTATTGAGTGGGCGAGGAAGGTCGTCTCTCGCGACAGGTTACACTCAGCCCATGGCAGTGTGTCTGGGAGAGCGCGAGACACTTCTCGCGGCTGAGCGCATCGTTTCAACAGTCTCAAAGGTCCTGGGAGAGCGGTCGCTTCTCCTTACACCCGCGGGATCCTCCACGACCGACATGGGCGGACAGGCGTCCTTCTGGTGGTCGCCATCTCGTCCAATCGAGAGGATGATACTGCACTCACTCAGGTCGCACGTCGTCTCCTGCGAGTCGCGGTATCCAGGATCAGGCGAGATCGCCATTCGCACAGCGGTGAGAGTGTCAGAGCACTGGATGGCGCAGTCTCGACTCGGGAGGCGACACGGGGAGCTCGCTGACGTCATCGATCAGGCGATCGCGTCTGTTGGCAGCGTCCCAGTTCGTCGCAGGAGGCTTCTCCTGGAGGAGGCAGTTGAGCTCGCATCCTTTGTGCCGGGCAAGGGGGGAGAGGACCTGCGGAGCTGCCTTCCCCTGCTTCCAGTTGGGACTTCAATCTCAGTGAGACTGGGAGCGGGTCAGGAGACCACCCTGCTGAGGTCGAGCGGCGCCAGATTCAGGGTTCACGCTCCTCCTGTCGCTGGTCAGCAGCCGAGGCTGACTTCTCCCAGGGTGGTGGCCGTTGACGGAACGATAGAGTCTGTCTCCCAGATCCACTCCCTGCTCACCTCCGCCAACGAGAGCGGGGAGCACTACCTGATCGTTTGCAGGCACAGCGAGCCAGATGTGGACCACACGATCCAGGTCAACAATGCACGTGGGACCATCAGGGCCGTGATCGTCCACTCTCGCCTGGACGACCTCACCGTGGGCGCGCTGGAGGACATCGCAGCCTACACGGGAGCAGACGTCGTGTCGAGGGAGAGCGGCGCGACAATAGGCTCTGCCGTTGAGAGGGCGCCATCAGTGAGGGGACGCGTCTGGCTCGATGAGGGAGTTCTCAGGGTCAGCGCGCCCGCCGCGGCCTCCCTCTCGTCGCACCTGTCCCGGCTCAGGGACGACATGGGCGCAGGAGACCAGTCTGTTCGAGACTTTCTTTCCCAGCGGGTGTCTGGCATGTCGGCGGACAGGGCAGAGGTGCACTTGGGCAGGGGAGACGCGGCTCGAAGCCCGTCACTCCTCGAGAGGATCGACACCAGCATGAGGGTCCTCGCTCGATGCGTCGAGTCAGGAGCCTCCCTGTCGATGAGAGTGCCCGTGGAGGAGTGTCCCGAGATCCTGTCACTTTGCGACATAGAGGGCGCGGAGGCAGCGCTGGTTCCCGGCTCGGGACAGGCAGGAATCACCCAGGGACTTCGTTTTGCCAGGGACCTTTGCACCCTAGGATTCTCAGTCTCGTTGGATCCTGCGTCTGGCAGCACAGCGCCGGCATTGGCTGCTGGGCTCTCCTGAGTCAGCTCTGCGAAGAAAAACTGGGCAGAGTTTACTGGCGCTGCCCAGTGTCTACAGTGACACGCAGGAGGCAGTATGTTCTCAAAGAAGACGGAGGAGAAGCCCGTGAAGGATGTCACAGCTAAGGCGGAGAAGGAGATGGGAACCATGCTCAGCAACATGGCGAACCTGACCAAGCAGAACGCCGCGCAGAACATTGTTGGCGCCCTTCGCAGCAAGCGAATCAGGGCCCAGCTGACGGACGATGAGATCAGGACCGTCCTCGCGGTCTTCGACGCTTCCGTGGACCAGAGCCTCACCTCGATCGGGTCCGGCGTCCCCCGCGCCGCTCGCTCAATCAACGGCTGATGCAGGGCGTCAAGCACCTCGTTCAGTGTCACTGCGTGCTCCCGCAGTTCCGCGGGACGAACCCGACTGTCTTTCACAAGTTCGTCGTGTTCTCTGTGATTGACGACCAGGACGCGGTGACTGAGAAGGTGGTCAAGTGTCCCAACTGCGACGCCCTCCACCGCGTCACTGAGATCGGGAAGTCCGAGATCGTCCCCGGAAAGGACGGCAGCAGCGCTGCTGTCGACGTCGAGGACATCAAGTGCCAGCTTCCCACCTCCCTCTCCGCGGTCCTCGACAGGCACAAGGTCGACGACTCCACCTACGAGCAGGCCCTGTTCTACGTGAACACGTACAACACGACCGACCCGATCGTCCTCGCCCGTGAGAGGCTGGACGACGGCAGCGTCACGATCAAGTCCCTGTGGATGAGGCCCGATAGGAGCTTCAAGATAGAGACAGCCATCAGGCAGGAGGAGTTCTGACATGCCTGTAGAGAAGATTGGAACCTCTGGCGCAGAGAAGGAAGCGGCCGAGAGCCTCAGGTGCAGGCAGGTCGTGGCGGAGATCATGAGCTTCGGCGTGAGCCAGCGTGAGATTCTTCGGATCATGCACCTTCTCTCCCTTGAGCTTGAGGACAGGAACACAATGAGCGCGCTGGTCGAGATCCTTCGGCCCGCGATCGAAGGATCAGCCGCGCCGCTCGGCGGCCTGATCGTTGAATCATAAGAGCGAAACCGTAGGAGCAAACATGTCGTTCGACGCCACTGCGTACACTGAGAACTGGGGCAAGCTGAAGGTCCTCATCGAGACCCTCGACGTTGACGTCGTGAAGAGCGTGCGCGGCAACAAGACCGCCGCTGTCCGCGTTCGTCGCGGCCTTCGCGAGGCGAAGAAGCTCGCCGCTGACGTGATCCGCGACGGGATCGTCCTCACGAAGTCGATCGAGACCAAGAAGGACTGACTCCCTCAAGGGAGTCTGAGCGGGCGGGGCTTGCGCCCCGCCCTGCTTATTTGGACTCCACCATCACGGGATCAGCCCTGACTTCGTCCAGTATTCGCTTCTCCAGCTGGCAGACCCTCATCCTAGTGACCCCTATGATCTCTCCGATCTGCTGGAGGGTCATTGGTCCCGCTGAAGCTGCGATAAGCGTGCAGTTGAGGCCGCCCTTGTGAGCTATCCAGTGCCTGCACGCCCTGCTGTCACAGGTCGTCCTGCACCGCATGTTCCTCTCGTAGCAGAGCTCTCTGTCGCCCATCTCGTCGCCTCCTATGATGACACTAGGCGGTGGCCCATCCTTTTACACGCAACCGCTGGGGAAAGTTAGTTACACCAATGAGAAAGATCTACGTCCTCGACACCTCAGTCCTCCTTTACGACAGAACGTCGGTCCACAACTTTCACGGCAATGACGTCCTGCTCCCGGTCGTCGTGCTGGACGAGCTAGACAGGTTCAAGGACCGGGAGGGGATCCTGGGAGAGAGCTCCCGACACGTCAACAGGTACCTGGACGGCCTGAGGAGCCGCGGGAAGCTCAGCGAGGGGGTCTACGTCGAGGAGCACGACGTCAGGATTCAGATCGTCGAGTGGGGAGAGGACAAGGGCAGTCAGGTTGGCGGATTCGACATGTCGAAGGGCGACAATCGAATCATCCTGACAGCCGCGTTGGCGAAGACCCAGTTTCCCGATCGACTCGTTGCGGTGGTCTCCAAGGACATCAACCTGAGGGTCAAGTGCGACGCGCTCGGGATCGAGGCCCAGGACTACCTTCGGGATCGTGTCGTCAGGGACAGGGAGAGCATGTACACGGGATGCATCGAGGTCGAGGTGCCCGATGCCCTGATCGACAGGTTCTACGAGCGGGGCCACATACCCGCTGAGGTTGGGGGTGATGACCTCCTGCCCAATCAGCTCGTTGTCCTCCACAGCGCTGAGGGGACAAATAAGGGAGCAATTTGCACGACGTCCTGTAAAGTGCCCTCGTCCGCGAGTAAAATGAAACAGGGAACACGGGGAGAGGAAGATCTCCTAGAGGATAGAGAGAGATCCTCTAGTAGTAGATCCTCTTCTCTTATAGAGAGTACTATCTCTTCTATAGATAGTAGTACTATTACTACTATAGATAATACTAATAGTACTCTCTCTAGAGATAGAGGATCCTCTCTTCTGTCTGACTCTCTTCTAGAAGAAGAGGTCGATCCTTTGGAATTGTTTTACAATATTAACAATAGAGCTATGCGCGAGGGGCACGGACACCTGGTGCCAGTTCCCTCAGGCCTGGCTGAGGTCTACAAGGTCGCTCCCAAGTCGAAGGAGCAGAGGCTCGCTCTGCACCTCCTGACCCACCCCGACATCAGCCTTGTGACGCTGACGGGCATTGCGGGATCTGGCAAGACGTACCTCTCGCTCGCTGCAGCCCTGTCTGGCCTGTACAGCAAGCGCTACGAGCGTATTGTCGTCACACGGTCCATAGAGCCTGTCGGGCGTGACATTGGATTCCTGCCGGGCGACATCAAGGAGAAGATGGCGCCATGGATGAACCCGTTCATCGACAACTTCAGGCAGCTCCTCAGGGACACGACCATGTTCGACATGATGATGCAGAAGGGACAGATTGAGATCTCTCCCGTGACCTTCATCAGGGGACGCTCCATCAGCGACTCCTTCCTAATCGTGGACGAGGCCCAGAACCTGACTGTCCACGAGCTGAAGACGATCATCACACGCGTCGGCAAGGGATCGAAGGTCGTGCTCATGGGAGACGTCGACCAGATCGACACTCCCTACATCGACTCCCTCAGCAACGGTCTGACGGTGACCGTTGAGAGGTTCAAGGGGCACCCAATGTTCGGGCACGTCACCCTTCGGACGGGCGAGCGTTCTGACCTCGCGACGCTGGCCGCTAGGATCCTGTGACCTACATAGGACCATGGCAACTAGCAGGCGACAGGACCAGCAGCGGTTCAGAAAGGTCTATCCGTACTACAGGCGACCGCCCAGGTACGTGTACGTTGCCAGCTCGCCCCTGGGGGACAACGTGGTTCTTGAAGTCGGAAGCGTGACTTTTGCCGGTGTGGACACGGGCACGTACAATTTCACCGAGACATTCACCTCCGCCCCATCAATCACGGCGATCGCGTTGGACACCACTGTATCCGGTGATGCGAACGTGAACGTCTACGTCCAGTCCATATCCACCACCCAGGTGATCTTCAGGACGTCCGCCCCATTCACAGGAAAGGTCTCCTTCCAGGCGATCGAGACCCTCTAGGAGACTTAGATGGCTGTCCCCTTCAAGTCCACAGTCTTCACAGGCGGCTCATTCGCGGCCTCTGGGTCCAATGGACATCCCACTGCTGGTCTCCTCATCTACTCCGCGTCTCGGTCCACCGCAGGGCTTATGCAGACTGCGGATCTCACGGGAATTGGCAGCGACGTCTTCGTCTTTGTGTCTGGCTCAGTCGGTGGGAAGAACGTTCGGGGTGTAACCGCGTTCGGAGGCGACGTCGTCGTCTCAGGCACGATCTACAACGCGTCAGGTGGGACTTTCGGCTCTGTCGGGGGATCAGACAAGCAGGTCCAGTTCAACGACGGGGGAGTCCTTGCTGGAAACAGCGGGATGCTGTTCGACAAGAGCACGGCGACACTGACAGTCGCCAATCTTGTCATCACTGGATCTCTCACGACGATCACCACCTCCAACCTGGTTGTCTCTGATCCCCTTGTCTACATCGCGTCGGGCTCAAAGACTTCAAACACGAACGGCGGCATAGCGATCGCCTCGGGATCCTCTTACGCCAATCAGTCTCTCGTCTTTGGACGCGTTGACGTTGATACGTGGGGAGTGGGACGCCAAGATGTGAGCGGAGGAACGGCGACCTCTCTCGCTTCGATGACTCTTGCCGGGATTCGATCCTCAAAATTTGAGATCGGCGGGGCCTTCGCCGCTCTGTCCTCCTCCACAGGACAAGACGTCAACCTCTACTCGGCAAACGGCAGCTTCATTAATCTTGTGCCCGGACTCGTGGGGCTTCGTCTTGGATCACCGGTAGCGCCTGTAGGCGTGTCGGGATCAGATGTTCGAATTGGCAGCGTATCGGTCGCGTTCAACAACGAGATCCCACCGCAGCCCGGAGAAGACTCCTACTTCTTTGTCTCTGGTTCGAGGGGATCGAGAGGAACGACGACAAAGGGCACCGCTGTCTTTGGCGGCGACGTTTCCATCAGCGGATCGCTAAACATCCGTCAGAATGTACTGGTGACTGGGTCGCTCATTGCGCCCAGTATGACGGGATCCCTGACCCGTTTGTTCGACGGGACCTCTTATATTGAGGCGGGAAGCAACATCACAGTTGTGACAGGCTCGAAGGGCCAGATCACAATTGCATCAACAGCAGCAGCATCTAGCACGCCGCAGTTCTTTTCGTCGACAACAAGCGCGTCAATATTCACCACTGGATCGACTGCATTTGTTGGATCGGGAAATGAGTCCCCAGGAAACGCTCTCGCAGTTGATTCTCCCACAGACAAGGGCGCTGACAACTTCTTCTACGTCTCAGGAAGCATTGGAAAGAGGGGAACAGCGCAGGGAAGAAACGCCCTGTTCGGCGGAGATGTTGTTGTCTCTGGCAGCACGTATTTCAGCAGCTCTTTGTACTTCAACATTGCCGCAGGTGGTGTGGATTCCATAGGGTATTCGCCGTCCAATTCGACGCTGTCGATCTTTGGCGGTAACAACATCAGCATTGGAAGAAATGGAAATATAACGTTTAATGGTGGCACAAATTTCTACTCGGCATTTGACGGCGAGTATGTCATCGGCAACACCAATAACGGTTTTGACTCAACTACAAACCTGCTCCGCATAACAACGCCTGTCTCCTACAACTCACCGAACTTCGAGATCGGCAATGCAGACCACGCAGCAGCAAATTTCCTCGTAAGGGGAGATGTACAGGCGACAGGATACATCACTGCATCGCTTGGTTTTTCAGGTTCCCACACAAGTCTCGTTGATGGACGTTCTTTTCTCGTAGCGGGAAGTAACGTCACGATCACCTCCGAGTCCAACGGTCAGGTGACGATCAGCAGCACGGGCGGTGGTGGTGGGGGAAGCCCAGCCGGATCCAACACCTTCGTCCAGTTCAACGATGGCGGAGTTTTTGGCGGCACAGGCGGACTGACCTTTGACAAGACCACAGGAAACCTGCAGGTCACTGGCTCACTCATTGCCTCAAGCAGCGGTGGCGTCTTTGTATTCGATGGAAACCAGCCGACTGTCACAGTTCGTGCCTCGTCAGACGCGACAAACCAGGCAGTCTTCTACCAGGAGACAGGCGGCGACACCTACATCAGCAACCAGAAGAACAGCGGGAAGTTCTTCAGCTCCGTCAAGACATCGGCAGGCGTCGCAGTCAGATACCTCAGGGCGATCCCCAACGCTGTCAACTACAACACAATCGTCTCCTTCGTGCAGGGTCTGCACGACTTCTTCGACCCGCAGACAGGCACCACTGACGTCAACTTCTTCGTCGGTGGAAAGGTGGGATCGAAGGGCACCTCTGGCCAGCGTGGGACAGCGCTGTTCGCGGGCGACATGGTCGTCAGCGGATCGACCCACTTCCAGGGCGGGGGATCGATCACCGGATCCTTCCAGATCCAGGGCTCAATAACGCCCTCGGCCGACTCGACCTACACGTTGGGCACTGAGCAGCTCCGGTGGGGTCACGTCTACACCGGAGACCTACACCTCAGGAACGAGAGGGGCGACTGGACGATACTGGAGGAGGAGGACTTCCTCTGCGTGATCAACAACAAGACGGGAAAGAAGTACAGGATGATGCTACAGCCGCTCGATTGATGCATACGTAGAGGTGGCAGGAGAACACCTCTATGGCACTCGTCGGTCACATATCAGGAAGCGCTCAGAGCCAGTCAGTCATTGGCGTGACCGGCTCGGTGGTTTTTGCGAATCAGCCCCAGGCAACTTTCCCAACGATCACGAGCGTCGGATCTGACGTCGTCTTCTTCGTCTCGGGAACTGTTGGCGGCAAGAACCTGTCTGGCCAGAAGACGGTCGCAGTCTTCGGCGGCGACACGGTGGTCAGCGGATCTCTCACTGTTGGATCCGGCTCCGTCAAGATCACCTCCAACGACATCCAGTTCAGCGGCGCGGGCAACAGGATCGAGCTCAACGGCTCTGACCTCAAGTTCTTCGACGC
>Ga0078894_10004746_pt1 | contig 10428 bp, 7 predicted proteins | sample LauGreSu1BDMLBSD_2_FD_67506 | JGI IMG/M metagenome (GOLD analysis project Ga0078894, IMG submission 67506) | Freshwater lake microbial communities from Lake Michigan, USA - Su13.BD.MLB.SD (version 4) (version 4) | ecosystem: Environmental > Aquatic > Freshwater > Lake | place: Lake Michigan, USA... | reverse complement strand
GGCGGGAACTCGCCGAGCGTGCGCACCACGTCCTCGACCGTGAATTCGGCCGAGATCCGGACATGCACGAGGTCGCCGTCGGCGGTGACGAGCGAGCCATCCTCACCGGGACGGATCGGGTCGTCCGCAAGCGCGGCCGCGGTGGCCTGTTCGAGCGTGCCCACGCCGTCCTTGAACCGGGGCCAGAACTCGCGATTCAGCTGCACCGCGTCCTTCTGCGGGATGCGGATGATCTCGCCCACGGGGTACGGCCAGAACGGCTGCAGCCCGGGCGACACCGCCTCCGCGCCCGGCTCGCCCTGGATGCGCCCGAACACGGCCTTGACCCCGGTCTGGCCCTCCTGGACCTGCTGGAACCCGCTCAGCAGGAAGACCGCGACGAGCACCACGATCGCGCCCTGGAGCACGCGGTAGCTGAGCCGCAGCGCCTCGCCGAGCGATTGGTTCGCGGGATCCATCGCCTGCCGCATGGCGGCTTCGGCACCTGCGGTCGCGGCGACCTCGAAGCGCGCGCTCGCCTCGCGGCGCGGGGCTTCGGGGGCCTCGGCCTGGTCGTCGGGCGGGAGCTGTCCGGGCTGTTCGCTCATGGCTCGCTCCGGTGTGGGTTCACTTCTTCGCGGGCGCACGTCCGCCCGGCTGCGGGATGCCCTTGGCATCGACCGGCGCGTCAAGGTCGATCAGGTGGAACGGCGCGCGCGTGGTGTCGGTGATGTAGGTGGTGCTCTGCGAGAGCGACATCTTGAGCGTGTCGAGCCACGCGAGGAAGATCGCGAGGTCGGCCTCGCCCTTCATCTCCTGGTAGTAGCGCGTCGCTTCCTCGTTGCCCTTCGCCTCGATGCGCGCGGCCCACTGGTCCGCGAAGTTCATGATGATGTCGGCCTGGCTCTTCGCCTGGCTGCGGAGCGCCTCTGCGGCGCTGGCGCCCTTGGCCTCCTCGAGGTTCGCAAGCGTCTCCTGCACGGCGGCCATCCGGCGCAGCACGGCGACGCTCGTCTTGCTCGGCAGCACCACCTGCGAGATGCCGACCGCCACGGGCATGGTCCCCGCGAGGCGCGTGCGCCGCAGGTCCTCGAGGATCGACGCCTCGGCCTCGGCGATCTTGCCCGACTGGCCCACGAGGTCGGCGAACGCGTAGCCGCCGATGGCGCGCAGCGCGCCCTGGAGCTGGGTCTCGAGGTCCTTCGCGGCGCCGTCGACGGTGCCGTAGCTGGTGAAGAACCGCAGCGTCGCGTCGGCGTCGGAGTCGACGCGCCAGGTCATGTAGGCCTGGACCATCACCTGCTGGCCGTCGCGCGTGAGCACGGTCTCGAGCGGGCTCTCGATGAGCTGCTGGCGCGTGTCGATGCGCGTGACCTGGTCGATGAAGAACGGGGCCTTCAGGTGCAGGCCCGGGCGGGTCTCCACGCCCGCGGGCTTCCCGAAGCGCGTGACGACGGCCACCTCGTGGAAGTTGACGGTGTACGTGGTGTTGTAGAGCACCAGCACGAGGACGATGAGCGTCCCCACGACGAAGCCGATGGTGCGGTTCATTGGTTTCCGTTCCCGCCCGCGGCGGGCTCCTTCTTGTCGAGGTAGTCGGCCAGGTTGAGGCCCGACTCCGCCTGCTTCATGGTGACGTCGAGGTCGGCGCGGCGCGCGACCTCGGGGCCGAGCACGTACTTGACGCGCACGCCGGTGAGCGCGCGCCCGAGCACCTGCATGGTCTTCAGCTGCTTGTACAGCTCGGGGGCGGCGCGGAACGAGGGCGCCTGGCCGAGCACCTCGGCCGCATCGCCCGCCGCGCCCATCACGATGCCCCATCGCTTCGCGCGCGCGGAGGCGACGACGTTGGTCGCCGCGCCCCGGCTGGCCATCAGGAGCCGCTCCGCCTCCGCACGGGCGTCGCGGGCCTGCGGGGACGCGTCGCCGTGCTCGCGCTCCGCGGCGTCGAGCGCGCCGATCGCCGCGACGAGCTCCGCCGCGCGCTCGGGACTGCCGGCGAGCGCGGCCATCGAGGCCCGCACCATGCGGTCGGCCTCCTCGCGCACCTTGCGCGCGTTCTGCGTGTCGATCGCGATCTCCTCGAACATTCCCGTCCCCTCGCCCGCCGGCGGCCTCAGCGCCGGCACCTGGACGGCGACCACCTCGACGCCTGACTTCGCCGCGTCGAGAGCCTGCTGGATCCGTTCGCGGAGCGCGCGCACCAACGAGTCGCCGCGGGGGGAGAGCACCGCGTCCATCGGTTGCGTGGCAAGGTGGCGCGTGACCTCGCGCAGCGCGATGTCGCGGAGCAGCCGCTCGCGCACGTCCGCGCCGGAGCGGCGGAACCGGGCGTCCGAGGCGAACGCGAGCCAGTCCAGGAGCCCGCCCTGCGCGATGCGGTAGCTCAGCACCACGTCGGCGTCGACGAGCGCGAACCGCTCGGCCACGCCGCGCGCCGCCGCGTCATCGCCGCCCGCGGCCGACACGTCCCCGCGCACCTTCTCCGAGAGCTCGGGCGCGGCCACCAGGAACGGGAAGCGGTCGGGGTCGACCTTGGCCTCCTCGCCCCACGCATTGACCCGCCCGACCTTCAGCGGCTTCGGCCCCAGCGTCACGGAACGGATGCGCGCGACCTCGTGCACCGATGCGGTCTCGATGGGCCACGGCCACTTCAGCATCACGGTGCCTTCGTAGACGTCGCCGACGATGGCGCCTCCGCGCAGCCGCACCGCCTGCTGGCCCGGAGGCACGACCACGATGCACGAGAGCAGGACCAGCACCGTCGCGCCGAGCGCCAGCAGCCACGCGGTGCTGCGAATGAGCAGCTGGTATCCCCAGCTCGACGCGATGTCGAAGCCGAACTGGTAGTTGACCGCCTCGTTGATCGAACGGACGATCGAATCCGGCGCCGCGACCAGGCTGAGGACGCGCGAGTCGAACGCCGCCCGCGCGAAGTCGCCCGGCCGGCGGGGCCGGTACAGCGAAAGCACGAAGTTCAGGACGATCTCGCCGGCGATCGCGATCTCGCCGATCCCGATGGCGGCCACCGTGCGCTCGAGGAACTTCGCCTGGCCGAACGCATCGGCGACCAGGCCCACCGCCACGGCCGCGAGCGCGAGCGACGCACCCACCGTGACGCATGCGCCGCCGCGCAGGTTCTGCCATGCCGGCTGCTTGGCCATGCCCGCGACGAAGCGCGAGAAGATGAACGTCACCAGCGCCAGGCCCACGCACACGGCCAGTTGCCAGCCGGTGGCCGCGCCGACCGAGAACGGGGCCGGCACCGGCTCGCCCGGGCGCACGTCGGCGGACAGGCTGGCCACGTACCCGACGCTCCAGGCGCCGGCCGTGCCGAACGCGGCGGCGATCGCAAGGCTGGCCACCGGCAGCAGGATGCGGTGCATCCACTGGAGCCGTCGCGTGGACACCATCGAGTCGTCGGCCCGCTCGGAGTCGAAGACCGAGGCGTCACCACGGGCCCCGCGGAGCTCGGCCGCCTCAAGGGCCTCGAAGGCGGCCAGCCGGTGCTGGTGGAACACGACCGCGAGCACCGCCCACGCGATGATGCCAATGAGCGGCACCACCGAGGCGTGGACGAGCGCGGTGCTGCCCGAGCCGCGGCCGAAGACCAGCAGCACGAGTCCGAGCGCGAGCAGCAGAATCATGCCGAGCCCGGCCACGCGTGTGGCCTGCTGGTGCGCATACTGGTCGGTTCGCATGGTCTGGGGGACAGGCATCCGTCGGCGTGCATGCGCGGCGGGAACGCCCTCCGCGTCGCTGCAGGCAGGGTAGTGTATTCCCGGCCTCGAGGCGCCGTCGCGGCCTCAGGGAGAACGCCATGGAATCGATCGTCCACCTCTGGGCCATCGCCCGCAACACCGCCGTCGAGTGCCTCCGCCAGCCGGTGGTGCTCGCCGTGCTGGTGGCGGGCACGCTGCTCGTGGTGCTGAGCATCCCGCTCTCGGGGTTCACGCTCATGGACGACCAGCGGATGTTCGTCGACATCGCGCTCTCCACCGTCTTCGTCTGCGGAACGCTGCTGGCGGCGTTCCTGGCCACCAACGCGCTGAGCCGGGAGGTCGAGAACCGGACGGCGCTGACGGTGATCTCGAAGCCCGTCGGGCGGCCCGCGTTCGTGTGGGGGAAGTACCTCGGCGTGACGGCGGCCCTCACCGCGTGCACGGCCTTCCTTGCGCTCGTCCTCATGCTGGTCGAGATGCACGGGACCATGCAGACCGCGACCACGCCCTACCACCGCCCGGTGCTGACCATCGGCATCCTCGCGATGCTCGCGGCGGTCGGCGGGGCCGCATGGGCGAACTTCATGTACGGGTGGAGCTTCCCGGCGACCACCGTGGGGCTCGGCGTGCCGCTGCTGGCGCTCGCGTACCTCGTGTGCCTGCTGTTCGAGAAGGACTGGACCCCCGTGTCGCCCGCCCGCCAGTTCGAGGGCGGCCTGTGGGTTGCGGTCGCGATGATGTGGCTCGGGCTCGCGGTCCTCTCCGGCATCGCGGTGGCGATCTCGACGCGATTCGGGCAGGTGGTGACGCTCGGCGTCACGTTCGGGGCCTTCGTGCTCGGCCTGATGAGCGACTGGCTCGTCGGCCGGCGCGTGGCGGCGACGGGCGCGATGCTCGAACGCATGGCGGCGGACGGAGCCACGGCGGGCTCCGACGCGAGCGTGGCGCAGCACTGGGCCCTCAAGGCCCTGTACGCGGTGATCCCGAACTTCCAGGTGTTCTGGCTCTCCGACGCGGTGCAGCAGAAGCGCGACGTGCCGCTCGATTACCTGCTGCCGGGCGTCGCCTACGGGATCGCGCTCATCGTCGCCAGCCTGTGCGTGGCGACGGCGCTGTTCCAGCGGCGCGAGGTGGGGTGATGAGCGCCGCGCCCGTCGGCGCGGCCCGAACTCAGTTCTGCTGACGACGCATGTCCGCGAGGCGCTTGCGCAGCTCCTTGAGCTGCTGCTCCAGGCGCTCCTGGTCGAGCCCCTTGCCCATCGCGCACGGCGGGCAGCGCTTGCACCACGAGATCAGCTTCTCGAGGATCTGGATCTCCTTCGCGGCCTGCTCGACGGGGGTCGCCGCCGGGATGTTCGCGCGGCCGATCTGGTAGTCGACGTCCTTCTCGCAGTCATCGAAGAGCTTCTGGAAGGCCGCCGCGATCTTGCGCCCGTAGTCGCTGACCTCGTACCACTCCGGCAGGCCGAGCAGCTTGCCGAGCTCTTCCTCGGTGTCCGCGGTGCCCTTGCTGAATCCCGAGTCGAGCGCGTTGCTCGCCTTGAAGACCAGGTTGTCCTTCGCGTCGGAGAGGACCACCTCCCCGGGTTCGCCGGTGATCTTGTCGTGCCACGTCACCTTCCCGGTCACGGGGTCCTTGGTGTAGGTGAGGATCGCCTTCGCGAGCACCATCGCCTCGAACACCATGCGGGGTCGGCCGTTCTGCTCGATCACCGCCCCGATCTCGTTCTTGAAGGCGTCAAGCTGCGGGCCGTAGACGGTGTTGGCGCCCGCGATCATGGTCGACGCGCCGAGCGCACCGACCGTGCGGAAGTAGATCTCGTCGCAGTGCATCGAGGTGCAGGCGGCGGCCGAAATGGCTTCGCGCACCCACGCGACCACGCGGTGGCGCTTGCGGATCTCGCCGAGCGACTTGCTGATCTCGAAGATCTCGGTGACGAGGCCGCCGGGGCTGTCGATGTCGAGGACGATGATCTGGCCAGGGCCCCACTTGTCAGCCTCGGCGGCGACGAGGTCCATCTCCTCGTTGCGCGCGGTCTGGCCGACGCCGCCCTTCCACGGGAGCACGAAGACGCCCTTCTTGGGAGCAATGCGGTAGCCGTTCTCGTCGAGGGGATACCCCTCCTTGTCGGTCTTGCCGGAGGGCTTCTGCGCACCGGGCGCCGCGGTGGGAGCACCCGCCTTCCCGGACGTCGGTGCAGTGCCCGCCGCCGGGGAACCCGCGGCGCCGGACGCGGCCGGCGCTGCGCCGAGCGTCTTGATCGACACGATGCTCGAGAGGAACATCGGGCGAGCCACCTTCTTCCCGTTCACCTCGGTCTCGACCGTGAGGATGCCCTTGTCGAGGTCGATCTTTGTGACCGTCGCCGTCACGGTGCGCGTCGCCAGCTGCTCCTTCACGGCGATCTCGACGCGGTCGCCGACCGAGCCCCACCACGAGCCGGAGGCGAGCTTGACCTGCTGCTGGCCCGCCTTGCCCGACTGGGGCAGCGGGGCAAGGGCCGGGGCGAGCGCGAGCGAGACGGCGAGGAGCGTCGTGGCGATCATGGATGGGTGGGGATCAGGAGGTGCGTGTTGACGTGGAATCGACCGTCGGTGCGCTGCGCGTCACCCGCGGCCCGGGCCGGTGCCGCCGCCGCCGCCGAGGCGTCCGCCGCCTCCGCCGCCGGTCCCGCCGCCCGAGTTCCCGCGGCGTTCCTTCTGGATCTGCTTGATCTGCTCGGTGAGGTTCTCGATCAGGAGCTGCATCTGCGCGTCGGTCAGGCCCGCGCGCCACTCCCACATCCGCGCCAGCGGCGGGTACTGCTTGCAGATCGCGCGGACCTTCTCCATCGCGGCCTTGCGCTTCGGCAGGTCCTTGACGGGGTCGTCGACGGGCTGCTGGTACTCCTCGACCAGCTTCTGGGTCTCGGCGAACCGCTTGCGCCATGCGGCCGTGTAGTCGTCGAAGATCTTCTTGCCCGTGTCGACCTTGACGTACTCGGGATAGCCGAGCATGTACATCAGGTCGTCCGTGTCCTGCGCGATGCCGTCGGTGAGGCCGGTTTCCTCGGCGACCTTCGACGTGAAGCGCGCGGAGATCTCGTCCGTCGGGTCGACGACGTACCAGTCGCCGTTCGTGTCGGCGCGCCACGTGGTGGCCCGGCCGTCGATGCTGCAGCTGAGCTTGCGGTCGGGGCGGACCAGCGCCTCGGTGAGCGGGATCGGGTGCCCGCCGAGCTCAAGCACGCCCTGGGCGATGCCCGTCCACGCGCTGAACATCTTCGCGCGGATGTCGGCGTCGTTTCCGCCGCCGAGCGAGGCGACGATGTCGAGCCCGGTGATGTTGGCCTCGGGGGACATGAACATGTAGGGCCACGCCAGCGCGAAGAGGCTGGCGATGCCGCGCGCATCCTCGACGTACATGACGGCGGGGTACTCGGCGATCTCCGTATGGAGTTCGAGCGCCAGGTCGCGGTACTCGGTGAGGCCGCTTGCGAGCCGGCGAGGATCGATCTTGTCGTCCTTCATCTGCTCCTTGACGGCATCCATGTACTTGTCGAGCGAGCGGCCGTCGCGGGACTTGATGCGGAACAGGATGATGTCGGGCTTCTGCTTGCGGACGTCCTCGATGACCTTGTCGTAGATGCCCGGCTTGCCGTTGATCTCGCCGTGGATGTCGGTGCCCATCTGGCCGACGAGCGGGATCTCGTAGACGCGCGGCGGCGCGGACAACTGCGTGTCGACGGCGTACGGGCTCTTGCCCGGGCGGTTGTCCGCGGTCCGGCCGAGCGTGAAGGGCTTGGCGGGTGCTTCCTTCTCGACGGGCGCCGGCACGTCGACGCTCTTCAGGTCCGACCCCCCGGGCGCGCCCGCGGGATCCTGCGCCGGCTCGGACGCAGGCGCTTCGGCCGGCGGGTCGGTGGCCGGGGGCTCCGAGGGCTCGTCCTGTCGGACGGCGAGCGCAAGGGCGACCGATGCGGCGGCGATGAGGTGGAGCATGGCCATGGAACCATGAAGTCTAGCGGGACGGGGCCCCCCCGCCGAACGCAGAACGTCCCGGCCCGGGCGGGCTTGCGCCGGTTCAGGGCGTCCCGAGCGACTTCGCCGCCTCGAGGGCCTCGACCCGTCCCGCCAGCGCGCCGTTGAGCTGCAGGTCGTAGACCGCGTCGAGGACGGTCTTGAACCGGGGGCCCGGGGACAGCCCGAGCGCCACGAGGTCGTCCCCCGTGACGAGCGGCGCGGGCCGCAAGCCCTCCGCGCGCAGCGGGGGCAAGTCTGACGCCACGCGGTCGGCGATGCCCTGCCCCTCGGCGGCGAGCAATGCGCATGCGCCGCCGAACCCGGGGGCGGACGCCATGCGCTTGCGGAGCGCACGGTCCGCGGATGCCCACCGCTCGACGATGCGCGCGCGCATGCCGAGCACGGCGATGAGCGCCTCGGTCTCGTCGTTCGAGAGGACGAGCGCCTCGCGCCAGGCGAGGCAGCGCGCCCGCGCGTCGTCGGCGTGCGGGATGTCGCCAGCATTCGACGGCGCCGTGCGTCCGTCGTGCGGGCGGCCGAGCATCCAGGCGGCGAGCGCCTCCTCAAAGGGCGCGCCGGGCGGGAGCGCCGCGACGCGCGCGAGATCGACGGCGCATGCGGGCTCCAGGAGCGCAGCGGGCGCGAGCCCGAGCCCCTCGACGAGCTCCACCGCGCGGGCGCGCGTCGGGTGCGCGAGCATCCGACGCAGCTCGTTGCCGATGCGCTCCCGGCTCACGGCGCGAAGGTCATGCGCCACGCGGCGCACGGCGGCCTCGGTGGCGGGTTCGACGGCCAGCGCGAATCGCGCGGCGAATCGCACCGCACGCAGCGCGCGGAGCCGGTCCTCGGCAAGCCGCGCGTCCGGGTCGCCGATCGCGCGAAGGATGCCCGCCGCGAGGTCGGCGCGGCCGCCGACATGGTCGATGATCTCGCCGGACTCCGGGTCCTCGAAGAGGCCGTTCACCGTGAAGTCGCGGCGCAGCGCGTCCTCGCGGTCGTCGGAGAATCGCACCGCATCGGGCCGTCGACCGTCGGCATAACTGCCATCGGCACGGAACGTGGCCACTTCGACCGTGCGTCCCCCATGGCGCACCAGCATCACGCCGAACGCCTCGCCGACGCCGATCGCGCGCGGGAACACCCGGCGCACGGCATCGGGCGTCGCGTCGGTGGCGACGTCGTGGTCGGCGGGCTCGAGGCCGAGCAGCGCGTCGCGCACGCATCCGCCCGCAAAGAGCGCACGGAAGCCCGCGTCGCGGAGCCGTCGCGCCACCCACGTCGCGGCGGCTCGCGGAGTCACGGGCTGGCCGTGGCCGTGTTCGCCGCGCGGCTCGGTGGTCACGCAGGGTCCTCCCAGTACGGGCGATCGGCAGGCCCGGGAGGCGGAAAGCGTCCGCCGCTTCGGGCGCGAAGGCGCGCGCGGCAGTTCATGCGAAGTTCCTCGATCCTGCGCCGCAGGTTCTCCAGGAGCACGTCGCTTCCCTCGCGCGCCCACGCCCGCACCGTCTCGGGCGGGATCGGCTCGCCGACCTCGACCTCGAGCCAGCCCGTGGGTGCGGGAAGCCGTGCGCCCTTCGGCCAGACGTCGGTCGCGCCCTCGATCGCCATCGGCACGATCGGCACGTCGGCCTTGCGCGCCAGCAGCGCGACGCCGGGCCTGAACGCCTTCGTGCGGCCGTCCTCGTTGCGGGTGCCCTCGGGGAACATGAAGACGCACCGCCCCGCGGCCAGGTGCTTGAGCGCCGTGCGCAGCGCGCCCATGTCGCCCGAGCCGCGCTCGATCGGCACCGCGCCGAAGCTCCGGATGAGCGCCGCAAACGGCGCGAAGCGGAACAGGCTCTCCCGCGCGATGATCGTGTACGGGCGGTCGATCGTGACGCTGCCGCACACGGGCGGGTCGAGGTAGCTCTGGTGGTTGCTGACGACGAGGATCCCGCCTTCCCGCGGCAGGCGCTCGCGTCCGGTTGCACGCAGCCGGTACGCGACGCGGAATGCCGCGAGCAGCGAGGACGCGCATGCCGTGTACCAGGCGACACTGACGTTCCCGCGGCCGGGTGCGCGGCGCGCGGCGTCGAAGAGCGCGGTCATGCTCGGACGGCCGCGCACGGGGAGGCGAGCAGCCCGGCCGGGACGCGCGCACGAACGCGACGTTCGAGCTCGTCGACCACCTGCGGGAGCGTCAGGAGGCTGGTGTCGATCCGCTGGGCTTCGGCCGGGCACACGAGCGGACCGTCGGTGCGGGTCTCGTCGAGCCGGTCGCGCTGCTGGATCGCGCGCAGCACCGCCTCGTAGTCGGCGGGCCGGCCCTGCGACCGCATCTGCTCGACGCGCCGGCGAGCGCGCACCTCGGGGTGTGCGTCGAGGTAGAAGCGGACCGCGGCATCGGGGAAGACCACCGAGCCCTGGTCGCGCCCCTCGGTCACCAGGCGCGGATGCCGGTGGCCGATCTCGCGCTGTGCGCGCACCAAGGCTTCGCGCAGCGGCGCCTGGCGCGCGACGATGCTGACCACGGTGTTCACGTCCTGGTCGCGGATGCGCTCGGTGAGGTCGCGCCCCCCCAGGAGCAGGCGCGGGGGACGCTGCGACCAGTCGAAGACGAGTCCCTCCTCGGCGATGCGCGCGGCAAGCGCCTCGCCGTCGTCGGCGGCCACGCCTTCGTCGATCGCGACCACCGCCGCGGCGCGGTACATGGCCCCGGTGTCGAGCATCTCCAGGCCGAGCCGCT
>Ga0078894_10004745_pt1 | contig 10429 bp, 10 predicted proteins | sample LauGreSu1BDMLBSD_2_FD_67506 | JGI IMG/M metagenome (GOLD analysis project Ga0078894, IMG submission 67506) | Freshwater lake microbial communities from Lake Michigan, USA - Su13.BD.MLB.SD (version 4) (version 4) | ecosystem: Environmental > Aquatic > Freshwater > Lake | place: Lake Michigan... | reverse complement strand
TTGCAGAAGTGCCGGACCAACCGACGCGCACCAAAAGACGCGGGCGTTCCGGACACACCATTCCTGCCGGGCACAATTGCGCAGGAGAAGTGGGACGAAGTCGTTCCCGGTCTTGAGCGGTTGGGCATCATCGACGCGATTGACCGAACGGCACTGCAGGCGTTGTGTTGGCAGTACGAACTGGCAATGAAGTCGCAAAAGGAAATTGAGGACTACGGCATCACCTTAAGCACGGAACACGGCACGATCAAAAATCCGGCGTGTACCGTGAACAGCGATGCGTGGGCAAAAATCCGAAGTCTGATCAATGACCTGGGGCTGAACTATTTGAGCCGTCAGAGAATGGAGTCAAAGGCGGTGCAGGCACCCGAGGATCTGGAAGCAAAATACCTTGCCTAAGAAAACGCCAAAACGTGACGGAGAATTCTGGTTTGACGAAGAAGCCGCAAGCAGGGCCGCGTCGTTCTTCCCGGACTGTCTCACGCACGTTAAGGGGTCTAAGGCAGGCAAGCCGCTGGTTCTCCATGAGGCACACGCAAGGATCGTGCGGGACTTGTTCGGCTGGAAGCGGGCGGACGGCACCAGACGGTATCGGAAAGCGTATATCGAGATCCCCCGCAAGAATGCGAAGTCCACACTGGCGGCAGGCATCGCAATATACCTGCTGTTGTGCGACGCCGAACCGGGAGCCGAAATCTACTCGGCAGCCCGAGACCGTGAGCAGGCTGGGCTGGTGTATCAAATGGCTTCGCAGATGCTGCGGAAAAATGACATGCTGGCAAAGCACGTGACCATTCGCGATTCCACAAAACGCATTCTGCACAAGAAATCCAACTCCTTTTATCGGGTCATTTCCGCAGATGCGCAGGGGGCGCACGGGTTCAATGCGAGCGGGATCATTTTTGACGAAGTCCACACTCAACCGACGCGGGATCTGTGGGATACACTGGACACGTCCACCGGGGCACGTCGCCAGCCGCTGACATTTGCCATCACGACCGCCGGACATGACCGCAGCAGCATATGCTGGGAGCTGCACCAGTACGCTACCGCCGTGCTGTCCGGAGCGATCTCAGACCCTTCATTCTACCCGGTTCTGTTCGCGGCAGATCCTGAGGACGATTGGCGGTCGGAGGAGACGTGGAGGAAGGCAAACCCGCTGCTGGGTGAGGCTGTTTCACTGGACTACCTGCGGGAGCAGTGCAAACGCGCGGAGGAAAACCCGGCGTTCGAAAACACGTTCAGGCAGTTGCATTTGAATCAGTGGACGGAGCAGGCAAAACGAATTGTCAGCATGATTCAGTGGGACAAGTGCGGGCATGAAATCGACATCACGCAATACTACGGCAGGCCGTGTTTTGCCGGGCTGGACCTGTCCAGTACGCGGGACGTGACGGCGTTGACGCTGGTGTTCCCCGAGGACGACGGCGGCGTGACGGTGTTTCCGTGGTTCTGGCTTCCTGAGGAAGCGGTGAGCCAGCGAGCGGGACAGGATCAGCGGATGATACGCGCGTTCGCGGCGCGGGGCGACGTAGAGACGACCAGCGGCAACGAGGTGGACGTGCAGGAGTTATCCGAACGCATCACGGAAATCTGCCAACAGTTCGATGTTCAATCCATCGGCTTCGACCCGTGGAACGCCACAGGCGTGACGCAGAAGCTGAAGGAACTGGGTATGCCGGAAAGCCTGCTGGTGAAAATGCCACAGTCATTTTCGACGTATAACGAGCCATTCAAGCGGCTGTTGAGTATGCTGGGGAGCGGCAAGTTTCGGCATGACGGAAACCAGGTGTTGCGATGGATGGCGGCAAATCTATCGCACAAAGAAGATTCGTCTGGTAATATCAGGCCGGACAAGGGAAAAAGCGCAGAGAAAATCGACGGCATTTGTGCTACGCTGATGGGGCTGGCACTGGCAACACAGCACGCGGTGGGGGTATCGGCCTACAGTTCCACAGGTTCGGGTGTGATCCTGTTTTGAGGTAACGTGAATGAGCGACGGTTACGGTGTGACAATCATTGCACAGGCAACGCCGGTGGCCGCACGTTCCGAGGAGCACCTGTGGCGGTCCATCAGCATGGGCGGCGATTACCCGGTGATCCGGTCAAACTCCGGATCTAAGATCACCTCACGCACCGCGATGGGCTACCCGCCCCTGTGGCGAGCGGTCAACCTGATCAGTAACAGCGTGGCCGGGTTGCCGTTCGACGTGTTCAGACGACAGCGGGACGGCGGCAAAAAGGTGGATATGCGACACCCGGCGCAACGATTGCTGGAGAAGTCGGCGAGTCCGTTTGTCAACGCCTACACATTCCGCCGGACGATGACCGCATTGGCACTGTTGCACGGGAATTCCTACGCCAGCATCGACCGCGTTGAAGGCCGTCCCGTCAGCCTATCAATCTGGAATCCCGCGCAAACAATGGTGCGCGTGATGGACGGCGAAGTCTGGTATGTGACGTATTTCAACAACCAGCCGGTGCGAATCAATTCGAGGGACATGCTGCACATTCGCGGGTTGGGACCTGACGGCATTGTGGGCTGGCCGGTGCTGGAGTTGATGGCGGACGCGCTGGGCGTGGGCATGGCCGCGCAGGAATTCGGGGCGAGGTTCTTTGGATCTGGCAGCAATCCGAGCGGTCTGCTGATGATTCCAGGGGCCTTCAGTGAGGAAAAGATCCGGAACACGATTGCGGCGTGGAATTCGATGCAGCAAGGGCTGGCCAATTCTCACAAGGTTGCACTCCTGCAGGAGGGCGTCAAGTTTCAGCAGTTGCAGATTGCACCAGAGGCAGCACAATTTCTGCAGACCCGTGAGCATGAGATTCGGGCGACGGTGGCGAACATCACAGGCGTTCCCCCGCACATGCTGGGCGACAGCACAAGGACATCACACAACAGCCTTGAGGCGGAAGGCCAGTCGTATTTGGACTACTGCCTGCAGCCGTGGCTGAAAACGTGGGAGATGGAATGTCGCGAAAAGCTGCTGACGGAACAGCAGCAGGACAGCGACAGCCACACCATCGAGTTCAACCGTGAGGCGTTGGTTCAAATGTCGTTTGAGACCAAAATCAACGGCATTTACCGGCAGTTAGAATCCGGGCTGATCACCCACAACGAAGGCCGCGCCCTGCTGAACATGGCAGGACTCGGCGAGGACGGCGACGCGCGATATCGCCCCATGAACTGGCTGGAGATCGGCAGTCCCGAGGAGGAAATGCAGGAAGGCGAGACGGAGGAACTGCCGGACGAATCAGAGGACGACAGCCCGGAGGATGACAGCGAGGACGACAGCGACGAATCGACAGCCGTGGCAGCACTCCGGCAGATGATCGTTGACGGCGTTCAACGGTCCTGCGAATTCGAGACTTCAAAAGCGATTCAGACCGCCAGCAAACGACCGCACGATTTTCTGGCGGCTGTTGAATCGTTGTCGGATTCCTGGGCGGAAAACACCCTGCCCGGTCTGACATCACCACAGGCACGGCAGGCGATTGCGGCACATGCGGCGGAGTCGCGGCGACTGTTGATCGAGGTGGCCGGACACTGCACAGCCGACACACTGAAAACGCATGTGTCGGACGAAGTCGCAACGTGGACACAGCGGGCCGAACGGCTGACAGCGGCAATCCTGCGGTGCGTTGTCACAGCAGCCCCGAAGAAATACGACGGCATCGACTTCAGCCCACCGCAGGCAGTCCGCGAGGAAGCGCAGCGGGGGCTGGATTGGCGGGACGAATACGGACGCGGAGGCACTGCAGTAGGCATTGCACGGGCGCGGGATCTCAGCAACGGCGTTGAGGTCAGTCCGGAGACGATTGGGCGCATGGTCAGGTTCTTTGCGAGGCATGAAGTGGACAAGGACGCGGAAGGATTCCGGCAAGGGGAAGAGGGCTACCCCAGCAACGGCAGGATTGCGTGGGCACTTTGGGGCGGTGATCCGGGGCAAAGTTGGGCCAAAAAAGTCAAAAAACAGATGGAAAGTCGCGACAAATGAGAGCAAAAATCGACATTTTCACACCAAAAAGCATCAAAAACGCGGCAAAATCAGACGATTTCCGCGTGTTTTGGAATGAAACCGACGACGGAATTGAGGTGCTGTTGTATGGCGTTGTCGGCGACGAATACACGCAGACTGACGCGGCGAGCGTGGCCAGAATCCTGAGCAGCAACAAAAACAAGCCGGTGACGATGCGCGTGAATTCGTTTGGCGGTTTGGCGTTTGACGGACTGGCGATTTACAACGCATTGGCGGACCACTCCGGGCCGACGGTCGGCGTAATTGAGTCCGTGGCAGCGTCTGCGGCATCATTGGCGGTGTTGGGAGCGGATCGGGTGCAGATGCAGGCAAACGCCGTTTACCACATCCACGAGGGCATTGCAGGGGCCGTGGGACATATTGCAGACCTGCAGGAAACGATTGAGTGGCTAAAGGCGTTCAACGCGGCTGCTGTTGCCACGTATGCCGCAAAGACCGGCAAATCTGAGGACGTGTTGGCATCTGCACTGCTGGGAGCGAACGGCGACGGGACACGCTACACAGCCGCGGAGGCGTTGGCGTTTGGGTTCGTGGATGAAGTCCTCCCCGTGGGCAAAAAGTCCGCGAAATCAACAGCCCGAAACGACAGATCCGGGGAGTTAGCAGCACGCGCGAGACTCTTGAGGGCAAAAAGTGTTTGACAACGGGCGGAAAACTCGGTAAGAATTCCCGTTGTCAGGACAGCAGCCCGAAAACGTGGCACTCCTGACCGCTGATTGAGTGGGCAAAATTGCAGGCGTCAATCGTTCGCGTATTCGTTTCCCGAATCCGCCAGCGGTTGACGCCTTTTGCGTCGACACTGGCAAAACACAGGAGTCAACCATGAGCAAATCCATTCCGCAACTGCAGGCCGAACGGGCCGCAAAGATTGAAGCTGCTGAGAAGCTGTTGCCAGCCGAAGGCGACACCATGACCGCAGAGGCACAGACGCAGGCCGGGGAGCTGCTGGCCGCGGCTGAATCCCTGCAGTCCGACATTGACGCAGCCGTGCGAGCACAGGCCGCGGTGCAGGACATGCGAACAAAGTTGTCCGCGCTGCGATCCGTGCCCGACAATCCGACAGCCCGAGCCATCGCCAACGTTGGCGGGCTGGCCTTCGGTGTCCATGCAGGCCACGACGTTGCACGCCAGTTCAGTCTGCCCCGCAACGTTCGCCGGATTGCGCTGAAGAACTTCCGACAGGACGCCAGCGACGAAATTCCGGCAGAAGTCCGCGCCTACAGATTCGGCATGTGGGCACTGGCCACGATCAGCGAAACCGGAAGCGTACCGTACCGCAACAATGCCGCGGTGACGTTTTGCCGTGACCACGGGCTGCTGAATGTCGCGCACGGTGAAGGCGGCGCAGACACCACCGGCGCGCATGTTCTGGTTCCGGAAGAATTCGGAACTGACCTGATCCTGTTGCGTGAACGCTACGGTGTTGCCCGGCAGTTGTTCAACGTGGTCAACATGTCCAGTGACGTGAAAACCGAGCCGCGACAGTTGAGCGGATTGACGGCCTATTTCACAGCCGAAAACGCTGCCATCACCGAATCGAACATGACGTTTGACAACGTCACGCTGGTGGCGAAGAAGCTGGCCGTGATTGCACGCATGAGCAATGAATTGAATGCGGACAACGTTCTGGGGCTGGCCGATCGGTTGATTGGTGAAATCGCCTACGCATTCGCCTACAAAGAGGACGACTGCGCATTTAACGGCACCGGCACCAGCACCTACGGCGGCATCACAGGTGCACGCACTCGGATGGATGAACTGACCGCAGGCACCGCACCGGGGCTGATTCTCGGCAGCGGCAACCTGTGGTCAGAACTGACGCTGGCCGACTTCAATAAGGTTGTCGGGGCACTGCCGAACTACGCAGACGTTCCGGGTGCAGGCTGGGTGTGCCATAAGACCTTCGAACACACCGTCATGCAGCGATTGGCCTATGCAGCCGGTGGCGTGTTGGCGTCTGAGATTGTCAACGGCATCCGTCGCAACACGTTCCTCGGCTATCCGGTTTACACGTCACAGATTTTCCCGAGCACCGAAGCCAACAGTCAGATTCCTGTGCTGTTCGGGTCCTTTGGTCAGGCTGCAATGCTCGGTGCACGCGGTCAGGAGTCGATTGCATTCAGCACCGAAGCGACGGTCGGCGGGCAGTCCATGTGGGAACGCGATCAGATTGGCGTGCGTGGCACCGAGCGATTCGACGTGGTTGTCCACGACTACGGCACCAACAGCGCAGCCGGGCCGATTGTGGGTCTGGAAACCGCTGCGAGCTGATGACACAACACCCGGCAGTGTGTCGGGTGTTCTCTCGAAACACTTTGCTCCGAGGAGCCTTCCAATATGATTCAGGAACGTTTGGTCAATGACAGCATTCTGATTGCCCCGCGAGCGTTGACCAACAACGCAACCGCAACGGCAAATCTCGACACCAAGGGCGCAGCCTACGCAACGATTCGGGTTGCCTGCAGTTCCGAGGTCAACACCAATGCCGTGGGGCCGACGCTGGTTCTCAGCGAGTCCGACGACACCGTGGTGTCAAACTTTGCGACGCTGGACACACAGGCCGCAATCGACCTGACCGCCGCGCGTGAAATTCACTACGGCGTGGATCTGCGGGGCCGGAAGCGTTATTTGCGAATTGCAGTCAGCACGCCAACGGCAACCAATGATCACATCGTGGTCAGTGCAGTAGGCACGCTGAGCAAGCTGGAGAACGCACCGAACGGCACGACCAGCGTTGCCGATACGGCTGTGTTCGTCTGATTTTGTCACGGGGTTGCGGGCAGTTGTGGGACTGCCCGCACATCCCAACTTTCTGAGGGGTGGTTATGCGGTTGAATTTGGGTGCGGGCAATTGTCCGCTGGACGGCTGGGAAAACTACGACATCAAGACAGGACAGCCGTGTTTCCCGTTGGCGCATGCTGACGGCACGGTGGACGAAATCAGAGCATCGCACGTTCTGGAGCACCTATCGTTCAGGGATGCGACGGCGGCATTGCGGGACTGGTTCCGGGCATTGAAGCCGGGCGGCAGGATTTGGGTTGCAGTGCCTGACATTGACAAGGCACTGGCGGCGACTGACGGGAAGCGGCTGTTCTACGTCATGGGCGGGCAGACTGACGAACACGACATGCACCGCAGCGCGTACGACGCGGAACGGCTGGAGGCACTGCTGGAGGACGTTGGATTTGAGCAGGTGAGCGAATGGCAGGGGACTGCAGGCGACTGCAGCAGCCATTTTGTAAGCCTAAACAGAGTGGCAAAAAAGCCGCAAACAGCACCAGTCAGGAGAACGGCGACCGTCAAAGTCGCAGCGTATTGCACGCATCCCCGATATGAGGCTGTGGCGGCGAGAAACATCATTGACGGAGCACTGAAGCCGCTGGGAATCAACCTGCACTGTTCGCAGGGTGTTTTTTGGGGGCAGTGTATGCAGCGAATGTTTCAAGATGCGATTGACCGCGGGGTTGATTGGATCTTGAGCATTGACAGTGACAGCCTGTTTACTGCCGAGCACGTGCGGCACATCATGGACGTATTCGCACAAACGCCAGAGGCGGACGCACTGGCCGCGTTGCAATGCCGACGCGGGGCGTTGTTTCCGCTGCTGACAACAGGCAATCACCAGACAGGCGACGAAATCAGGATTGACGGCAGACCGCTAAAAGTGACGACGGCACATTTCGGGCTGACGCTGTTTCGAGTTGAAAAATTCAAGACGGTGCCGAAGCCGTGGTTTCGGAGTGTTCCGGGCAAAACCGGCGATTGGGACGATGACAGGCTAGACGATGACATCTATTTCTGGCATGTGTGGCGCGAAGCGGGAAACACAATCTACGTTGCACCCAGTTGCAGCATCGGACACCTTGAAGAAATGTGCGTTGTGTACGACCAAAACATGCAGCCGAAACACCAGTATGTCCACGAATGGCGGAAGGAGAACGGGTTGCAATGATCACGTTATTGAAGCAGTGGAGATCGTTTCCGGTTGGGGCAATCGTCGCACCGGGGCGTGGCATTGAGTTGGAGTTGGTGAGGCAGGGATTCGGAATTGAGTGCAAGCGACAGGAGCCGGAAAAATGCAGCCAGCCAGCCCAACATTCACCACAACCAGTGGGCCGTCAATCGAGCCGATCACGCTGGAAGAACTGAAAACACGGCTGCGGATTTCGGGTTGTGATTTCGACGACGAAATCAACGACATGCTGAAGGCGGCACGCCTGCAGGTTGAGGCCGACACGTACCGCAAGCTGATCACGCAAACCGTGGTCATGTACCAGGAGGACTTTAGCAGCCTGCTGGGGCCGGTGCAGATTCGACTGGCACCGATCCAGTCCATCACGCACCTCAAATACTACGACCGCGACGACGTTCTGCAGACCTTTTCCGCATCCGATTACTACGCAAACCTGACCAGCACACCACCAGAGATTCGGTTGAAAGAGGCAAAGCAATGGCCAAACACGAGTCTGTATCGGCCGAATAAGGTCGAGGTGACAATGGTGGCAGGCTACGGCAGCACAGCGGCGAGCGTACCGCGTGCGGCAAAGCTGGCGATCGTGGAATACTGCCGGGCAATGTGGGACGGCTGCGAGGGCAACACGGAGACGTATCGACGGCTGATCAGTTCTCTGCAGTGGACGGCTTACCATTCGGTGATCCAATGAAGTGCGACGCAAAGAGCCACAGGCACTACACCACCCGCATCACGGTCCAGCGATTGGCCGGGACTGCGGACGCGGCTGGGCACGTCAACGGCAACACGGACTCCAATTGGAGCACCTATTGCACGGCGTGGGCATCGGTCCGCAGTCGTGGCGGTCGGGAGTTCTGGCGTGTGTCGCAGGTCCAATCCGATGTTGATTTCGTGTTCAATTGTCCGTGGTCAAAGGCTTTGGAAAACGCAACGCCGGACATGCGCATTCTGACCGACGGCAAGGTGTACGAAATCGTCAGCGTGATCAACGTGGATCTGGCGAACAATTCCATTGAAATTCAGACACGAAGGCGGACAACCTGATGTTCTCAAAGTTCGCTTCCGGGTTGAGTGGACATGGTCAACTGCTGGCCGCGCACGTGGACATGGTGGCGGTGCAGAAGGCCGCGCAGCGAATGCTGGCGACGGTTGAGGGCAAGGTTGCTACAAAGGCCCTGGCGGCGGTCGGGAAGTTTGGGAGGGACAAAGTCAAATCGGAGATCCCGACGCGGTACAAGTCCGTCAGGAAAGCAATCGCCTGGCGGCACGCGAAGCGAAAGTACAACGCGGGCGGGCGGGCTGTCAAAGTGGGGGCGGGAGTCGGGCCGAACATACTGCGAAAGAAACGACTGACAGATAAACAGCAGGCGAAGGCATCGCAGTTGCGGGAGAAGATTGCGACCACTCAGAAGTCGCGCAAGAACAGCAAGCGGGCAGGCGTTGGCATCGACAAGGCGAACGTGCACTGGTGGTTCAGCGGCACGCAGAACCGCATGACAGGCACCAAGCGCGGACGTGTTGGCGGCAAGCGCGGAAGGGGTGGATGGAAAGGCAAGTCTGTGCGACTGGACACCGGAGGCAAAAAGGCAAACCGCGGACGTATGCCACCACAGGCACGTCCGATCATGGTGACGCTGTCGGGGTACAGCGGAAACATTCGCGAGATTATCCGCGTGTATGTTTCCGAGGGCATCACAATTGAGGGGAACCGAAACAAGTGATTACCGGAATCCTGAATCTGTTGATCAACACGCCAGCCATCAGCAATCTGATTGGCAGCCGGTGCTACGTCAACAAAGCACCGCAGAAAGCGGCGTTGCCGTATGTCGTGCTGACGCAGTTAAACAGCGAAGAATTCCTGAGTCTGGACGCAACCACGAGCACACTCCGGAGCATCGTGATTGACGTGGATTGCAAGGGCCGGACGTTCCCGGAAACCGAGTCACTCGCAAACGCTGTCAAGACACGACTGACGGACTACAGCGGAGCAGCGGGAAGTTTCACGGTTGGGGCCACGATATTCAACAGCGAGTCACACGACTACGAGCCTGCAACGGACGGCAGCGACAACGGGGTGTTTGCGATAACGTTGGACTACGACATCATTTTCAATCCATAGGAGAAGTGAGAAATGGCAAAGCTGAAAGTCAAAGGCACGATAATTGAGCAGGCCAGCGGCACCACCTACACGGCGGTGGCACAGGTCACAGGATTCAGCATCAGCGGCATTGAAACCGAAACCTACGACAGCCGGACGCTGGACGGCACGGCGGGCGTTGAATACGACCCGACAGGATACGTTGAGGGCGGGAGTGTGACGTTCGATCTGTTGTATGATCCCGCATTGGCCGGACATCAGGCAATCACCGATCTGGCGGTGGCTGCGCATCTCACGACGAACGGACTGCCGAACGA
>Ga0078894_10004744_pt1 | contig 10430 bp, 4 predicted proteins | sample LauGreSu1BDMLBSD_2_FD_67506 | JGI IMG/M metagenome (GOLD analysis project Ga0078894, IMG submission 67506) | Freshwater lake microbial communities from Lake Michigan, USA - Su13.BD.MLB.SD (version 4) (version 4) | ecosystem: Environmental > Aquatic > Freshwater > Lake | place: Lake Michigan, USA... | reverse complement strand
CCAGAAGGCAGCGCAAGCGGCCCGTCAGGCAGCGGCCCTGCCCACGCAGCGAGCTGCGCGCGCGCAGCTCGCTGCGTGGGCAGGGCCGCTGCCTGACGGGCCGCTTGCGCTGCCTTCTGGCTGGTGGCAAGACGGTCCGATGGCGCTGGGAGACAGCGCAGCCGCGTGGGCCCGTGCCGACGCGCGGGCCCGGCGTGCGCTGCTCGGGACCGCCGAGGCGGAGCGCGAACGGGCCGCCGAAGCGGCGCTTCGGGGACCGGTTTGGCAAGCAGGCTGGAACACCCAAGGCGTGCCTGGCGGAGTCTACCGCGGGGCCACCGTAGGGCTGGCCATGCCGCTGGTAGGGCGCAACGCCGGCCTCGCTGCGGCGGATTTGGCCGTCGCCTCTTCGCGCGATCGGGCCGATGCCGTCGTCCGAGGACTCGAGCAGGCGCGCGTGCGGGATGCGGATACCTACGAACGGTTGCGCCGCCTCCGCGGGGACCTCGTCCGCGAGCTGGCGGATGACCGTGGGGAAGCTGCCCTGCGGGAGGCCCTCCTGGCCGGGGGGGCGGATTTTCCTGCGTTTTTTGCCGCCCTCGCCGCACGGCGGGCTGCAGAAGACGCCCTTGTCGAACTCGACGCCGAACTCCTGCAGGTGCAGGTTCGGCTGCTCATCCACCGTTTTCAATGAAGCACGTTCATCTTTTCTGGAATGCCGGCCGTGCCGGCGGTGTTGTTGCTGTGCTCGTCCTGCTCATCGGGGGCGTACTGTTCTCGGGCTGCAGCGAACCGGCTGCAGAGCACGGCCACGACCACGAGCGGCCGCGGCGGGCGCTCACGGCTTGGTCCGTGGCGCGGGAGTACTTCGTGGATTTCCCGGTGCCCGTCGCGCAGGAGGAAGTGGCCTTTGCCGTGCACGTAGCACAGCTCGCCCCGCATGTGCCTGAGGACTCTGTGGCGCTGGCCGGGGTCGAGGTGGAGCTGATCGACGGGAATGGGCAGGCGACGCGGGTCGTGGGTGCTCCGGTGCAGGCGGGGATTTGGAAAGGGAGCTGGACGCCGCCGCGCGCCGGGGCGTGGAGAATGCGGGTGACGTTCGCCGGCGAGCGGGTGGACCTCGGGCACGTGCAGGTGGTGGAGAACGAGGACGCTGCCGTGCATGCAGAGGCGGAGGCGGTGGAGGTGGCGTTGTCGAAGGAGCAGGCCTGGGCCATGCCCTTTGCGTTGGGCACGGCGGGTCCCGATACGGTGTACAGCGGCATCCGGCTGGCGGGCACGCTGCGCGAGGCGCCGGGCCGTGCGGTGGAAGTGGTCGCGCCGGTGTCTGGAGTGCTCGTCGCTGCGGGGACAGCGGGCGTGGAGGGCCGCACGGTCGGGGCGGGAGAGGTGGTGTTTCGGATCCGGCCGGAGGGCACCTCGCTGGCCGGGGTGCATGCAGAATGGAGTGCAGCTGCGGCCGAGCTCGAGGCGGCGGAAGCGGCACTGCGTCGGATCGAGCCGCTGGCGGAACGGGGAACGGCCACCCGGGCGGAGTTGGAGGCGGCGCGGCTGCGTCGGAGTTTGGCCGCCGCACAGGTGCGGCGGCTCGAACCCTTCCGGCCCGATGGCAACGGAACCGCGGTGCGCGCGCCAGCGGCCGGCCGGATCGCCCATGTCCACATGCTGCCCGGCACCTTCGTGGCTGCGGGCACGGCGTTGGCCACGATTTCAAGCGGCTCTGCGGGATTCGTCGAGGTGCAGCTGCCCCTGGCGGTGGAGCAACAGCTTGAACAGGGCGAAGGCGCGTGGGTCCAAACGCCCGACGGGCCCTGGCGGTTAGGGCGGCTGCATGCGCTGAGCCCGGTTTCTCAGCAAGGCACGGTGAAAGCCCTGTTCGAAGTGGATGGAATCGACGGGACACCGGGAAGATACACGGAGGTGCAGCTGCGGTACGACGGGCTTCCGGTGGCGTGTGCGGTGCCGGAATCTGCCTTGCTCGAGCAGTACGGCACGTTTGCCGTCGTCGTGGCCGAGGGGGGCGAAGCGTACCGCATCGTTCCGGTGACGCCCGGGCACCGGTCGGGTGGCATGGTCGAAATCACGGCCGGCCTCGCCCCTGGCGAGCGCATCGTGACCGAGGGCGGCTATGCCGTGCGGATGGTGGCGATGGCAGGATCTACACCGGCCCACGGCCACAGCCACTGACGCCATGTTGACGCGCATTTTGACCTATTCCCTGACCCACCGCTGGGTGGTGTTAGGGGCGACCGTGGCGCTGCTGGTGGGTGGAATGGCGGTCCTGCGCTCCATGCAGGTCGACGTCTTCCCCGATTTGACGGCGCCGTCGGTGACGGTGATGACGGAGGCCCATGGGATGGGGGCCGTCGATGTGGAACAGCGGGTGACGTTTCCGATCGAGACCGCGCTGAACGGCGCGCCGGGGGTCCGGCGGATCCGGTCGGCCTCGATGGGGGGCTTGTCCATCGTTTGGGTCGAGTTCGCGTGGGACACGGATGCCTTCCGGGCGCGGGCGCTGGTGAACGAGCGGCTGGCCCATGCGCGTGCGCAGTTGCCGGCAGGCGTCGATGCCCCGACGATGGCGCCGGTGGCCTCGATCATGGGCGAGGTCATGCTGCTGACGTTGCAGTCCGACGGGCTGGATGCGGGGGAGCTTCGCGCCCTCGCCGACTGGGAAATCCGTCCCCGCCTGATGGGACTCGGGGGCGTAGCGAACGTCTCGGTCATCGGCGGCGAGGTGCGCCAAATGCAGGTCCAGACCGACCCGCTCCGGCTCGCGCACGCCGGCATCTCGTACACCGCCCTCCTCCACGCGGCGGAAGAGGCCGGCGGCGTCGCCGGCGGGGGCATCCTCGACGACCACGGCAACCGGTACCTCATCGCTTCGGCGGGCCGCGTGACCGACACCGCCACGCTCGCCGCCGCGCCGGTCCCGGGCACCCCCTACCGCATCCGGGACGTCGCAGACGTCGCCTTCGGCGCCCCCGACCCCATCGGTACCGCCTCCTGCAACGGCCGGCCCGCCGTCGTGCTCACCGTGTCGAAGCAGCCCGACGTGAACACCCTCGAACTCACCGCCCGCCTCGACGCCGCCGTAGACGACCTGCGGGCCGCCCTCCCTCCGGGGGTCACCCTGCGCAACGACGTCTTCCGGCAGGCCGACTTCATCGAAGTGTCCGTGGCGAACCTGCAGCGCACCCTCGTCGAAGGGGCCTTTTTCGTGGTGCTGGTGTTGCTTGTGTTCCTTGCGAACCTGCGGACCACGGCGATTTCCCTTGTGGCAATTCCGGTTTCGTTGCTGGCGAGTGTGCTGGTGCTGAATGCGTTGGGATACGGAATCAACACCATGAGCCTCGGGGGAATGGCCATTGCCATCGGGGCGTTGGTGGACGATGCGATCATCGACGTGGAGAACGTTTGGCGCAGGCTGCGGGAGCGGATGCGGATGCCGGAGGGCGAACGGCCTTCGGTGGTGGACGTGGTGCGGTCGGCTTCGCTGGAGATCCGCAGTTCCATCGTGGTGGCGACCCTCATCATCCTCGTGGCCTTCGTGCCGCTGTTTTTCCTCGACGGGATGGAGGGGCGGTTGCTGCGACCGCTGGGCATCGCCTTCATGACGTCGGTGCTGGTTTCGCTGGCGGTGGCCGTGACCTTGACCCCGGTGCTGTGCGCGTGGCTGCTGGACCGGCCCTCGGCGGGCAAGGGCCACGGAACCACCCGGTTCGAGCGAGCGCTGGAGGCGGGCTATGTGCGGCTGTTGCAGCCCGTGCTGCGGCATCCGCGGGCGGTGGTGGCGACGGCGGCGGGGCTGTTTGCCGTGAGCTGTGCGGTGGCGTGGGGGCTGGGGCGGTCGTTCTTGCCGGAGTTCAACGAGGGCTCGCTGGTGGTCAGCGTGGTGGGCCCGCCGGCGATGTCGCTGGCGGAGAGCGAGCGGGTGGGGCGGCAGGCAGAGCAGTTGCTGTTAGACATGCCAGAAATCGAGGTGGTGACGCGGCGGACGGGGCGGGCGGAGCTCGACCAGCATGCGCAGGGGGTGAATGCGTCGGAGATTGACGCGCCCTTCGTGCTCGGGGAGGGCGGAAGGGCGGAATTTCTCGCGCGGGTCCGGGAGGCGCTTGCGCAGCTGCCCGGCGTCCATGCGAGCATCGGGCAGCCTATCTCGCACCGGATTGACCACATGCTCAGCGGCACGCGGGCGGCGATTGCCGTGAAGGTCTTCGGTCCGGATTTGGGCGAGCTCGCTCGCCTGAGCAAGGCCTCCGAAGCCGTGCTGAAGGGCATCCCGGGCTGCGTGGACATCGCGCCGGAGCCCATGGCCGAGGTGCCGGAGCTGCGGATCGTGCCGCGGCGGGAAATGCTTGCGGCGTACGGCATGACGGTCGGCGATCTGAACCGGTTCGTCGAGCAGGCGCTGGGCGGGGCCCATGTCGGGACGGTGCTGCTGGGCAGCCGGCGGCGGGCGGAGATCGTGGTGCGGATGGCGCCGGAGTTCCGGGACGGGCTGGAGGCGGTGCAGGAATGGACCGTCGATGCGCCGGACGGGCGGCGCGTGCCGCTCCTGGAGGTGGCGGAAGTGCGGAGCGTGGGCACCGCGTTCCAGGTGAACCGCGAGCAGGTGGAGCGCAAAGCGGTGATCGCGGTGAATGTGGAGGGCCGGGATTTGGCCGCGGTGGTGGCGGACATCCGCACGGAGCTCGCGGAGCAGGTGCCGCTGCCTGAAGGCTACCGGGTCGAGCTGGGCGGGCAGTTCGAGAGCGCGAGCCGGGCGAACACCCTGCTGTTCGGCGCGGGTGTGCTGGCGATTTTCGTGATCTTCCTGCTGTTGCGGCACGAGTTCGGCGAGGCCCGGTTAGCCGGGGTGGTGCTGATCAACCTGCCGCTCGCCCTGGTGGGCGGGATTGCCGCGGTGGCGCTGACGACCGGGGTGGTGAGCATCGCTTCGGTCATCGGGTTCCTGAGCTTGTTCGGGATCGCGGCGCGGAACGGGATTTTGCTGGTTTCCCGCTACCGGGATTTGGCAAACGAAGGACTGCAGGGGACGGAGCTGCTCGTGCAAGGCGCGCGGGACCGGCTGAATCCCATCCTGATGACCGCGCTGGCGACCGCGCTGGCGCTTGTTCCGCTGGCCCTCAACGGCGAGGCTGCGGGCAACGAAATCCAAAGCCCGATGGCGGTCGTGATCCTCGGCGGGCTGCTTTCTGCGACCTTCCTGAACCTGTTCGTCGTGCCGGCGGTGTGCACCTACATCCGGTTCATGCCGCCCGGTGCACATGCTCCGGACCTCAGCGCGGCCGGCGACCTCCCCCCAGCAGGGAGCCCAGGCCCCGGCTGAGCCACTGGACCGTGGCGATGCCTTTGTTGAGCGGCTCGGCGATGAAGTCTTCGTACTGCTCGCCGATGCCTTCGCCGTCGAATTGCTCGGGATAAATGAGCAGCCGGTTGTTGTCTGCGAAATACTTCTCGAGCCGCGCAGGTAGGCCTTCGAGCGCGCTGATCCACGAGGCGCCGCTGCGGCGGGCGGAGACGACGACCAGGAAGTCATCGGGCCGGATGTCGCGGGCGAGGACGAGGAAGTCGTCCCAATCGTCGAACGGAGCGAAGGAGAGGGTGGCCGAGAGTTTGGCGCGGCGCGCGAAGTGCTCGATGGCGGTGCGGGTCGTCGGGGTGCAGCGGAATTCGAGCGGGATGCTCAGTTCAGATCCCAGCCGCGCGAGCTTGTGCACCCAAATCGGAAAGCCGCTCTCACGCTCTGCGAACGGCGGCACGACGAGGAAGAGCCGCTTGTGCACGACGAGCGGCTTGCGCAGGTCCACGGCCGCGACGGTTTTGTCGGTCGAAGCGAGCAGGTGGGCGAGTTTCTCGCCAAACAACTTGTCCAGCGGACCGCTCCGCTCGGGCCATCCGAGGACGATGGCATCGGCCATGATTTCGCGGGAAATCCGCGCGATTCCGCTGGCGGTGTTGAGGTCGATGGTCGCGATGGCATTCACCTTCGTTTCCGTGGCGGACGCTTGGCGGACGAGGCCGTCGAGTGCTGCCCGCGCCCGTACGAGGTTGCGTTCGGCCTCTTCGTCGTTCGTGACGACGGTCAAGACCGAGACGGGGTTCGCGGACCTTTTTTCTTTGATGAGCGCGGCGAATTCAAGCAGCGGCCCCATGTCTTCCGGGCGGGACACTGGCAGGAGGAGGTGTTCTGTTTCCAGCGACCGCGTGGTGCCGACGGTGGCTTCTTCTGCAGGGTCCGTGGCGATGCGTTTGGCCGCCCGTTCGGTGGCGAACGACGCGACGACACACGTGATTAAAATGAGCAGGATGGTCCCGTTGAGGATGTACTCGTCCAGGATTCCGGCGTCGTAGCCGACGAGGATGATGGCCAGTGTGGCGGCGGCATGGGCGGAGCTGAGTCCGAAGAGGAGCTGCCGCTGCGGCCCCGAGTAGCCGAAGAGCAAGGAGCCAGCGGCGGCGGCAAGCCACTTGCCCACCAAGGCCGCGACCGTCAGTGCACCGGCTACGATGAGCGCCGTGGGCCCGTGCAGCAGCACCCGCACGTCCACGATCATGCCCACGCTGATGAGGAAAAACGGGATAAACAGCGAGTTGCCCATGAACTCGATGCGGTTCATCAGCGCAGACGAGTGGGGGATGAGCTTGTTGAGCGCGAGTCCGGCCACGAAGGCACCGATGATTTTTTCCACCCCGGCCACTTCGGCCAGGAACGCCGCGAAGAACACCACGGCCAGCACGAAGATGTAGTGGCTGTGCTTCTCGCTTTCGAGCTTCCGGAAGAACCATTTGGCGATGCGCGGAACCACGACGAACATGATGGCCGCGAACGTGGCGAGTGACGCCGCGAACGTGAGCCAAAACTCCACGTCGACCTGACCGGTGGCATTTCCGAGGATGACGGACAGCAGGATGAGGACGGCGGTATCGGTCAGGATGGTTCCGCCGACGGCTACGGCCACGGCTTGGTTCTTCGTGATGCCCATCCGGCTGACGATGGGGTACGCCACGAGCGTGTGCGTGGCGAACATGCTGGAAGTCAGTAAGCTGGCATTGAAGTCGTACCCGAGCAAGTGGTAGCACACAGGAAATCCAAGCCCCATGGGGATGGCGAATGTGAGCAGCCCAAACGCCAAGCTTCGGTTCCGATTCGACCGGAAATCCTGCAAATCCAGGTCTAACCCCGCGATGAACATGATGTACAGCAGGCCGATGGTCGAAAACAGGTCGATTGCCGAGTTCTTTTCCAGCACGTTCAACCCGTGCGGCCCGATGATCACACCGCTGATGATCAGTCCGATGATTCCGGGGATGTTCAGCCGCCGCAACAGGATGGGCGACAGCAGGATAATCAACAGGATGACCGAGAAGACCAGCACCGGACTGGCCAGCGGCAGCTGAAATTCGTCGAACAAGTGGGCGAAGAAATCCCTCATGGTGGTGCGTCAAGTTCGGGATTTTCCCCGCACTGCGCTAGGCTCAGTTGCTTACCACCACCCGCTGCCGCACCACAGCCGTTCCGACGCGGGCGACGAGGAGGTAGTAGCCCGGCCCGGGAAGCGGCCCGGGGCCGAGCTCGCGGCCGGAGGCATCGAAGATCCAGAGGGCTTCGGGGGGAACCGCCGAGGAGAGGGTGCCGTCGGGATGCAGGGTCGCCACCGAAGTCGGGGCGACGGGGAACGGCGCGGAGGTGGCGGTGCAGCCGTAGGGGTTCGTGGCGGCGGCGAGGTAGGTGGTGCCGGGGACCGGGTCGGCGAGGAGCGGGCCGGTGAGGCCGGTGGGCAGCGGCGTGCCGTCGGGGGCGAGGGTGAGCCAGGTGAAGGTCAGGCCGGAGTTGGCGGAGCCGCTGCCGCCCGCCGTGGCGAGGAGGGCGCCGCCGGCGTCGGCGACGGTGGGCGCGTCGGGGGCGGGGAGGACCGCCAGCGCCGCCGTGGTGGAGGCGGAGCAGCCGGGGAGGTCGAGGGCGTAGGTGACCGGGTAGGTGCCGGGCCCGGCGGCGGAGGGGTCGAAGGCGATGGTGCCGTCGGGCAGGGGGAAGACCCCCGTGCCCCACCATGAGCCGCCCGGGGGGACGGCTTCGAGGGCGGCGGGCCCGTCGTTTGCGCAGAACGGCCCGGCGGTGAGGACCGTCGCCGTGGGCGTCGGCGTGACCTCGACCGTGCAGTCGGCGGTGGTGCCCGCGAAGGCGTAGGTGAGGAGGTGCAGGCCGGGTCCGGCGGCGGCCGGGTCGAAGAGGCCGTCTGGACCGATGCCGGGTCCGGAGAGGACGCCGCCGGGCGGGAAGGGCTGTAGCGGCCACGGATCGGCGGCGGGGCAGAGTGCGGGCGGCGGGCAGGCGAGGGAAGCCGTGGCTTCGAAGGTGAAGGCGAAGAGCGTGGTGGGGTCGGCGAAGGCGGGCATGGGCGCGCCGTTCGTGTTCGCCCAACCGTTCAGCGGCAGCGGCGCCGCGGCGGAGGGGTAGGGCAGTTCGAGGGCCGTGCCGGCCGGGGCAAGCCGGAGCGTAAACGGCTCCGTACCCGTGATGCCTTCGTCCGTGGTGGGCGTGGTGGGGTCGTCGCCGTAGATGGCCAGGCTCACGTAGGACGTGCCGGCGTTGAGGATGAGGGCCGCGGCGCCGGCGCAGTGGCCATCGGGGTCGAAGGCGCCGATCCAGGTGCCGGCTGCGGCGGGCGCGCCGTTGACCGTGACCGTGCCGAGGAGGCTGCCGGAAGCGGCGGTGGGGGTGAAGGTCCAGGTGGGGGTTTGGGCAAGCGCCGCCCCGGGAATCGAGATTCCCAGGGCGGCGCATGCTGACCAAATCCAGAACCCCCCGCGCATCATTCGGCGCGCAGCCAGGGCAACGTCGCCGCGGGCACCCCGTCCACGCGGACCGTCCACGTGTACAGCCCCGGCGCCAGTCCCGACGCGTCGAAGCCGCTTTCCCACGCCCCGCCGGCATGCGCCCCGCTGACGCCGTCCGCGACCGTCCGACCTGCCAGGTCTGCCACGGTCCAGCTCACGACGCCGGCTCCGAGGTCCGCCCGGAACCGCACCGGCCCGTCCGTGGGATTTGGGTACACCCCTGCCCCCAGCGGCCCTTCGGCCCCGTCCGGGAACGTCAGCTCCACCTCCCGCAGCCCCATCTCGCCCCCGGCGATCACCGTTTCCGCGGCGACCCGCCCCTGGAACCGGAAGCCGAGCACCGTCCCCGGCGCCACCCCTTCGACGCGGTCCGTCGCCGGGTCGTCCCCGAACACGGCCGCCGTCATCAGGTACCCCCCTTGCAAGATCGGCAGGTGGGCGACCACCTCGCCCTCGGCGGTCACCACCTCGACCCGGTCGCCGGCGAAGGCGCCGAGTGCGGACCGCCCGTTCACGAGGTCGTACGCCGGCGACCCGTCTGTCGCCAGACCATTCGTGCCCGACGTCAGCCGCACCCAGTACCCGAACCCGTTGCGCAACTGGCTGAGCGTGTTGAGGAACGGCAGTCCGTCCGGGTCGTAGAACGTCGCGCCGGCGTCGAAGCCGGTGACGTACTCGAGCGTCCCGTCGGCGACGAAGTCCGAGAAGAAGTCGGCCGGCGCTTGCGGCGCGGCGGCCGTGTAGCCGACCAGGTTCCAGCCGGCGTCGAGGGTGGGCAGGTAGCCCGCCGGCAGCGCCGATCCTGCGACGTACAGCGTATCTGCCGCCGCCACGCGCACCCAGTAGCCGTAGCCGGGCGCCACCGCGGACAGCGTGTTGAGGAAGCTGAGCCCGCTGGGGTTGAAGTACTGCACGCCGTCGTTGAAGCCGGTGACGTACTGCAAGTTGCCCGGTTCCAGGCCGCCGAAGAAGGCCGCCGGCGTGGCGGTTTCCGGCACCCGGTCCGTCGAGATCAGGTTCCAGCCCGCCCGCAGGGGAATGATGTCCACCCCGCTCGAAGCTCCGGCGACCCAAACTCCCGGCGCGCTCTCATTCCCGTTGACGTCCACGTGGCGCACGGTGTACACCCCGCCGCCCAGCGCCGCCACGTCCACGACCAGCGTGTCGCTTCCCACCGTCGCGCTGAACCCTTGGTCACTCGAAATCAGCGTGTACGCGTAGTCCTCGTCCGTCGGCGCCTCCCACTGCACTTCGATCCCGCCACCTGGCAGCACGAGCCCGTTCACGACGGGTTCTTCCGGCGCGAGGTTGTCCACGCTCTCCCCGCACACCACGTTCGACACCCAATACGTCCCCGGGTCCGCCGTGTGCGCCGCCACGAAGTAGCAGCTCTCAAACTCGCCATACGCGTTCGTGTTGCCCAGCGTCGCCGCCGAGAATGCATAGCCGTTCAACCCCAGCGACGGCATCGAGCCCAACAGCTCCCAGTTGCCATCTTCCACGTCCGCAATGGCCGTCCCGCTGGGATCGAAGTGCCTCCAAACCGCATAATGCGTCACATTCTCCGGCACCCACGCCTCGTCAAAGGCGCTCGCCCCGAAGGTCAA
>Ga0078894_10004743_pt1 | contig 10431 bp, 9 predicted proteins | sample LauGreSu1BDMLBSD_2_FD_67506 | JGI IMG/M metagenome (GOLD analysis project Ga0078894, IMG submission 67506) | Freshwater lake microbial communities from Lake Michigan, USA - Su13.BD.MLB.SD (version 4) (version 4) | ecosystem: Environmental > Aquatic > Freshwater > Lake | place: Lake Michigan, USA... | reverse complement strand
CCGCCGCTGCCGCTGCCGCTGCCGCTGCCGCTGCCGCTGCCGCTGCCGCTGCCGCCACCGCGAAAACCGGCCTGGCCGGAGAAATTAATTGTCCGGTCATCACTTGCGGCACCTGTGAATAACGGTTGACACGCATAAAATGGCGAACATCGCGGAGGAGCGAGCTCCACGAATAAGTGCGGATTGCGGCTTGATTGGCGCGAAGAATGGCGAAAACGGCGTAAGTGAGTGCTCCGGCAAATGCGTTGTTGATATATGCGTCGGCGGATGTTTGTTCGTCACGCGACCCGCTAATCATAAACACTTCACCGGCGGTCTCGGCGTATTTTCCCTGAACGAATGCCTTCTGCTGGGTGCGCCAAACCGCCGCGCGGCCTGCTGATGGTGGCGCAATAAGCAAACTGAAATCTTCGTATTTATAGCGGACATCACAGCCAGTCCCGTTATGACAGCAGTCGAGGATGACATACAATCTCGCACCACGCGGCACACGATTCACGAGTAGAACACGAATTTCATCGTCGGTGATGATGCCTCCGCCGGCGGAAGCAGAAGCCGCGTAATCAAGGGGACAAAGACAGGAGTCGAGGCCAGTGGCTTCATCGCCGTTTGTATCACGCACGAGAGACCCGTGGCCTGAGAAATGGAATACGGCTTCATCGCCGGCGACCATCCCAGCGACGAGGGCGGACATTCCCGCGAGAATATTTTGGCGGGTCGGGAGCAAAGCAGAGGCGGTCCCAGCACCAGCAGCACCGCGATTGCCGTCGGTGAGGACATTCACGGATGATGCCGAATAACCTAAAACTGTGCGTAAATATTGAGAGACATTGACGATGTCATTATAGCACCCGTTTAGTCTGGCATCCGGGTTGTTATTGTAATTGATGCCCACGAGGAGGGCGGAACGGCGGGGTGGCCGAGAGATGCTTCCGGAGGACATAAGAGTAGTTATATATTATAGTATTATTATAGTAGTATTATGCCAACCGACCTTTATTTGGTTCGTCACGCCGAAAGTTGTAGTAACCTTAAAGCGGGAAAGAATACTACTTATCGTCTACGACATAATGGTATATTACACGAGCCGACATTATCTATCCGCGGATATATTCAATCATTATTAGAAGAGTATGAACATCGATTTCGAGAGAACGAGAACATCACGGATGAGTTTCGTGAATATGTATCGCGACTGTCAAATAATTCATCGATACTTGTATTTACACACAAGCGGTTTATTACGCGTATTGTGCCGCATATTTCAAACGAACCCAAAAATACATCGATTACCAAACTCACGCTAGATACTGAAAACCAAACCAATATATATCGACCCTCAACGATGAAAAAACATCGATTTACGCTAAGCCGCAAGTATCAAATCGAACAGTGTAATGCAGCGAAGTCATTTGTAACACCGCAAACGACGCGACAACGACGACGACGAAAACAACATTAGCGTTCGTATAATTATAATTATACTATTGTAGAATACCCGCCTTACGCCTCCATATCATCCGTAACAAACAACCGGTTCATCGCACATACCTCAGGCTTCTCTGAACTTCGAACTGCCGTGAAGATATGCTGAATAATCGCGTCGTGACGAACCCGAATGGTATAATCTTGTTGAATAGCACCGCGACCGATACGCCCCATCGACTGTATCGCCTTCTCCTGCGTCATTCCCTCCAGGTCTTTCCCGATATATCCATGACAGAACTGATAATTCGTGCCATAGATATAGTCTGTTGCTGTGATAATCAAATACAGCTTCTGGTGCTTCGCCAGTGTCTTCATAATATCCGTGTATTTCTGGTCGGTGGCATTCGTGATTGCGCCGATTCCCATCAAGAGGAGAAGTTTCCAATGTGTTTCGACATTGAGAAGCATAATCTGTTCGACGACTTCATCCTCGACAAATGAAGTGAATTCGTTCGAAATTGCTGTGCGTGTTGTCCATCGTTTCAGGTGTTCGAGCCGGTTTGGCACAAAGAGTTCGTGAAGAGCAGTATATTTCACGGATTTCTTCAATTCATCTACCTTGATATGAAGTCGTTCGGTTTCAGGATTTATGCGGGTGTCGGATGTGAATTTGCGCGTCTTTTTCTCGTCATCGCCGCCGCCAGCACCCCCGCCGCCGCCGCCGCCGCTGGCAGCAGACTCGCCTTCCAGGTCTTTGATGGATTTTTCGGTTTTCATAATCTCTTCGAGAACGCGTGTATTGAAATCAATTGTCGCCATAATATCTTCCATTACGACATCGGGGATTTTCGCGATTTGAAGCATAAATGCCGCGACTTTGTCTACATTTTGAGTTAGGTAAATCGTGGGTCCATCGGTGAGGGTATGTGCGTCACTGGTAGATAAATTGACGACGGACGCGAATTTCGGTTTTCGAACCGCGATAAGTGTCTCATAGATACGCGGCCAATATTTCGGGCGGATATTTTCGAGAAGAAGGAGATAGTATTCCTTGATACTTGTCATTGTGATTTCACCGATATCACCGAACATATTTTCAGGTAAATAACGCTGTGACTGAATTACAAAGCCACGATTATCATCGGTGTCGGGGTCGGGGTCGGGGTCGGTGCGTCCGGTGGCGTCGCTGTCGTGACTGTCGTCGTCGCTGTCGTCGTCGTCGTCGCTGTCAGGTTCAAACGGCTTTGTCACCAAAGCAATGAATCGTAAAATCTCGCGCAGGTCAAAATACCGCATCAGCGTCTTGTATGTCTTACAATGCTCGACGCATTCAAGCACACGGTCATAATCATTGCCAAACATATAATGCGGCAACTCAATAAATCCGCCCTGGTTCACAATCGGAATCGATTTCTTGAAATCGTGACTAATCACGCTATATACTTCTGCCCCCTTGTCGTGAAACTTCACCTTGAAGTCCTGAATCACATCAACGATTTCGTCCTCACGCGGCATTGTAGCAGATGATAGAACGATATTCGGGATTACATTCCCGCTCCAATTGCGATGGATGATGGGATGAAGGTCGTGTTCTTTGTAGTCGAGTGATATTGTCGGTTCGTCCCAATACATCATAAGTCGGTCAAGCGGGTGAAACGCCATCATATAACGCATCGCGAGCAGATATGACCGAATATCGCAAATCATAATTTCTACATTGTCGCCGATACTGTTGTCGACTTTACGAATACGACCGCTACGTTTGTCGCGAATTGCCTCTTTTGCTGCGTAATAATGGAGACGAATATCATCGATATTGGCACATCCAAATGCAAACGCGATTCGTTTTTTGACGGATATCGCTGCCTTCGCTAATGCCAATCCAACGTGACGAGCAGCACATACGAAGATAATCTTGTATTTCTCAGATAATCCAAGCGGCGAAAGCGTCTTTCCCGTGCCGGTCGGAGCAATATAGAGCACCATCTTGGCATCAGGTCGTTTCGCGATTGTGAATAACTGTTTTTGATGGTCGTATAATTGAACATTCGCATACTTGAATACAGCTTCGTTTTGTTCGATGAACCGGTAAGCATTACGAAGAAATCCAATCATTTGGACATCGTCTTTTAATACCCGAATAACATAATTCGCCAAATCGATAATGTGTGAATTCACGGAAGTGACCGAATTTTGAAGCATTAATTTCAGTGTATAATAGTGCTTCATCCACTCATTCGAACCGACGGCGGCGGCGGCGGCGAGACCCGAAGTGTGCTTTGTGTCAACAATCGCCTCAATCGTATTCATTATCAGTTGGTCGAATGTATCCCCCGAGCCGCCAAACGACATATTCATATTCTGGATTCTCATCAAATCCACTTTTTTCATCGTCTTTTGAGATTTTGCTCGGATTTCGTGTCGGTCGTGGTCGTGGTCGTGGTGATGAGTTAGCAGAACATCCAATACGCGTTCGGCTCGTTTTTTGAAATATTCGTTGAAGAGATAATCCTCCATTTCCGGCGTATTCGTTATTTTCATTCGCGACATAAGTGAAAGATGTCGATTAAACACATTATTCACATCATGAAATCCATCGATAATAAGTTTCAAGATATTCATTTCTTCCTCCGACTCCATAATCTCGATTCCGTTCCATTCTTCGCTGGTAAGCTTTACTTGGTGTAGAGTCGCTTCCGTCATATGTGATTTTTAAATGAATAAACCACTAATACATTACAATTCTATAGTTACTTTTAAATCAATTTTAGCGATATAAGTATTATAACGCACCCCGCCGTGTGTAAATTGAATTAAATATAAGAGTGTATTGTATATCAGTCACCGACATAATGTCACACCCTCTTATTATAAGTTTTGATGGAAATATCGGTTCAGGCAAATCGACGACCTGTTATGAATACGAACAATATCTAAAAAAAATGCTTACTGACACTGACCCGTCGTTGTCGCAGGTATTTCCCACGATAACATCATTCGAAGAAGAGGTTTGTTTTTTAGATGAACCAGTCGCATTATGGAATCAGGTCTGTGATAAGGATGGTGTGAATATACTTACAAACCTGTATAAGGATACTCGGGCAAATGCCTTCAAATTCCAGATGATGGCGTATATTTCGCGCCTCGCTTTGCTTCGTAAAGCGGTGAAGAACAGCAAAATTAAGCTTATTATTACGGAACGAAGTGTTGAAACAGACCGGAATGTCTTCGCGAAAATGTTATATGATACGGGTGATATTTCACACGACGAGTTTCAGATTTATACATTGTGGTTTGACGAGTTCTTGACGGATGTGCCTTTGTCGGGGATTGTCTATATTCACGCTTCGCCGGATGTGTGTATAGAACGAATTGAAAAGCGGGCACGAGCCGGTGAAAGTATTTCAAACCAATATATCGCGAGATGCCATCAATATCACGAGGATTGGATACGCGGAAGAAACTGTCCGCTTTTAGAACTACCAGCAAACGAAGATATGGTCGAATCACCGCGAGTAATGTCAATACGAATGGAGCGTATTACTGAATTTATACGAGGTCTATTATCCGCGAAACAATAAACGAATTAAACATATATTGGACATTAGTAATTAGATTAGATAAAACGAACAACCAATATTTTTTTAGTTCAAAACTAACGAAACATTGTCCTCCCGAGGTTGCGATGTCTTCTTCTACGGTGACAGGTAACGGTAACGGCAATGGCAATGACAATGAAACCGAAAAGGCGTGCCGTTTTGTGTCAAGTCGCGGCTTAATGAAATCGTGTGCGGTTTACTCGAAAAACCCAAAGTCTAGCAGCCCAGATGATTTATACCACGTGAGTGAGTTTATTGAGTCGGCGCAAAATCGCCCAAACTCCGTGGCCGTGGCCGTGGCAGTGGCTATCTATGTGTGTTGCGACGCATTCCAACATTTTATACAAAAAGACGCCCCACAAATTCGCGTGCCATATGTCGTGGTATGTGGTGATGGCGATATGACAATGTTTCGCGAGGCCGTCCCGAAAGAAAAACACAATACATTTGTAATGTTTATGCTCAATCCCGACTTACGCGGGTTATTTTCACAGAATATGGATATTCACGAGTGTCGCCAGTTTTTAAGCGATAAAATCACGAAATTATGGGCTGCCAATGCTGCTATATTTAAACACGAGAAAGCACCAAAAACACTGGAAGACGCGATAAATACTGTCCACAAAAAACTCCGGCAAATCCCGATTGGGTTGGATTATCATACGATTTACGCGAATACGACACATCAGTGGGTAAATCCATTGTCATCAGCAGAACAGTCGATGACGACGCCGGTCGGTCAGGAACGCATTCTCACCGAACAAATTCGTTCATCAATGACCCCATTTTACCAACGTAAAATTCGTATCTACTCGAATGTGATGCTTTGCTTGGATAGGTTCAATGACCGTGTAACCGCCATCCGTGAAATTCCGGCCGACCTGGTCTTTCAACAAGTGTGTTTCTTGCCGCGAACAATGATATGGAAATCGATGAAAGACTACGCATTCGTATTATCACCATTCGGTAATGGGATGGACTGTCATCGCACGTGGGAAGCATTGCTTTGCGGTTGTATTCCAATCGTGCGTTCCTCCGTATTCGACGAATTATTCGAAGGATTGCCCGTGCTCATCGTAAAGAATTGGTCGGATGTATCATTGGATTTATTGGTCGCAACGATAGCCGAGTTCAAAGACAAACACGATAAAAAGGAACTCCGGTATGAGAAATTAGAACTCGCGTATTATACGAAAATGTTCTCGGGAGACAGGAATGAAGAGAATGAACCGTAATAAAGCGACAATAATGATATAATGTATATCAGTATTGTTGAATAATGACATCGCATATAAGCGAACTGGTTCGTATCGACCCGAAGACGGTTCCGAAAGTTCCGTTTCACAATCAAATCATATATGCCAAAATCGAAGAGGTATATGATGGAGATACTATAAAAATAATCGTATTGTTTGGTATTATGCCTGTCCGGTTTTCATTACGGATATTGGGGATTGATACTCCAGAAATCAAACAAGGTATTGGGCGACTGCCTGAAGAACAACAAGCGGCAGTGAAAGTTCGTGAATACGTGAAGTCGCTTTTCCCGTCAAACCTCGCGAAAATATGTATTCGTGATTGGGACAAATATGGCGGGAGAGTGCTAGGTGATTTGTATGTAGAAACCGGCGAAAGTGTATCCGATATATTGATACACGGTGGATGGGCACGACCATATCAAGGCGAGAAAAAGAAAGAGTGGACGCTTAATGAGCTTACCAAAGCACCGTTCGTATAGACTAGACGCGTGTGGCCGACCGACCGACCGGCTATAATGAGCGTTGAAAAACACCGTTTTGTGAGCCTTGTGTTACAATCGTCGGCTCGCCCCAATATACTCGCAATACCAATTCTCTTGCTGTATCGTTTAACCACCAGTCAGCTGGCTTGTCGATTTTCTTCGTTGAACTCGTGGCGGCAATATAGTCGCATATTTTTTTCGCACATCGTTGATGGATGATATAACTATCGGTGCATTTGGCTGCACCATTACCGCCCCAAGAAGTCTCGTGAAGGCATTTTTCATAGATATATTTCCCAGGTTTTAGTTGATTTCGGGGAATATGTAAATTACACCCGTCGCCGATGAATAGCATATCGTATTCTGATGGCAATTGTTTCATATACACACCGAGTTTATCCATAAATCCATTCGAGAGAATGACGTCGTCTTCGAATACGAGTGCTTGTTCATAATTCTCTCGAACCATCGTTCGGTAAACAAAAAGGTGCTTGAGATGAAGCGATAACTCCGTGCGTCGCTTTGTGATATACTCGCGGCTGAATTCGGGGCATTCGTCATCGGTGATTGTATCTTTATCGAAGTTCTCGATAAACTCGTAATCCGTAATACCGTGTAACTTAAACTGATGGATGATATACTGTTTTCGTTGGGTGAGCTTGGAATAATGAAGAACGAAGATTTTCAACATTATTTATGTATTGTATTTACTATTGCGGTTTATATTTGTTTGATATGCTTCAAGAACCAAACAACCATTTTATTCCTGTTGCGAGTATGCCGCCGCTGGCCTCCTCCTCTCTGCTGTTGCTGTTGCTGTTGCTGTTGCTGTTGCTGTTGCTGTTGCTGTTGCTGTTGCTGCTTTTGTCTGGAATATGGATACGATAGTCATCATTATCTCTCTCCTCACCGCCGCCAGTATCCTGAATATAACCACCAAATCCAATGCCGCCGTCGCCCGCCATTTCAGCCAATAATACGGATTTGGGACGATATCGCAGAATATCAATTTCATACTTCGTGATTTTAAACAGGTCTTTCCCGTAGATTTCGTGAAGAAGCATCCATTCAAATATCCCCCCTGTATAAATATGAACATTCGTAAACCCGAGTTTAACCAATTGGTCGTATTTATGTAATATCGTGATGTCATTTGAGTTCTTACCATAAACGATAATCATTATTTCGGGTTTTTTATGAATGAGGGCATTTATCACGCGCTCCTCGAACCGAATATCGACGGTTGTTTTAATAAGACAATGTTGTAATGTGGGCGCGAGCGTATTGATTAACAGAGTCGAATGTTGTATATGTGAATTCCGATACACGACCATTTGTATATCTTCGTAACTCACTTTCGGAATGAGACTTACTTGATTTCCCATGTATTAAGTCTCAAATAATAAATAATGTTCTTAGTTATACTAACAATATTATTTGTTTTTATCTAATTTTACTTCTTCTCAATCAAATGTAATTACGATATCCACGAATTCCTTTTTAATACTCTTGGTTGCTGATGACGACAATTCCTCGCGTTTCTTCCGGTTCTTCGGCTTATCCACTTCAATACTTTCGATTTTCAATTCACATCCGTCGACTGTCGTCGATGAGGTCTGATGCGATTTTGCCATCTTACGCGATGTATTATTGCGAATATTCATATCCGATTCAATGACCGAGTAATTCTCGTGAATATAACGAAGCACTTGATTTTCGATTGCCCATTTAAAGAAGTTCAGTTGTCCGAGAGTTGTTTGAATATATGTCGTGCCGCCTAGATGGGGGACATTAATTCGCTCCCAACGGCAAAAAGGGTCGAACCGCTTCTTCGAATATGCGCGAAGCTTTAGCTTATAATCGACATATACCTTGAAGCGTTTTGGGGGCGTTCCGCTGCCTTCAAGGTCATATACAGTATAGTGCTTCTTCGAAAAATTGGTAACAAACCAGTCCATAATACGCAGGGATATATTCGTGGTTCCATTGATTACGGCGAGCATCTTCTCCATATTCTCTCCGCCGTTTTCGTGATAAAACCGGAGGACTTTATGAAGAAGAAGATCATTTTGAGTATTATAGATACTCGTTCCGTGGGCGAGAGGAAGTTGATGCCCGTGAAACGATGGAGGTGTGTCTTTGGGCGGGTTATGGTAGGCCAACATTTGATTCTGTGTGTGTGTGTGTGATGAAGCCGCGTAATAAACATAGAGGGTTAGTATTTAAACCGATTTTCATTCGGTTTGGGCTCGTTTTATTCTTCTGAACATTAATCTCTTACATATAATGTCGGTTGTAAATCACCCTTTAAATATAATGGATGTCTGGGTATTCCTTTTTTGGAAAGAGCAATACAAAACGGTTTTTTTACAATTTCACGTAGCCAATCGGGCTCTTTTTCTCCATTCCCCCACGCATAAACAACTCTATCGACTTTAAGTTCTTTGTTTTGAATAAGTGTTAGTATATGTTTTCTATTTTCTGGACCTACTGGGTCAGGCGTAGTTCCAAGTCCTTCTGGTTTTGTGCTACGATACGCATACAAATTCACAACATACACGCCACCATACCCCCAATTCATCGAAAATTGAATGACTCTTTTAATGGTAGGGTCGTCAATCATATGGTCCGCAGTAGATGGATTTAACATAATAAATATTATACGGGGTTTATCTTCATCCCAAATACGTGATAACCAGTATCTATACATAGTATCTTCTGTTATCAACGCATCTTTCATCATAGGAACTGATATTTTGGAAGCCTTTTTCATACCTCCTTTTATTGTATATTTCTTACGTATATTTTTCCTTTTATTTTTTGTATTCCTAATTGCGGGCATATAATATGATATAAAACGTATTCGATATTGTATTATAGTAATATTAAATTTGTTATGTCATCTCTCGAACGTGCCAACTCCGAATCTCCTAAAAATAATGACGAAAACCAATATCAATTATCAAACTCGATGCTTACTGCTACAAATATAGAAACCAGCGACACGGATAGTGATGCTGGGGCTGACCGACCGCCTACCAAAATTCTCATCGACTTGAAGAAAATGCCAGTAGGCCAATATGAATATTATACCGAGAACTCATCAATCATCAACCAAATGTTACTTTATGTGTATCATACGATAAACAATTTAGTTTATTTGACGCCCGCGCGGGACAAGGACAATGGCAATGAAGTCTCGCCCACGCCACTTAAACTCCGACGACGCCCCTATAAATACGACAAGGATGATTTTTGCTATGTTCAGATGGGATATGGCGACTACAAGTATACTTACACTGTTCCAGCTACAAAGACCGACCCAGAGCGAATCACCGAGTTCCTGATATCATACCGCCAAGAAGAAAAAACGGTGGGGACGCATGATGCAGCCCAAAAGTTCGAGTCGATGAAAATTCGCACAGATTCCCCGGAAATATTCCATCATTTCTACCGCGAAAGCGACAACTTCCTTGAAAACAACGAGCAAGACGAGTCGAAACTCCATATTTTTGTGATGTCGAAATATGGCGAGTGGATGCGCTATAATAAAATCCCGTCGCGCACGCTCGACACGGTGTATTTTGACGAGAAGTTGAAAATCAAACTGCGTGCGGATATCACTGATTTTCTAAAGAAGGAGAAGGAATACGACGAGTTCGG
>Ga0078894_10004741_pt1 | contig 10432 bp, 12 predicted proteins | sample LauGreSu1BDMLBSD_2_FD_67506 | JGI IMG/M metagenome (GOLD analysis project Ga0078894, IMG submission 67506) | Freshwater lake microbial communities from Lake Michigan, USA - Su13.BD.MLB.SD (version 4) (version 4) | ecosystem: Environmental > Aquatic > Freshwater > Lake | place: Lake Michigan... | reverse complement strand
ATTTACTAATTGCATTAACTGCTTGTATTGATCGTTGTTTATTTCTAGTACAAAACATCCTACATTTTTGCGCATATACTATCTTTCATTTTTGTGATTGATTATTTTCTGAATACTCTTGGTTTTAATCTTATGGTTCTGAAACTCTACGCCGCTATCTATTAGAAAATTTATTGCTTCAAACAGAAAAGCGTTTTGCATTTTACTCTTATTGTTGATTAACAACTCTCTGATCTTATCATAGTCGCTTGAGCAAACAGAGAGAAATTCTGCCCATAAATCTGGTAGATCATAAAACAGATATTCTACCTTTGACTCGTTTGTTGTTGTTCCTATGTTAAACTGATCATTTTCTTTATCAAGTACGGGAATATATGTGTGATTCAGATTTGGTATTTCAGAACTAATTACTCCGTCTTCAAATACGACAAATTTGTCTTTTACATAATCGAGGGCAGTTATCAGAGCGCCAGAACTATTATGCTTCTCATATTCTTCATCATATATGAAATTAATGTTTTTGATCTTGTAATCTTCTATTATCGATAGTATTTTTTTATGTTCGAATCCAATAACAATATTGATATTGTATCTATTCTTGTGTTTTTTGATTTTAGCGATTTGATCTATTATGAGTGGAGTTTTTTTCTTGCCGATAGGAATGGTGGCTTTTGGACCATACGACTTCATTCCTTTACTAATTCCACCACATAATAAGATTATATCTGTCATACTATAGACACTACAAACCTGTTATGATCTTCTGATTCAAAAACATTCACTATTACGTTTCCGTGACAACCCTTGTTTTTGTCGTTTTTATAGAACACAAACGGAATGACGCATCCCGCGTGTACTGGCTCATTTTTAAAAGGAGCGATAATAGGACTTCTACTAGACAAATAAGTCAGTATATCGTTAGCGGTATTAAAATATAATTCTGGAATTGGAGAATTGTCCCAGATGCAGTAGTGTTTACTATTTTTGTTTCCAGAATTAGTTCCGAATATCATATCCACAGCTTCGCAATAGGTCAAATCTCTCATCAGAGAATGAACCTTCCAAGCACAAATGTCGTATTTTTGAAGCAAACTTACAATATGATTAGACTCTATTTTTGTCTCCAGAGATTTTACAACAGAAATATAAGCAGGCTTCACAAAAGAGTCTTTGAGAGTCTTTAAGTTGTTTTCAAAGATTTCCAAATTTTCATCGATAAAATACACTAGATAAATTTGTGCAATATTATTGTTGACAGATAATTCTGCAAGCTCATCTTTTGATCTGTTGTCATCTGCTGGTACGCTCATTCCAACAGGGCATAGAAAATCATTGATAACTAAAGATCCATCTTCTATAGTAAAGTTTGAGTCATTATATATTTCGGGATACTGAGAGATTATCTTCTCTTTAATATCTAGAGAACATTCATTATCCTCCAGAAAAACACACTTTTCACATTTAGTTTTTGGAGGCATTTTTTATACCATTTGCGTAATTGATATAGTCTTCTTCTACAAGAATACTGGGATTTACTCTAGCCATTTCTGCGACATTATGGTTGTCTATTATTCCATTTATTGTATCAATAAAATTATCGATAGTAAAGGGTCTGGTTTCGTTTCTTTCAAATACAAAACCCTTCTGCAATAATTGCACGCTCCTAAGCAACCAATAGCTATCTATGTTGATGTTTAATTTTTGTAGATGTGTTTGATAAAGTATATATGCTAATTCATAAGCATTATTATGATTGGGAATCTTACTCTTATCAATCTTTTCTAGCAATAGTGGAGTTTTAGAATTCCACATTTCTTGAGTAGATGGAGTCTCGTCAATATACTTAATCCATGTTTGAATAATATTTTCCCAATTATAATGTTGTTCTGCTAGTTCCCTAGTTTTTAGCCCAATCTTATTTCTCATTACATTAGGAATATTAATCAAATCGACTATCTTGTTGATAGTATCTGTTTCGCAAGGATAAACTCTGATGGCCGAGGTTTCTAGTTCTTTAAAATAAGATCCGACCTTGATTGATGTGGCTTCTAGTTTATTGATAACGTCTATCATAGCGCTATAGTCTACAGTGACAACAGGCACACCACAAGCTGCCGCCTCGATTTGTGGCATACCAAATCCTTCACAGATAGCGTATTGGATGTAAATGCTGAATGCATTAATTACTTTTGCTAAAACACTAGTGTCTAATCCATTACTAACGTTGGGCATCATTGCGGCTTTTTGACCACACTTATAGCATGGTTGTAGCGAATCTCCGAAAGGAGAAGCAAATACCGCTCCACAATTTTTGCAAACATAGGTGAAGTAGATTTTGTTTCCAACCTTAGAATTCTTGATTAGATCAATAAAGTCCCACCCGGCGTCTGGATAGCTGGTATGCAGATACAGAATGGTTTTCTCTGCAATCTTTGGGTCTAGTCTATCTATAATTTTTTCAAATGCTCTAATCAATTCTGGATATAGTTTGCGTTTTTGATTACGCATAATAGTCCCCAAAACTATAGCTTCGGGATCTAGCGCCAACGCTCTCTTAATATCTTCCTTGTTATTTTCTATCTTGAATTCATTAAGATTAACGCCGGGGGATACTGTTTCTGCAAACTTAATTGTATTAGATGTTTGCTTGGCTAATACTTCTCTTCCCCAATCAGAATATGTAAATACCAGATCAGCATTCAGATAAGTATCAAGCCACTCTTCTTTTTGTGGAGAACTATCCACCGTTGGCATCAAGAACCACTTAAAATATCTTCGTAGTGGACTATTGCCCTGAAAATAACTCATCCAATAATCCCGAATATCTATCACAATATCGGGCTTAAAATCCAATAGAACACGATCAAATCTCCATCTGCCAAACTGATTTTCTGGAGACGAATTATGTTCGTTAAATTTTGGATGATCTTTCTGAACAGCATTTGGATAATATTTCCAAGGTATATTAAACTGTTCTTTATCTCCTATAAATCCATATGTGGCGAATTCTGCCACTTCATAATTAGGATTTTTATGCAAAGCTTCTAGGAGTCTTTTGTTGTAGACTCCGAAACCAGATGGTATTTTCGTTGCTTCCGAACAAACTAGAATCTTCTTTTTCATAAATTTCCTTGTGTATTAGAGGCGTCGTTTTTGGCCGGAACGACGCAAAACCGAGTGACAAAAAGTTACCGGATTACTTTTTATCAAAAAGGAACGTTTTCGTCATCAGTATCTTCTGGAACACCGGCAGCTACAGGAACCTGACTCTTCTTATTTCGACTAAGAGGAGTATAAGAATTAATTCTTACCTTCAACGAAGTGAACTTCGTTTCGCCATTCTTCCATTCGTCCGGCCTTAGAGAACCACGAATAAATACCGGATCACCCTTCTTTAGTCCTTCTGCAATTCTCTCAGCAGCAGTATCCCACGCTTCGCAATTGATAAAGGTAGTCACCTTATTGGCAACACCATTAGCAGTCTTGTATTCGTCGGAAACGGCTAGCCTAACATTAACAACCGGAACATTCCTGTCACCAACCTTAACTGATCGTAGTTCTGGATCTTTTGTAAGATTACCAACAAGAATAACCATATTTTCATTCTTCATAACTTTCTCCTAAATTCCTAAAGGGTTCAATAATCTATAATACGCAAAACCAACACACTGTCAAGTTCTGGGCAAATAAATCTTTTCTACAACGAACGAGTCTTTGTTTTTTGACTTATTTCCCTTGATAACCACAACATTACCTTGGAATAACTGATTTCTGTACTCCTTATATTTCTCAGGAAAACAGATGACATTATCCAAAACAGCCGTACCATCTGTAAAAGTAATAAAAGCCATTTCTGCTCCAGCCTCTTTACCTTTTTTAGTTTTAGTTACATTGATATTTTCTATTTCACCAACTAACATAAACGATCCATCAAAAACTCTACCATTTTTAAAATCTTGGCAGCTATAATTAATCATACTAGTATCGTATCTGTCAACCTTGTTACATGAGATACTACAACCCAGCATAGCATATTCTGTATCAACTAACCAATCCACAGTATCTTCAAGAGAGTATGGTGGATTTGATAAACTATGAGCCAGATTTGCAATAACAGCTTTTCTCTTTGCCATAATCTTTTGATTATACAACTGTTGGAGATTGTATTCTAGAGATTTGGCTGGATTCATAATACTCTTAAGAGTTTCTGCTTCTTTGTTTGTGAGTTCGGAAAATGTGCTATACTCAAATAGCATACGATTCCTACTAATTCCCATATAGTCTAATGCCCCACAACTAATCAAAGCCTTACTAGCTGTAGAATTTGTCTGATTGAGAACAAAGAGCATCTGCATCCACGAAAGTTTATCCAACTCAATATTATTCTCCTTAATGAGTTGAGATAGTTTATTAAATGCAGAATCACCAAAACCCTTTATATCGGTCAATCCGAAATATATTTTGCCGTCCTTAAGAGTGAAATCGTAATTCATTAGCCTTAGATCTGGCTTTTGAACATCAATATTCATCTCTGTGGCATTTTGATACAATTCCTTAATTTCGGTTTGAGGATCAATCTTATTTCTAGCAAATTGCAAATAAGAAGTAAAAAAGACTTTTGGAAAATGGGCCTTGCAATATGCCGAAATATAACAGTCGTATGCGTAAGAGACGGCGTGACTCTTATTAAACGAATATCTCTGACTCTTTTCAATCCATCCGAAAATCTGTTCCGCCTGATCTTCTGTTAAAATCTTAAGATTCTTACATCCCTCTAGAAACTTAATCTTAATCTTAGCCATTTCCTCTGGCTTTTTCTTACCGATAGCCTTACGCAGATTGTCCGCTTCTTGTAGATTAAAACCGGCCAAATCTCTGGCTATTTGCATGGCCTGTTCTTGATAAATCATCTCTCCGTAAGTTTTACTAAGAATAGGTTCCAGAGACGGATGAAAGTAATCTACTTCTTCTTCTCCATTTTTCTTATCAATGAAGTGATTAGAAACAGTCTTGCCGTCACGAACAGCCTCCAAACAACCCGGTCTTAGAATACTAATAAGAGCGGATAATTGCTCCATATTGTCTGGCTTTAGCTTACGAGCCATAGAGCGTCCTAGTCTGGACTCTAATTGGAAACAACCCTTAGTGTTGCCAGTACCAATCAAGAACCAAGTCTTTGGACACTCAAGATCAAGTTTTGTAAAATCAGCTACGAACTTTAACTGGGGATTTGAAAGCATCTTTAAATGTAATCTTTTCTGATAGGGTCTTGTGTAGTTTCAAAAAACGAATCAAAATATCTGCACAATCTTTAACGTCCTTAAGAGCATCGTGACCACCTTCTACTGGAATACCAAAAAACTTTCTTAGACTATCCAGTGAAATGCTCTTAACCTCTTCGATATTCATCATCCACGGGTACAACATATTCATTATATCAATCGTGTCGCGTGGTGCAAATATCTCGCTTTCTCCCTCTTTACTAAGATTTCCATACTTAGTACTTAGCCTATCTGTGATCTTCAAATCAAATCGAATGATATTAAATCCACTAGCAATAGGCGCACTAAACTTACTTTTCTTTGATGTTCTAGAATGATGTAAATCTAGATAATTAATAAACATTGTCCACGCTTGTTTTTGTGGAGTAGCTTCCTTCCAGCTAGCCAAAACATCGTCTTCTGAACATCCCCTCACTTTGCCATGCCAAGCAAGAATGTCTCCGTCCTCACTATTCTTATATGTATACTTTGCATCATTCTCTAATTTTTCTGGCTTGATAGTGATATTAAACTCAGACTTAGGAACAATTTCAAGCTTAATGGGATCAACCATTAGTGCGGCAAGTTGGACAGGACTGCATACTCTGGGATCTTTTCCGTCCGTTTCAAAATCGAATACGCAAATTTTGTTATTAACCAGCATTTACAACCTCTACTTCGTCCAATGGTAGAACCATAATTTTTTCTTCTGAATCCAATTTCTTGGCATTTAGTTTTGTGCAGCAATTAACGGGTTCTTCTGGAATCTTTACAAAAGTATCACCATTTCTAGTAAACTGCACCCCAACTTCTACATCCTTAAACTGCACAGGCATTTGATTGCTCCTTTTCTAATAGGTCTTGGATTGCCATAATTTTGTCTAGTACAGCAACTCCTAGAACGTCGAATTTAATAATACCCAAACTTTCTAGATCGGCCATTTCCATCCCGGCGATAGGTTGGCCCGTTTTACTATCATAGACCATAGGACAAATGTCGCCAAGTGGCATGGAGCTAATTGCTACTCCAGCCGCGTGTTTACTTTGATTTGTCTTTGTTCCTTCTAGCCTAATAGCCTGCTCAAATCTCTTAGCTAATGGTCCACCAAGAGTTCCGTCCTCTTGAATGAAACACCATTGTGCTAGATCTTTAGAGTTATTCTCTAATGCCCATCTGATAATGGACGCTTCTCCAGTTTCTTCTTTCATTTCTTGGAGTTCGTCCGCAATCTTAGCTTCGTCTGGAATGAACTTGGTAATCTTATTCATTTCCTCAAAACTAATATTGCCGTATGCTCTAAATACGTCTTTTAAGGCACCTCGACCCTTCATAGTATTAAACGTGATCATTTGAGAGACTTTATCATGTCCATATTTGTTCTTAATGTATTGGATAATTTCTTCTCTCTTATTGATCGGAACGTCAATATCAATATCTGGCATGGAGATGTGGTCTGCTGTGTTTCGTCCAGCGTTATAAAATCGGTCAAACAACAGATCATATGGAATAGGATCAATAGATGTAATACCGACTAAATAACTAGTAAAACAACCAGCGGCACTTCCTCTTCCGGGACCGGGAAGCCACCCATTACTTCTTACAAACTTAAGAACATCTTGAAGAATAAGAAAGTAGCTCGATAATCCGGCACCCTGTAATACTTCTAGTTCATATTTGATTCTATCAGCATATAGAGTATGCTTATCTTTAGCAACATTACTGTCAATTAATCTCTTCCAGCCTTCTCTACATAGTTGACGAAGATAGGTGTCTTGATCAAATCCTTTTGGACATTCAAAATTAGGCAGAAGTGGCTTGTTATTGATGTTGTAGTGTTCTATCATACTATCGATAAGATTGGTATTATCAATTTCCTCGTCCGTATGATTGGTCCGCATTTCTTCATAATCTGGAATATGATAATTGTCAGACCGAAAGAAACAATCCATACCGAAAGATTCTTCTTCGATAATTTTCTTATTAACTTCTGCTATTGTTGTCTTTAGATTAGTACACAACAGAATCCTCTGATCGGCACTATCTTCCTTTTCGGCATAGTGGGCATCTGGTGTGCATATTACCTTGGTTTTTGTTAATTGTGCCAAACTACGAATTTTATCTGTTACAATTATTTGATCTGGATTATATTCCTTATCCATTAATTGGGCTTCTAGAAAGAAATTGTCTTTGCCAAAAATCTCTTTCATAAAGTCAATATGCTCTATTGCTTTACTCTCGTCATTCTGAATAATATTGGATAGAGTTGATCCTAAATGTCCAGCAAAACCAATCATATTACCATCCAACAAAGATCCTAGTTTCTTTAGGTCTAGTCTGGGCTTGTAATAATAGTTTTCTGGCTTATTGGATTCTGAAACGATCTTAATCAGATTCTGCCAACCCTTTTTATTCTTAGCCAAGATTACTAAATGAGACAGCTTCTTGTTACTAGCGTCTTTAATAGTGGAGTCTTGACTAGAAATGTATAATTCGCAACCAAGAATAGGCTTGATTCCCGCCTTGGTCATAGTATTGTAGAATTTAACAGTTCCGGCAATAGTACCGTGATCCGTCAAAGAACAGCTCTTAGCACCAATCTTTTTGCATCTTGCAACAATTTGGTCTGGCTTGCTTAGTCCGTCCAAAAGTGAGTAGTGAGAGTGTGAGTGTAGGCAAGTGTAGTTTTTCATTCGTTGTCCTCAAAAAATTTGTCAAAATCTGGTTGCTGTCCCGGTCGGAGTCTCCAATGAGTTACTCCCCAATATCCATGCGAATCTTTGCCAATTTGGTATGGTCCAGCCTCATACTCAAACATAACATTTTGATCTACTCTGGTGTTTCTGTGACCATAACCATCATACCCTCCAACGCTCAAAAAGTCAACGTCCGTTCCATCCTCTGGTGGAAGTTGTTCTGTTACTGGAATCCACCGCCGTTCCTCGCGGAGCTGTTCGATCTCGTCCTTGAGCCGCGCGATCTCGTCCTTGAGCCGCGATATCTCGTCACACTGGCAATCGCCATCTTCCCCTGTGTTGCAGTGGATGCACATCATGCCTCCTCCGGTCCCGGCGGCGACGAGCGGGCGAGAAGGGATCGAATGAAATCGGCTGATGTCGCATATTGAACGTAATCTAGGCTGTAGGAGAGACGCAGAAGCTTTTCTCGATCCTCCTTCGTTAACCAGTCGGGAGCGGACGGCTTGCAATTTACCCCCCATAATTGAGACTCTAGAAGAGTATTCAACTGCTTTTCCAATTCGACTATTTTGTCTCTAAGTTTCTCTATTTCCTTTGCGGCTTCGTGACAATCAAAATAATGATCACAGTCATCTGTGCCAATCATATCCGCACGGGTTTGTCGAAGACGAACGATAATATCATCAGCCATTTTACATCCTCTCCAAAAGCTTTAATAGTGTCTCTTTGAGTTTAACACCATTAACCTGTATTTCTGGAGGATCATACCATTCTCCACTAAGATTTCTGAATGTTGCGTTTAAACAATATCGTATAGCATATCTTTCGTCATCGCTTAGAGACGAACAAGACTTCGATTTCATGCTCTCAATTTCTTCTAACGATGTTCTATGTACAATGTCATTATACAGTTCTTCCTGCCGATACTCTTTTGCTTGGAAATTTCTTTTAGTCATTATTCCACCAACTCCTTATAGGTAGTACGTTAATTTGTTTATTAATCCATGTCATGTTATCAAAAATCTTTTTATACTCAGATAGTATTTCTGTACTGTCCAAATAATCCCTTTGAGTGAAAAAAGAAAAATGGCTTACAATGGTATCTCCGTGTATACAGTTACCGATACCCATTTGTGTAGGTTTAATTGTTGTTAGATATTCTTCTTCGTCTATGTCTATAACTCCATCAAAAGACTTAAACATATCTCCTAACCATGATATACAATTAATAGACCATCTATTTAAGAAAATCTGTCTGTTGTCAAATCTTAATGAGTCTAATTGATTGTGTTTGATGAGATGTAAAAACCTTTTATGAAAATGATATGCAAACTCAGGATTTTTCCAAGCTAGATCACTTAAAACATCTGGTCTTATGTGGTGAATATCGGTTATTTTACCAAGCATAATAAGCAATGATGTAATAATAGCATTATTAATAATGATGGGACTAGTTAGAAAATATTGAGGATTTGATATTCTGAATCTTGCTATTTTTTCTATGGTGTCTTGTTCCATCCACACAATATCGTCATCAAATCTAATGTATACTGTTTTTGGTTCTATTGCTTGTCTAAAAAATCTATATATGGATAAGTTACCATCAATAGGCATATCGTTGTAGACGCACTTAATTCTATTATCTATTACTGGCAACATACGCAAAAACTCTAGATCGGTTTGATTGTTTGTGTTAACCCAAATTTGATATTCATCAACAATAGGACAAGATATAATCTGTGGCACTAATAGCCTCATATATCTTTCTCTACCCGCTGGTGTTACACAAACTATTTTGTAATCGTCTAGCATAGACTATTCTGTGCTTCCCGGAGCTTTATAGTGTCCTACCGTAAAATTCGGCTTAGTATATTCTTCAACCACAGCGTCCATACCTTTAATATCGATATCGTGCTTGATTTGTTCGCACATGGTCATAGGCTTATCTATCGGCACGACCTGACCATTTCTATACTCTGTTATAGCATGAATTCCCTCGGTGTCAAATGAATTTTTCCCAAAGTGGCACAATCTATTACACATCCACGTTTTATTCAATTGTGGTTTGGTGGTTTGTTTAATTTTCTCAAATCTGTCTCGTAACATTCTTTCAATCTCTTTAATATCCTTCTTGCCAAAACAGATACTGAAAGGTCCACCATCATTAATGAAATTGATAGTCAGCATAATGTTTTCAACATCAGGATATAAATGTTGAGCAGCATAGTAGTAGATCATTAGCTGCGGATCTTTTTCTAGCTTTTCCTGGGTTTTTTCTTCGCCGGTTGTCCAATTTTTTCTAGCCCCGGTTTTCCAATCTATGATCTCGTAAAAATTATCATCAATTTTAGTGATCAAATCAATTGTGCCTTTCATAGCTAGATAACCAGATAGCTTTCCTTCTGGCGTATCGTATTCGTATTTTGCCCAAGGTTTCTTGATCTCAAAATCAAACTGCTGTTCTGGACAAACTA
>Ga0078894_10004740_pt1 | contig 10432 bp, 7 predicted proteins | sample LauGreSu1BDMLBSD_2_FD_67506 | JGI IMG/M metagenome (GOLD analysis project Ga0078894, IMG submission 67506) | Freshwater lake microbial communities from Lake Michigan, USA - Su13.BD.MLB.SD (version 4) (version 4) | ecosystem: Environmental > Aquatic > Freshwater > Lake | place: Lake Michigan, USA... | reverse complement strand
AATGTTAACTATAAGAATTTAGGAAGAACTGTAAATTTAGATCTTAAAGGGTCTGACAAGGGTGAAACTTTCCGCGTTCCGGATCTTAGAGGACGATTTGTTCTTGGTAAGCAAGATATGAACGCAGATACTACAGTTCCTTATCCAGGAGGAAATAGTAGTCCACCGGCCGAAACTCCGCTATCTGAAGTGGGAGGAAACCGTGTAGCAGATACATCGTCTGCTAATAGTTTAGGTAGAGCAGGTGGCGCAGATCAATATACTCTACAAACAGCTAACGTTCCTGATCACGAACACGATATGTATGGTAGATCGTCTGCTAATTCGAGAGCTATTCAATATTATGCTATTACAGAAACACCTTCTTCGAGTTTAGACTATCAGCCAGGTGGATCAGTAGCAAATATAAGAATAGAAGGCGGCACTGCTGCTAACGGAGCACAGGCTATGGCTTCTTCTGGATTAGTTAAAGTAACAGATGAAAATAAACGAAGACCTGGTTTTGCAGATTCTCAAACAGGTAAACCTTTTACAGTAATGAATCCGTTTATTACATTGAATTATATTATTCGAAGCGGTAGACCTACTAATGATTAATGGAGCGATTTAATGGCCTATACAGTAAACAAAACAGACGGATCGATAGTAGCTACAGTAGCTGACGGTCAGATTGATCAAGGATCAACTGATTTAACACTCATCGGTAAAAATTTCAGCGGATTTGGTGATTATCTAAACGAAAACTTTGTCCACTTACTTGAAAATTTTGCTAGTCAGTCGCAGCCGTCGCAACCACTAATAGGTCAATTGTGGTTTGACACTACAGAAAATAGAATCAAAGTTTATTCGGGTAACGAATGGAAGGCGGTTGGAACAGCAGCTTTATCTATCGCAAGACCTCTTGACATTAGTACAGGTGATTTTTGGTTTAATACTTCAACTGCCCAATTATTCTTTTTTGATGGAAGTCAGGATACCTTAGTTGCGCCAATTTATAGTTCATCGCAGAACCTTAGCGGTTTTAGAATTGAAAGTTTAGAGGATACAGACAGAAGAAGTAAGATAGTATCTGCGGTTTATAACGGCGGCAGATTGATGGGATTTTTCAGTTCACAAGAGTTTACTCTAAGAAATCCTATTTCCGATTACAATACTTTTAATCAGAATGGCGAATCAATACCTAACACATCAATAAAGATTGGATTTAACCCAGCAGATCCTACATTTAAATGGCAAGGAAACTCATACAATTCGGATAGGTTAGGAGATATTGATTCTCTGTTTTATGTAAGAAAAGACCTTCCTAACGTGCTAACAGAAACCTTAACTATTCAACGAAATGAAGGATTGTTTTTTGGTACAGGACCTCAGGGACAACTAGCTGTTGAAAATTCTCAAGACGTAACACTGAGAAATACTTCCGAAGATGGAAAAATAAATTTTAAAGCCACACGCGGTGGCAACTTATTAAGCTATATCATAATCACTCCTGACACAGGCGGCAACGATCTAATACAGATAGCACCTTCAAATCCGTTAAGTTTAACCACTGTTGGAGGCGACGTCGAAATCACTGGCAGTCTCACAGTTTTAGGAAATTTGGTTAGTGTTGATGTTTCAACATTAACAGTAGAAGATAAGAATATAGAATTAGGTAAAAAATCAGACGGAACTAATATTACCGATGCTCAAGCATACAATGGAGGTATTGTTCTTAAAGGAACTACTGATCATTATATTCTTTGGAACACAGAAGAATCTACAGTAGCAGATGAACAAGATTGGGACTTTAGCGAAAATATTGACATACCTGCTACTCGAGCTTATAAAATTGGCGGAGTTGAAGTATTACGCTCTAATGGATCGACTATAGAATTAACTTCGGCAGTTACTACTGCCCCAGGTCTGATCAGTTTTGGTTCTCAAACATCACTAACTGCTGATAACATTACCATTGATGATAATAGGATTTCTAATAATGGTAGAAATACAGCGTATACTGACGGTGATCCACCAAACCCAACTAATTTAGTTTTTGAACCATTGGGCGATGTTGACTTTGTTGGATCACCTAGATTGTTAGGCATTACCACAGACGGTGAATCAGCTCCAAGTCAAACACAAGAAAGCTATACCTATCTATCTACAACTGATCCTGACCAACTAGCTCAAGCAACATCAAAAAAATATGTTACTAATCTAGTTAGGACTAGAAGTATTCCTCTATCGTTAGACATTACAAAAAATAACAATAGCGGACAAGGAACACAAGCAGAAGAAGCATTAAGTAATGTTGAGATTATCGCAATAGTTACAGATATTTGTCCGCCCGACGAATACGAAGAAAACACCCTGTGTCGAATAGCTACTACTCGATATTACCAAGAAGATATCGAACAGCAAACGTTCAATATCAATTATTCTACATTGTATGAAGTTGATGGAGCCGACACTCCGGGTGGCGCAGAAACACCGCACGGTGTTGTACTAGATATTGAAAATCCTATAGTCATACCAGCTAAGGCACCTCCTTTACTATTTGTTAGAAGAGGAAAAATTGTTTTACGATTAGAAAATATTTCTTCAACATTAACATGGGTAGTATACGAATCATTAGTTGAAGATCCGTCACCGTACGAATTACTATATTCGTCATACAGCACAAGATTATAATAATGGAAGAGCGACATGCCATATCAAATTAACAAATATAACGGAGAGAGGCTAGCGATACTAGAAGATGGTACGCTAAATTCTACTACGAATTTAAATCTAGTAGGAAAAAACTTTGCCGGGTACGGTGAAGTACAGAACGAAAATTTTGTGTTTTTATTAGAAAATTTCGCAGGCGGAATATCTCCAGGTAAACCGTTGACTGGCCAACTATGGTACGATACTAATACTAAACGTATACAGGTATATTCGGGATCTACTTGGAATATTGTAGGCGGAACAAAGATATCGGATGCTGAACCAGTAGACCCAGCACCGGGCGACGGGTGGTATGAATCCGACAGCGGAAGATTTTATGTTTATGACGGCACTGACTTTCAATTTGTAGGTCCGGAAACTGTAGCAGGATTTGGCAATACTCGCCACGTGTCTACGATTATAGTTGATTCGCTAGGTAACGATATACCAGTAATACAAACAACTATTAATGATACTATTATTTCAGTAATTGCGGATCGCTCATTTACACCGTTGACTACTATAACCGGATTTACTTCTTTTGTTAAAGGAATCAACTTATCTAGTACTGCTGTTATTAATGGCAACATATCAGGTAGTGCTAGTTCGGCCTCAACATTAACTACATCTAGAAATATTAATGGCGTATCATTTAACGGATCAGCTGACATAACTGTTAAAGCATCTACTACATACAAATTACTAGCAGGTGACTATATTACCGGCAGTGATTTTGACGGCTCGGCAGAAATTACTTGGACATTAGATGCGTCATCAAATAATGTTCAAAATACTGTAGTTGTTCGAGATAGTTCAGGAAATTTTTCAGCCAACACAATAGTAGGTAATCTTACAGGTAACTCTGTAGGTACACACACTGGTTCTGTTGTTGGAGGTGTAACAGGAAATGTAATAGGTAATTTAACAGGAAATGTTCTTGGAAACGTTACAGGTGATGTTACCGGCGATGTTACGGGGTCTTTAACTGGCAGCGTATTAGGTAATGTCAAAGGCAGCTTAGTAGCTGCTGATGATTCTGTAGCCTATGATGGTAATACAAAAATATTCACTGGTACGTTAACTGGCAACGCTACTACTGCTACAAGATTACAAAACGACGTATTAATTAACAATGTTCCGTTTACTGGACAATCTAGCATTACAGTATTTGATAATACAAAATTTCCTACCACAGGCGGAACTTTAACCGGTCCGTTGATCCTAGCAACTGATCCAGCAACAGGTCTTGGTGCTGCTACAAAACAATATGTAGATGCTAGAGATCAAATTATCAAAAGCGAAGTTATTGCTTTATTTCCTACAAATTATACGATTACTTACGGTAATACACAATACAGTCAGGCAGGATATACAAATCAAGTTGGATCATTTAATAACGGTGCTAACTTTTTTGATGTGTATCCCCCCGGCGGAAAAACCATGTCAAATCTTGTAGCCTTTATTCCAAGCATTGCTGTTATACATTATGCTGGAGGGGTTGACGGTAACGATAGTTTAAGATGTACTTGGGGTAATCTTGGAGATAGAATACGTGTCTGGGTACAAAACACAGAACAAAGATCAACACCAGCAGCCAACTGGCTAGCTATTTGGAGTTAATATGTATTACGTTTGCTTAGAAAATAATCAGATTACAGCGATATTAAATTATCAACCTAACACTCCGAGTGGTGTACAGGTAGTTACTATCACTGACGAACAATATAATCAGATAGTATCTGATACACATTATTTTGATACTATTACAAATAGTGTTACGCCATTAACGTCAGAACAGATTTTGGCAAAATCAACTTATAGTACAAATAGCGTACACAGAGAATTTTTAAATAGAACTGATTGGAAAGTGTTAAGGCATATGAGAGAAAAATCGTTAGGCTTACCAACGACTCTTTCAGATCAAGATTTTTTACAATTAGAGCAGCAAAGACAGACTGCGGCAGATAGTATAACAGAATAATAGGAGCAGACAATGCCATACCAGATTGATAGATATAACGGGTCATTTTTTATAGAAGTTCCCGACCAAACTGTGGACAGTTCTAGTTCTGATCTGAAACTTATCGGAAAAAATTATGCTGGTTATGGTGAAGTACAAAATGAAAATGTATTGCATCTGCTGGAAAATTTTAGAGGTTTCAGTGCTCCAAGGAGACCAATCACTGGACAGATTTGGTATGATGAATTAACTAATAAATTAAAATTTTATGATGATACATCAAAATGGAAAACTGTTTCTGTTACCGATGTATCAGCAGCAGCACCGACCGGACTAGCAGCCAAAGACAAGGGTAATCTTTGGTATGATGATACTCTTAAACAGTTAAATGTTTGGGATGGGGCAGACTATGTTATTATTGGACCTGAACTGGCAGTAGGATTTGGAGAAACAAAATTTAGTTCAGGAACTATCCGTGACAACAGCAACGTTGAGCATTCTATAATTAAAGTTTTTAATAATGGCGATGTAGTAGCAGTTGTTAGCTCGACAGAGTTTGAGATAGGAATCATCGACACAATTGACGGATTTACAGAAATTAAGAAAGGGTTTACTCTAGTCAATACACCAACATCTGGAGTAACATCTACAGATTATAGATATTGGGGTACTGCTTCAAATTCAGAAAAATTTGACGGGTTTACCACAGCTGATTTTGTCATGCGTGGAATGAATGGTTCAACATTTGGTGATACAGGATTTACAATTGGCGATGACAACGATTTAAAAATATTTGTTGAAGATTCTAACAAGATAGTTTTGTCTAGCCAGTTAAATGGTCCTTTAAAAATACGTGTAAAAAATGGTGCTATTAATAATGATGTGGCCATTTTTACAGAAGATGGTATGGAACCTAATACTACAGAAATTTATAGATTAGGATCAGTTAGTAAAAAATGGAATTCTGTTTATTCTAAAGATTTTTTTGGTAACGTTCAAGGGACATTACAGGGAGATCTTTTAGCCGAAGATGATCAAGTTATGTTCGATGCCAGTGCCAAGGAATTTTTTGGTACTCATATAGGTACTCATAGAGGGGATATTAGAGCCAACGATACTTCTCTTTGTTTTGATGCCTCTGCTAGAGCATTTACAGGTGCTCAAGGAACATTTACAAATATAACAACAGATACACTAACATTAATTGATAAAGTTATTGGTGATTTAAAAGGTGATATCTATGCTTCGGATGATACCATTGCTTATAATGCTGGAACAAAAACATTCGTAGGAACCCTAACTGGTAACTCTGCTACAACATCAAAACTACAGTCACCAAAATATATTAACGGAGTAGCATTTGACGGCTCGGAAAATATTGAAGTTGTTGATGAAACTAGAGTAGCTAAGTCGGGTAGCGTTATGACAGGCTTCTTGACCTTAGTTGATGACCCAATTAATGACAAACATGCCGCAACAAAAAAATATGTTGATGACCAGATAGCAAACAGAACGCTGTATTTTAGCTTAGATACCAACGGTCTATCTACAACAGGTAGCGGACCTGGTTCGGTAGCAGGTTTATTAAATCAGTTAGCACCGCCATTAAATTTCCGTGTTGGTACAATGGCACATATTGCCAGCACTATACAGAATGTATCAGCATCGACTTCAGTTTCTAGAGGAAGCTGGATTAGTGTAAGTTTTGTAAGTAACGTTTCTGTTACTACTACTGTTTCAAATCCGTCTAGAAATAATCTTTTAATATATCGTGTTAATACAATACAATCGAGTTGGGAATATGTCTCAGGTTAATCTAGTGAAAAATTATGTCACAAATGTAGACGAAATTATCGAACTAGCAGAACAGCATAGCGATAAATTTTCTAGCCGTACTTCTACTGACACTCATAATTTTAAAACTTCGTATGGTAACAGCAAATTAAAAAGCCTGTTTCATTTTAACATGAACGACAATTTAAAATCTGCCATTACTAAAACTATACCGGATGACGCAAGATTTATAACCAGCATGACTATTAATAGATATGATCCAGGTGATTATCTGTTAAGGCATAAGGATAGTATAGGTGGTTATTGGAAATTCAAATTAATTTTCCTTCAAAGCGATCAACCACATTTTAAATATTACGATGATCAAGGAATAGATCATTTAGTTGAAGAAGAACCTGGTGCTCTAATAGATATGCCCATACACCTAGAGCACGAAGTTACAGAAATAGGACCTACTGAAAGGCCTAAATACAGTCTAGTATTAGCATGGGGAAGGATAGGATAATGTCTAAAGTAGCAAGAGAATTACTTTTTATAAAAAATACCGGTGTGTTGATAGGTGAAATAACTTCCGACACAGATCGAACAGCATTGAATCTTGACAATTTTTTAATTAAAACAGTTGAGCTAGATGAGGATTCTGGCGATTATTGGTACGGTGATTATCAAACTGGTGAAGTTAGATCGAGATCTGATAAGCCAGTTATCACAGAATCGTATGTAAAATACAATACCAATGTAATGATTCTGTCAGAGTATCCTATACATCGACAGATAAACATATTAATTGATATGTTAGATAGGAGCGATATTGCTAAAACCGCAGAGTTCTCGGCTATGAAAGAGTTTTTAGAAGCTGCTAAACAGAACCATCAAGAACAGGTAAGATCGTATTCTTCAAATACCGGTGCTTTTACGTTTGTTTCAGAAACAGAAGAGAAAGAAACTATAGCTAAAAAGCAGAATTTTGAATAACAATGTTACGATAAATACAGTGAATTGGAAGAATAACTATGACATACCGCGTAGATAGATATAACGGAACGTTTTTAACTAACGTTTCTGACGGCACTATAGATAGCACTACAGATCTTAAATTTGTAGGAAGAAATTATACAGGCTATGGTGAAGTACAAAACGAAAATTTTCTACATCTATTAGAAAATTTTGCTAATACTGTACCTCCCTTAAAACCTATACTTGGTCAAATCTGGTATGATTCTGTTAATAAAAAATTAAAATTCTATGACGGCACAAAATTTAAAGTAGCTAGCGGTGCCGAAATAGCTTCTACACCTCCGCCAGGTTTAACTGCGGGCGATTTATGGTTTGATACGAACACTAATCAGCTAAGTGCGTGGAACGGATCTAGTTTTGTACTAATAGGACCACAAAGTGCTCCGGGTTTTGGTACATCTCAAATTGTAACTCAGGTTGTAAAAGATTCTAATAATACAAGTCATGTTATTCTCCGTGCGGTTGTAGGCGGGGTGACCACGGCTATTTTCAGCAACGATGACGATTTCACATTATCAACATCAAATAATATTGCTGGTTTCTCAGAAACAGGTCGTCAAATTAAGAAAGGTATTACGCTAAATGCTGTGAACGCAACAGGTGTTAGTACCGGACAAGTATTTTGGGGAACAGCTAGCGACTCATTAAAATTAGGCGGAGTAAGCCCTTCTAATTATATCCGTTCAGACGTCGAAGGCGGATTTAACAGTACCATTGGATTCCAAGCAGGTCTAACAGTTGGTACAAGTATTAGAAAAGATTTAAAAATATATGTCAACTCGTCAGTAGGTCAACAACCTATTATTGAAAATCAAATCAACGGTCAGATTTTAGTTAGAATAAGCAATGCTGGGTCTAATACTGACAAAGACGATATGATGATTTTTTCTAGACAGATATTTGATGTTGCTGATCCAGATTCGGAATTTTGTATTTTACCTGGAGCAACATCAAAATATAATCTAGGATACTCCGGTAAAAAATGGAATAAAATATATGCCAATCATCTGTTTGGCGATGTAGAAGGTAATGTTACTGGAAACACAGTTGGTGAACATAAAGGAAGTATTAGAGACATAACTAATACGATATCTTTTGATTCTAGTACACGTACATTCTATGGAAGATTTGAAGGTGAATTTGCTGGGCCTATCGTAGGACAAGCATCTTCTGCTGTTTCTGCTACAAGATTACAAGTAGGTTCAAACATCTATAATCCTAGCGATTTAGCATTGCCTGGAACTGCTTCGATACCTATTAGAACAGCCAACGGAACTATTAGTGCTGTATTGTTTAATGGTCAGTCAACAGACAGTCAATCAGTTGAAGGTAGATTACCTTCCACAGAAAAAGACCCAGACACGATCGTTATAAGAACTGCTGGTGCTGATATCAATGCTAGATTTTTTAATGGTACTTCTACAAGTTCAAGATACGCTGACTTAGCGGAAAAATATCTCACAGATAAAGACTATGAAGTAGGTACTGTTGTAGCAATAGGTGGATCAGCCGAAGTTCGAGAAGCACAAGACGGTGATAGAGCTATCGGTGTAGTATCCGAAAATCCCGCATTCAGAATGAACGAAGATTTATCTAACGGAACATATATAGCATTAAAGGGTCGAGTACCTGTAAAGGTAATTGGATCTGTTAACAAAGGTGATAGATTAGTAGCATCAAATGACGGCTGTGCTATTCATGCTAGCTCCCATCAATTTGCTGATGTTTTTGCCATAGCATTAGAATCATCAGACGACACTGGAATAAAAACAGTAGAAGCTTTAGTATTATAAGGAAAGAAGAATGCCAACCATTACCCCAGGCGTAACCCCGATATCTTTTAGTGATTGGGACAATTTATACAATACATTATTAGCCATCATCGGACCGATTGGTGTAGATAATACAGGAAAACCTTTAAGTTCATCTAAAGGAAACGGATACGGATTAACATCAGCAGTACTAAATTCTTCTCCTTATCCGTTTACCAAGACTATTTCTAACATTACAAAAACTAACCCCGGTGTAGTTACAACTACTACCAATCATGGATTTCAAAACGGTGACATTATCTTTCTTTCAGGTTTACCAGGTTCGTGGTCAACACAGTCGGGTCTTGAAGGCGGATATTTTGAAGTAACTAATAGAACTAACACAACGTTTGCTTTAAAAAATACAACACTTACTACTACGAGTGTCGGAGCATATATTGGACCGGCCGGGGCTGTAGCTCAGCCTATTGTTCACAAAAGCCAGTTTGATAGAATCAAGTTAGATATTGACTCTGTGTTCCAACATATTTTTGCTACAAATTCCAGTACCTCATCGCCTACTAAAAATACTACGATACAGGGCACTGTTTATAATCAATATTATAACGCTATTGATCAAGCTGTCGCTAAAAAATTAGTATTGCGGACCTTCGATAATACCCTTATTGCTACACGAAGTGTCACTTCAACTTGGGGCGATGGCGCCGCTGGCATAGATGCAACATTTACAATCACTTGGCCTGACGAATTAAAATTTTTCCAGTATTGGAACACAGGCGGTTTATTACGATTTAACATCATAATATCTAATGAACAAACTTCAGGCGTTCAGACAAATAAAGAAGCTTCGTGGAAAACATTAACTACAGATAGTTTTCCAATGTACTATGGCGGTTTTGTTAAATCTGTAATGGGATATGATTCTACTACCTTCTTACCTGATAGAACTTCCGACACTAATAACTTTACTACAGAAGGTGCGTTTACATCTAGTTCAGCAGGATTTACTGAAATTTATAGAAAAAATGCTACCACAGCCCCTTACACTTCCAATTATATAGTCTTAGAGCATTTTAGACCAGTGGGTACACCTAATGCCATCCAATTTAATTTATTACTACAGGATCAAGTGAATAATGCTTTTACTGGCGGTGTTACAGCAGACGTGACTTTTAATATCAACGCTATATATTCCAAA
>Ga0078894_10004739_pt1 | contig 10433 bp, 10 predicted proteins | sample LauGreSu1BDMLBSD_2_FD_67506 | JGI IMG/M metagenome (GOLD analysis project Ga0078894, IMG submission 67506) | Freshwater lake microbial communities from Lake Michigan, USA - Su13.BD.MLB.SD (version 4) (version 4) | ecosystem: Environmental > Aquatic > Freshwater > Lake | place: Lake Michigan... | reverse complement strand
AAAATCATCGAGGCTGAGCGTGAAGGCCAGCAGCGCGCCCGCAATGATCCCCGGCTTCATATGGGGCAAGAGGACATCGCGGAAGGTCTGCCATTCACTGGCGCCCAAATCGCGCGCGGCCTCTTCCTGTTCCTTGTTAAAACTGGCGAGGCGCGCGCGCACCACCATTGTGACAAAAGGGAAGCAAAAGGTGATGTGGGCAATGGTGATGGCCGACAGATTGAGCGGCCAGACCAGATCGGTCGGCCAATCAAGCCGCGCGAAAAAGACGAGCATCGCGACGCCCATGCAGATTTCCGGCACAACAATGGGCAGGGACAAGGCCCCCTCTATCCCTGCCTTCGCCGGGAAGCGGAACCGCCACAACATGACGGCGGCCAGCGTGCCGAGGACAATACTGACCAGAGTTGCTAGAAAAGCGATGGTCAGCGAATTGCCAAGGGCTGTGACCAACGTGTCATTTTCAAACACCTTGCCATAATATTTGAACGTGAAGCCGCGCCAGACAATGTTCCGTTTGGAATCATTGAAGCTGAAAACGATGAGGACCAGCAGTGGCGCGTAAAGGAAGAAGAGCGTCGCTCCGATCCAGGCGCGCATCCACAGTCGCCGTGTATATTCCAGCGGGGCAATAGGGCTGCGCTTCAAAAGGCTCATCGACGCGCCTCCGCTTTGCGGGTCCGCAGGGCCTGAAGCGCAATCAGCATGAAGGTGGCATACATCAGCAGGAAGGACAGCGCCGCGCCAAAGGGCCAATCATTGGCACGCTTAAACTGACGTTCGATCACATTGGCGATCATCTGGCTATCTGGTCCGCCCATCAGATCCGGCGTCAGATAGGCGCCGAGCGCGGGGACAAAGGTGATGATCACACCTGAAATAATCCCGGCCCCAGCCAATGGGGCAACGATCTGAGTGATTGTCCGGAAATGGCCGGCCCCCAGATCAAGGCTTGCCTCGATCAGCGATTTATCAAGCCGGTCTAGCGCTGCATAAAGCGGCAAGACCATGAAGGGCAAATGGACATAAACCAGCCCAAGGACGACCGCGAAATTGTTATAGAGCAGGGGAAGTGGCTCCCACGTTGGGAGTGGCGCAAGCCCGACAAGGACTTTCAAGCCGCTGGCCTGCTCCCAAAACCAGCCCAAGGACATGTTCACATAGCCATTGGTGCGCAGCACCGTGATCAGTGCGTATGTGCGGATCAAAAGATTTGTCCAAAAGGGCAGCATGATCGCCAGCAACATCCAGGGCCGCCATTTTTCCGGCGCAAAGGTGATGGCGAGCGCAATTGGAAAACCGATGATGAGGCAGATCAATGTGGTCAGCGCGGCAACCGCAACCGATTTCCCAAAAATCTCAAGATAAAGCGGCTCTAATGCGCGGGCGTAGTTGGCGAAGGTGCCCGAAATATCAATTTCGGTCAGGCCAATATTGCGCCCGAAACTGTACAGCCAGACCACGCCCAAGGGGATGATGAAAAAGCCAATCAGCCAAGCCATAGGCGCTGCGGCAATCGCCGCAAACGCCGTTTTTTGGCCTTTCCAATCCTGCATCCCCCCGTGCCCCGCTAAAGCGATCAGGCCGCGCGCACGCGGGTGAACGCCTCTTCATAGAGTGGCTGAAGCTTTTCATTATAGGCCGCATATTCGCATTTGGAGAGGCGGTCTTCCGGCGGGAAGATGACAGGATTATTCTTATAGCTGTCGGGCATCAGCGCCTTGGCGGCGGCATTTGGCGTTGGATAGAGGATCGTTTCGGTAATCTTCTTGCCCACTTCGGCATCCAGCAAATAGTTGATGAAGGCATGCGCATTCTTTGGATGCTTTGCGCCCTTCGGGATGCAAAGATTATCGGAATTCAGCTGGCTGCCTTCTTTGGGCACAACAAAGTCGAGATCATCATCTTCGGACATGGCCTGCGCAATATCGCCATTATATTCGAGCACCAGATCAACTTCGCCCGACATCAGCAGATCCTGCCCATTATCTTCGTGAAAGGCTTTCACATTTGGCTTTTGCCGGATCATCATGGCTTCGATTTTCTTAATATCGTCTGCTGTCAGGCTATTGACCGATTTGCCCAAATATTTCCCATAGAGCCGGAACATGTCGCCTGCTTCCGACAAAAGGGCGATCCGCCCCTTATATTCGGGAGAGTCAAAGATGACCTTCCAGCTGTCTGGTTTAGCCTTCACCTTCGACTTGCGATAGCCGATGCCCAGCACCAGCCAGGTATAGGGCATCGAATATTTGCGGCCCGGATCATAAGCGACATCGATAAAGCTGGGGTCCACATTTTTCATATTGGGAATCTGCGCCTGGTCGAGCGGCATGAGCATATCTGCCTTCACCATCCGTTCCACAAAGTCATTTGAGGGGACGATGACGTCATAACCCTGATTGCCCGCCCGCAGCTTTGCGAACAGCTCATCGTTGGTCGCAAAGAGCGACATGTTGACGTCAATGCCGCTGGTGTCTTTGAAATCCCCAAGCGTGGTTTCGCCGATATAGGTGTCCCAATTGTAGAAATTGAGCTTGGGCTCCTCACCCGTGCCAGACCCCGATAAGCCCTCTTTCTCACCACAGCCGGCCAAGGCCCCGGCAAAGCTGATGCCAATGGCGGCCGCACCCATTGTTTTCAAAATCGAACGCCGATTGGCGCGGAATTCCTGAAGCGAGATGCGGCGATCCATAAAACGACTCCCTGTTGGTTGAACGAGGCTGATTCCGCTATGCTGCCGTCAAAATTTCCCGCCGCAAAGGGAAAACTTTACGCGGAGTTAGGAAACCAGTCTGAAAATGGTGCTTTCCTACAGGGCAAACTTCTCGCATGATGTGCCTATGACCAAGATTGAGACTCGATATTCCGCCACCGCAATGCTGCTCCACTGGGCCATTGCTCTGCTTCTTGTCGCCAACTTCGCGCTCGGCGAACGCAGTGAGGATTTGGCCAAAGGGCCCGAACTGGCTTGGGTGATGCAGCTGCATAAGTCGATTGGCATCACGATTTTGGTGTTGACGCTTTGGCGGCTTGGCTTGCGCCTCGTGACGCCGCGTCCGGCCAAAGTGGCGGACAGCGCGCTTTTGCAATTCGCCTCCACAGCCGTGCATTGGGCATTTTATGCGGTCATGCTCATCGTTCCGCTCTCGGGCTGGCTGCTGATCTCGACCTCAAAAACGCCAACGCCCCTCTTCGTTTTTGATGTTGTTCCTTGGCCGCTTTTGCCTAATTTTGGGCGTGAGGTTCATGAAATTGGTGAAGAGGTTCATGCGATTTTGGCAAAGTCGATGATCCCGCTGCTCGCACTGCATTTGATTGGGGCGGTGCGGCATCAATTCTTCATGCGCGATGGCTTGATGGAACGGATGGTCCCGGTGAAGCGCGTCTCTGTGTTCGGCTTCGCGCTGTTGGTTGCCAGTCTGGTGCTGGCCTTTGTTGCTGCGACATCTTGGCCGGCCCCGGGGGCGGTTGCTGCTGGAGAAGCGCTGCCGGACTTTAAGGCGGCACAATCCACTTCGCCCGTTCTGGTTCCAGCCGCGTCTTAAGGTCCTTGGCTGCATTTTTGCGCATCGCGCCAAATAAGGGTTGAATGTGATGCGGTATAAATTTGTGGCGGCCTTGTTCCTTGCGACACTCCCCAGTGTCCCGGCCCAAGCAGGTGTTGAGGGGTGGAAGACGGCCAGCGACATTGGGGCCTATTCCTTAATGGCTGTCTCTGTCGGTTTGCCCGCCCTCCAAGGCGATAAGGCAGGCGCTTTTCAGGCCGCGGGAAGCTTTGGCGCAACATCGCTTGTGACCGAAGGATTGAAGCATGCCTTTCCCAAAACTCGTCCAGACATGAGTGATCGGAAGAGTTTTCCATCCGGGCATACGTCGCGATCCTTTTCCGCGGCGGCCAGCCTGATGAACCGTCAGGGCGCGAAAGTGGGGGTTCCGGCCTTTCTTGTCGCAGGATTTGTTGGTCTGGCCCGCGTTGAGGGCAAGAAGCATTATTGGACCGACGTTTTGGCGGGTGCTGCGATCGGCACGTCTATTGGTCTGCTGATCACGAAGGACCGGCCCGAGGAGGTGAAAACTGCTTTCGTCCCTTGGGCGGATCTGCACGGCGGCGGCTTTACGCTGGTGTCGCGCTTTTAGGGGCGGTTTGCGTCGGTGCTGCTCCAGCGCCATTTCCAACCGCCTTTGGTGCGCGCCGCAATGAGCGGCAAAGAGATGAGCAAGAAGGCGGCAGTCCCCAGTTTTGCTTCAGGGCTGTTGAAGCCATAACCCCATCCGATGACCAGGCACCCAGCCATAATCAGGCCGCAAGTTACCCAACCCTGCCATGAGATCGGCAAGCCTGATCCATAGCCATAACGCTTTGGGGCAAACCAGTAAGTCTTGTGCGTCACAGCCCGCCCAATCGCGTGATATGGCCCATTTTACGGCCCGGACGAGATGCGCCTTTGCCATACAGGTGCAGGTGCGTCATGGGGTCGGATGCCCATTCCAGCCACTTATCGGCATCTGCGCCAATGATGTTGCGCATTTCAACCTGCGGGGCCGCCAGCTTTGTCGAGGCGAGCGGCAGGCCAGCAACGGCCCGGATATGGTTTTCAAATTGAGAGGTGAGCGCCCCTTCAATCGTCCAATGGCCGGAGTTATGAACGCGCGGGGCCATTTCGTTGAACACGGGCCCTTCATCGCTGGCAAAAAACTCCACCGCAAAGACGCCGACATAATCGAGCCGTTCGGCGATGCGGCGGCACAATGCCCGGGCGGCCGGCACTTGTTCCACAATCTTGGCATGGGCGGGCAGGGTTGATGTCGCGAGAATGCCATCTTTATGGACATTTTCCGGGGCATCCCAAAAGGCGATGCCGCCCTGTTGATCGCGCGCGCAGATCAGGGAAAATTCATGCTCAAAACGGATCATCTTTTCCAGAATGAGCGGCGCGCTGCGAGAAAGGGCGTCCCAAGCCGGATCGGCATCTGTTGGCTTCAGGATGCGGGCCTGCCCCTTGCCATCATAGCCGAACCGCGTTGTCTTTAGGATTGCGGGTGTGCCGATGCGCGCAATGGCAACGTCTAGATCGGCCCGGCTGGCGACTTCGGCCCAATCGGCCGTGCGGCCGCCGCAGTCTGCTGCAAATCGCTTTTCCCGAATTCTGTCCTGCCCGATTTCGAGCGCGTCGATCGGTGGATAAAGCGGTGCATTGTCTGATATGGATCGAAGAGGCGCTGGATCCACATTCTCAAATTCAAATGTGACGACATCAACCGACTTGGCAAAGGCGGCAAGGGCGGCGGCATCGCCATAATCCCCCTGCACCCATTTGGCGCACACATCGGCGGCCGGGCCGGTTTTTTCAGGGGCATAGATGAAGCAACGATAGCCAAGCTGTGCGGCCGCCATGCTCAACATACGGCCAAGCTGGCCGCCACCGATAATGCCAATCACTGCGCCGGGAGCAAGGGTCGTCATGCTGGTTCGGCTGCCACATTGTCGGTCTGCGCCTGCCGCCAGGCCGCCAAGCGCTCGGCAAGATCTGGGTCATTGAGGGCGAGAATGGCAGCGGCCATCAGGCCTGCATTAATGGCCCCGGCTTTGCCAATGGCAAGCGTCCCGACAGGAATGCCGCCGGGCATTTGGACAATCGACAAAAGGCTATCCATGCCGCTCAGCGCCTTGGATTCAACCGGAACCCCCAACACAGGAAGCTCTGTCATCGCGGCGGCCATGCCGGGCAAATGGGCAGCCCCACCCGCACCCGCAATAATGACGTTCAGGCCCCGGCCCTTGGCGGATTTTGCATAATCGACGAGGCGATCTGGCGTCCGATGGGCGGATATGATGCGTGTCTCATGAGCAACGCCAAGTGCGGCGAGAATTTCCGACGCATGGCACATGGTGGCCCAGTCCGACTGACTGCCCATGATGATGCCCACAAGCGGCGCGGATGCTGTCATGTTGCTGGCCCTGCTCTTAATCTGTCTCAAGGCCCAAAGGCCTTAACCATGTGAAGGACGAAGTGCAATCTGCCCCGTCACGCGGGAACAGTCGGGCCGGACTGCGGTTGGTGGATGCATGGTCAAATTATCCTGCTGTCCGCAAGACTTTGTGTCGATCCCGCCGAGAACGGCACCCAATAATTGGGCGCTCCGTGCAGAAGAGGATAGGGCGGCGTTGCTGTGCGAAGTGGATGCATTGCGCCGCCGAATCGTTGAACTTGAGCAGATGGCAGATACCGACCCAATGACGGCCCTTGCCAATCGACGCGCCCTAGGCCGAGAGATGGAGCGCGCGCTTGCAACAGTCGACCGGCACGACATGCCCTATGCCTTTGCCTTGCTGGATGTTGACGCGTTGAAGCGAATTAATGACGGGCATGGCCATCTGGCGGGAGATACGGTTTTGCGGCGTCTCGCTTTCGGTTTGCGCGATAGCTTTCGCCGGACGGATATTGCCGCACGATTGGGCGGGGATGAATTTGCCCTGATCTTGCCGCGCGTCTCGCTGGATGAGGCGCAGGCCCGGCTTGCCCGCTTCATGGCGGACTTTAGCGGCCATGATATTGTCTCAGGCTCTGCGCGGTTGCGCGTCAGCGTGTCTGCCGGGCTGACCGAAATCTTGCCCCGCGATACAATGGCGCAGGTGATCAGCCGGGCTGATGCTGCGCTGTATCAGGCCAAGGCGGCTCAGCGATCCGCCAGATAATAGCGATCCCGCGCGGTCAGATCCTCTGCCAGATCATAGACGATCGGTTGCCCCGTTGGGATTTCAAGGCCCGTAATTTCATCATCGGGAATGTTGGACAGGTGCTTCACCAGTGCACGCAGGCTATTGCCATGGGCCGAGATGAGCACGCGCTTGCCCGCCTTAAGGTCGGGTGCAATGCGGCTTTCCCAATAAGGGATAACGCGGGCAATCGTATCCTTCAGGCTTTCCGTGGCGGGAACCTTGATCCCGGCATAGCGGCGATCATTAGACAAATCATAAGGGCTGCCCGGTTCCAGCGGTGGGGGAGGCACATCAAAGCTGCGGCGCCAAATCTTGACTTGCGCCTCGCCATGCTTGGCGGCTGTCTCTGCCTTATCCAGGCCGGTCAGCCCGCCATAGTGCCGCTCATTCAGGTGCCAGTCCTTCTCCACCGGAAGCCAGAGCCGCCCCATTTCCTCCAGCGCAAGGTTGAGCGTTTTGATCGCGCGTGTTTGCAGCGAGGTAAAGCAGTTGTCGAAATCAAGCCCCTTGTCGCGCATCAGCTGGCCAGCCGCGCGCGCCTCAGCTGCGCCCTTTTCGGTCACATCGACATCCCACCAGCCGGTGAAGCGGTTTTCCAAATTCCAGCTGGATTGGCCGTGGCGGATGAGAACAAGGGTGGGCATTGGACTAGGTCTCCGGTCTGGGATGCCCAGCCTCTAGCCATAGTGCGCCGCTACTGGCAAGCGCCCACCTTTGCCGCGGGATCCTAGCGGGGGTTGCGCGTGAGGCTTTCTTCCATGCGGCGGAGTTGCTCTTCTGTCGCGGGCTGCTGATGCTGGGACTTCCAGTCCGCATAAGACATGCCGTAGACAAGGGCGCGTCCGTCTTCCTTGGGCATCGCGCCTGCTTCGGCAACCCAATCGCCAAGGCAATTGCGGCAAAATCCGGCCAGACCCATCAGATCAACATTCTGGGCATCGGTGCGATGTTGAAGATGCGAGACAAGCCGCCGAAATGCTGCCGCCGCCGTAGCGTCATCAAGTATATTTATATCCATAATCGCCGGGCCTCTTGATTGAATGATTCCCAATAGCCGCTATGGTGCAGATCGAGAAGTGGAGTAAATTTTGACCCAGTATCTGCCCCCGCGTGGCCGTAAAGTGCGTATTCTAGCAACCCTTGGCCCAGCAAGCCGCAGCCCAGAGATGATAGGTAAGCTATTCCGCGCCGGGGCAGACGCATTTCGCATCAATATGAGCCACGGGTCGCAGGCGGATCGGATCGAGGTTTTTCATTCCATTCGGGCGCTGGAAAAGCTGCATGGCCGCCCCACGACCATTCTTGTCGATCTCCAAGGCCCAAAGCTGCGTGTTGGCCAGTTCAAGGGCGGCAAGGCTGATCTTGTAAAGGGTCGCAAGTTTCAGCTCGATATGGATCCTGCGCCGGGAAATGATAAGCGCGTCTGCCTGCCCCATCGGGAGGTGTTTGAAGCGCTGGAGGTTGGCTCGCGCCTTTTGCTGGATGATGGAAAGCTTGTGCTCCGCGTGACGGAAATTGGCACAAAGGCGCTGATGACCCATGTCGAGGTGGGCGGCGTCCTTTCTGACAATAAGGGGCTGAATGTGCCCGATGTTGTCGTGCCGCTGGCCGCACTGACCGAAAAGGATCGATCCGACCTAGCCTTTGCCATTGATCAAGGAGCCGACTGGATCGCGCTGTCCTTCGTGCAGCGGCCCGAAGATGTGGCCGAAGCGCGCAAGCTGATCGGCGGCAAGGCCGCTTTGCTGGCGAAGATTGAAAAGCCCGCGGCGCTTGATCGCTTGGAGGGCATACTTGAGCTTGCCGACGCGGTGATGGTTGCGCGCGGCGATCTTGGCGTGGAATTGCCACCAGAAGCCGTGCCGCCTGCCCAGAAGCGGATTGTGGAAACAGCTCGCAAGCTTGGCAAGCCGGTTGTCGTTGCAACGCAGATGCTCGAATCGATGATCAAGGCGCCCACACCAACGCGCGCTGAAGTGTCGGACGTTGCAACCGCCATTTATGACGGGGCCGATGCCGTGATGCTCTCTGCTGAAAGCGCCGCGGGGGATTGGCCGGAAGAAGCCGTCAGCATGATGGATCGTATTGCGCTGAGCGTTGAGGGCGACAAGGGCTATAGCGCGCGCCTGCATTTTACCGAGACGGACGCCGATCCGACAACGGCAGATGCGCTTGCGGCGGCCGCCTTTGACATTACGCAAACCGTCTCTGCCAAGGCGATTATTTGTTACACAACGTCAGGCTCAACCGCGCGCCGCATTGCGCGCGAACGTCCGGGCGTGCCGATCCTTGTCCTGACCCCCAAAATGCGCACGGCCCGCGAAACTGGCCTGCTCTGGGGCACGCACCCGGTGCATACGCGCGATGTCCATTCCTTTGAGGAAATGGTGGCCAAGGCCAAGCGCATGGCGTTGCGCCACGGGCTGGCAAAGGGCGGGGATCGTGTGGTCGTTATGGCAGGCGTCCCGTTCGGAACGCCAGGTGCGACCAATGTTCTTCACGTGGTGCGCCTCACCGGCGATGAGTTGAAGGGGCATAAGAGCTAAGCCGGGCAGTATTTGCTTGCGCTTGCGGGCCGCTCCGGGCGATGAAGATGGCTATTGTCATATGAACGGGCAGAATAGCCCGGCATCGTCAGGGAGATTGGAATGAACCGGATTTTCGCCGCAACGGCCGTTGCACTTGTGTTGGCTGCACCCGCTTTCGGTCGGGAACCACCTGCCCCCGGCAGCGTAACACGCGCTACGGCGGAGGCGAATGCCCGTGTCGCAACCCAGCTCCCTTTAAATGACCCATCCGATTTTGCCGACGCGACGCGTGGGCGCATTGCGCAAATTGAAGGTGGCGTCATCCGCAATGCCAAGGGGGATGTTGTTTGGGATGCCAATGCCTACGCCTTTATCAAAGGTGATGCTCCAGCCAGTGTGAACCCCTCTCTTTGGCGTCAGTCCAAGCTCAATGTTGAGCATGGGCTGTTTGAGGTTGTGCCCGGTATCTACCAGATTCGAGGCTATGATATTTCGGTGATGACGATCATCCGGGGTAAGACAGGCTGGATCATTGTGGATCCGCTGACTGCGGTTGAGACGGCCGCCGCCGGTATGGAGCTGGTCCGCAAGACGTTGGGTGATCGGCCCATTACAGGCATCGTCTTTACCCATAGCCATGGGGATCATTATGGCGGGGTTGCCGCCCTTGCGACGCCAGAGGTGCTGGCCTCAGGCAAAATTCCGATCATCGCGCCGCATGGCTTTACCGATGAGGCGATCAGCGAGAATGTGCTCGCCGGCATCTATATGGGCCGACGGGCGGGCTTTCAATTTGGGGCCGCACTTCCAAGGGGTGTGACAGGCCAAATTGGGACTGGGCTTGGTCAGGCTTTGCCCACCAATAATCGGGGGTCCTTTGCCCGCCCGACGCTGGAAGTTGCCCGGGGCGCCGCACCTGTTGTGGTGGATGGCGTCACCTTTGAGTTTATTGATGCCGCAGGTTCTGAAGCGCCTGCGGAATTCATGTTCTATCTGCCAGAGTTTAAGGCGCTCAGCTCATCCGAAGTGGCAACCGCAACCTTCCATAATGTCCTGACGCAGCGGGGCGCCAAGGCGCGCGACACACTCAATTGGTCAAAGGCCATTGATGCGGCATTGCGCACTTATGGGGACAAGGCCGATGTGGTGTTTGGATCGCACAACTGGCCAAGCTGGGGTCA
>Ga0078894_10004738_pt1 | contig 10434 bp, 8 predicted proteins | sample LauGreSu1BDMLBSD_2_FD_67506 | JGI IMG/M metagenome (GOLD analysis project Ga0078894, IMG submission 67506) | Freshwater lake microbial communities from Lake Michigan, USA - Su13.BD.MLB.SD (version 4) (version 4) | ecosystem: Environmental > Aquatic > Freshwater > Lake | place: Lake Michigan, USA... | reverse complement strand
ACCACTATCTTCGGATTATCAGCGGGCGCGTATCCCGCGAACCACGCGTGATCTTCCTCTTTAATCCCCGATTCCCGCGAAGCAACCTGCGCTGTTCCGGTCTTGCCTCCCACCGAGATGCCATGGATCTCAGGAAGAGCGGCACGGTGTCCCGTTCCACGCTTGTCCGCGACTACACCAACCATAGACTTGTTGAGCCTATCAAGGATCTGAGGATCAAGATCGAGCTTACGAACGATCTCAGGAGCCGCCGGGGTCTCTTCAAGCACACGACCATCGCTCGCCACCACTTTGCGAACGATTCGAGGCTTCACGACGAGGCCGCCGTTGACCACAGCGGAGAGCCCTCGAACGATCTGGAGCGGGGTGGTGGTTATAGCGCCTTGTCCAATTGAGACCGGCAAGGTCTCACCCGGATACCACTTCTTATCCTCTGGATTTCTGAAATACTTCGCTTTCCACGCTGTGGATGGGATGAGCCCTGAACTCTCATCACCGATTCCTAACTCGGTAGGCTCACCAAATTCGAAGAGATCGTGCGCATACTGATAGATTCTATCAACACCGAGTCGTTGTCCGATCGTGTAGAAATAGACGTCACACGACTGAACGATCGACTCGAAGAGATCTACAGAGCCGTGTCCTGAGTGTTTGTGACACCGAAACTTTCGTGTGCCAAAGGTTGAGTAGCCGGGACAAAAAAATCGCTCCTGAGGGGTAACAACCCCTTCCGAGAGAGCGGCGGCGGCGACGAAGATCTTAAACACCGATCCTGGCGGGAACACCCCTTGCGTCACCCGATTGGTAAGCTTATTTCCCTTCGCGTCCACGAGATCCGCCCACGTCTCTTTTGAAACCTCAGTGGTGAAGATCGAAGGGGCGAAGCGAGGAGCGGACGCCATCGCCAAGATATCTCCGGTGTTCGGATCCATCGCGACCACCGCGCCCTTCTTTCCGATGAGCGCCCGATCGGCGACCTCTTGTAAGCGACGATCGACCGTTAACACTACATCGCTACCCGGAAGAGCTAGATGGGAATACGCCTCTCCGATCTTGTTGCCCGCCGCGTTAACGATTACGGCTTGAGAACCACGCTCCCCCTGAAGGTACCGTTCATACCGCGCCTCAACGCCGTACTGACCGACAACGTCCCCCATGCGATACCCCGCGTAGAGAGGATTCTTGAGCTGATCACCAGAGATCTCACGAATGTACCCGATAGCGTGGGCGGCGAGATCGCCGTGGATATAATCCCGCGCTGGAACGACGCTGATCAGCACACCAGGCAACCGATACCGTTGCGCGGCGATCTTGGCTACCAAGTCACGCGACACATCACGAAGCAGAAGCTTCGGTTCGTACATCCTCCGCTTACCCTGCCGAGTAAGCTTCTCTAAAAGCTCATCCACGGGCTGCCCCGTAATCTCAGCCAACGCTCGAACGGTCTGCTCAGGGTTCGGACTATCCTCGATTACGAAATCAACGTTGAACGAGGGTCGATTGCGAACGAGAACCTCACCGTTTCGATCGAGGATCAGTCCCCGTGGTGGAGGCACATATACCATGCGAAGACGATTATTCTCTGAGCGGTCGCGAAACACGTGGCCATTAATGATCTGGAGATGCCACAGTCGGAGCGCCAACACGAAGAGGCAGCTCGCGCAGATCCCTAACGCTACCCACGCCCGGGCGCTGACGTTTAACGATGGTCGCTCAAAGGACGCCATGACCTATACCGCCGATACTGAAGTTCCACGTCCGGCGTACGCGCCATTGGCGCGTCGCCATCGTCGAGAGAGGAATCCCAACACGAGAGGCGCCACAAGCGCGGTGCTCAACGCCTGTCCTAGCACGCGTTGCGGATACTCCCAAGTGAGCACGGGATACTCGTCCCCAAAGAGCGAGAAGAGGATATTACCGCAGACAACCGACGCGAACGTAATCACCATCGCCGCGATACCCGAGTCAATGAAGAGTCGCCGCGACAGGAGCGCGAGCACGCAGAAGATCACAACGAACGATCCCGCCCACGGACCAACGAGTACCGCCGAGGAGAGATCGAGCAGGAGCCCCACAATGAAGGACATCACACACCCAAACGCGTTCGCCTCCGCGAAAGAGAGATAGACCACAAAGACGACGAGGAACTGCGGAATAAATCGATCAGCCAAACCGAGATGACCAAGGATTCCTTGGAGCGCGATCGCGACAACAGCATAGAGAAGTGACAACAATCCCTTCGCCATTACCCCCTCCGCTTACCCTGTTTGCCGGACTTAACCAACGATTGAGCTTCTTCAACCTTGGCTGGTTGGTGCTGCTCGCCTGTGACGATCAGAACCTCCTCAAGTTTATTGAGATCCACAGAGACCTTGACCTCAACGTTCTGCAGGAGCGTTCCCGTCTCAACAGCGACCTTTGAGACAACTCCTACGATAAGCCCCTTAGGAAAGACTCCGTCCATTCCCGAGGTAACGATGGTGTCCCCCACGCGCAACGGGGTCTGCTTGCTGACGTATCGCAACTCACAGTGGTCCGCGCCTACCCCCTCAACCACTCCACGAACACGGGAGTCCTGCGTCATCACATCAACGCCACTTGAGTGATCAGTAATAAGGAGAACGTGCGAGTAGTTCGGACTCACCGCGACGACCTGACCAACAACACCTCGGGGATGAACGACGGCCATACCGACACGCGCACCCATTAGACTTCCACGATTGACGATAACGCCTTGCCCCCAGCCACTCGGCTCATCGCCAATAACGTTCGCCGCGACGCCTCGAAGTTGAGAAACGGAATTAAGATCAAGAAGCGCTCGGAGCCTGTCGTTCTCCCGCTTGAACTCCTCCAGGAGCCCCCGCTCACCATCAAGTTCGGAGATGCGAGCGCGAAGCTTTTCATTGTCCTCGGAGACTCCAATGAGCCCTACGTATCCTCCCCATACCGAGCGAGTCGAATCCTGCGCGAAATCAACCGCGGCGTGAAGGGGGGCGATAACCTCAACTAGCGCTGAGGTTCCAACTCGAGCGAACGAGGGGTGACGAGCGCTGTAGGCGGTCAAAAGTAACGAGCAACAGAGAAGGCCAAAAGAGAGCGCCGCTATCTTTTTTCTCTCTGAGACTCCCGTCGACATGCCGTCTTGCTCCCTCTCCTACTACTCTCGCCCTACTCGTTACTGAAGCACAACGTCTTTGAGGTCCTGCAACTTATCAAGAACCACCCCTGAACCGATCACAACTGTTGAGAGAGGATCCTCAACAACCTGGGTGATAATACCGACCTCTTGCGCGATACGTCGGTCGAGATTGCGCAATAACGAACCGCCACCGGCCATCGTAATGCCGCGATCAATAATATCGCTTGAGAGCTCAGGTGGACACTTTTCGAGAGCGATGCGTACGACATCGATAATCTGATTAACCGGCTCAGCGAGCGCCTCAAAGACCTCATCCTCAGAGACGATGATGGATTTCGGAACCCCTTGCAGGAGGTCGCGTCCCTTTGCCTCGACCTGCATCGGATCATGACTTGGCATCGCGTTTCCGATCGCGATCTTTATCTGCTCCGCGGTGCGTTCACCGATCAGCACATTGTGTCGACGTCGGATGTAATTCGCGATCGCCTCGTCCATCTTGTCACCGCCCACGCGCACTGACTGAGAGTACACGATCCCTTTCAGCGATATCACCGCGATCTCGGTTGTACCGCCACCGATATCAAGGATCATGCTTCCACGCGGCTCCGTAATCGGAAGCCCCGCGCCGATCGCCGCGGCCATCGGCTCCTCGATCAAGAGCACCTCACGAGCGCCAGCTGACTCAGCGGACTCTCGCACCGCTCGCTTTTCCACCTCGGTGATACCGTGTGGGACACAGATAATAATTCGTGGACGCACGAGCGTGCGGCCTTTGTGAACTTTTCGAATGAGAACGCGGAGCATCTCTTCCGTCATCTCAAAGTCAGCGATCACCCCGTCCTTTAATGGGCGAACCGCTGTTATCGACTCAGGTGTGCGTCCCAACATATCTTTCGCCTCGGTACCAACCGCGAGTACCTTTCGGCGACCTTTTATACCGGTGCTTTCAACCGCTACGACGGAGGGCTCATTACAAACGATCCCTCTCCCTTTTTGATAAATCAATGTATTCGCCGTACCGAGGTCAATCGCCAGATCATTCGAGAGGAGACCGAAGAGAGAATCAAAGATCATAGAGCGCCGTGAAGGGGTGTGAAGCGAGAGACGCCACGTCTCCGCAAGCGGAGATATTGCAGGTGGTTCACGGCATTAGCAACCGTACGGGAGGAAAAATTTTCGCGCTGGGAAGCTCCCGAGCAAGGGGGGAATTAGCTCGATTTTTAAGGTCCCGAACGGTGAAGATTTCGACGGCTACGCGGCGCTGGTCAGAGCCTGCCCGATCGAAGCGTCCGAGAGCTCGATATCGGTCAACTTAGCTGAGAGGAACGCGACCTGCTCATCCGGATTGAGTCGGCTATCAACGAAGATGAACTTCTGCGCGAGGGAGCGGCATACACCACTCAAGACCTTCCAACAGTGGCCCCGCTTGAGCTCCTCACGACGAACAACGTACCCTAAGCCCTCAAGCTTACTCACCAATTCCTTGTAGCGAGCGGTTTGAGATTCGGTCCATGCGGGACGAGAGCTCTTCTTACGCTTCAGCTTTTTGATCATCGGAATTGGTGGCTTCACAGAAACTCCAAGTAAATTCAGGTCTTTAAACTGCACCTTGTACCGCGCACCCACACAGGAAAACAACAATCGGGGAGCGCAAGAAAGTTGGAAACACGGCCGGGCCCATTCATTGAACTACGATCCTGACTGTGCTACAACCACCACTCATTGTTTGATTGAAGTGTGGCTTTTTAGCAAGACTCCAAGCGACGTAAAGTCAGGAAAAAGAGCTTACAATCAGCTCCTGACCTCCTTTAACGAAAGATCGATTCACCCGTTACGAAACAAGTAAATTTCGGTGGGTGATGGATAGTCCTTGGTAGATAGATTGAGTCACGACGTGCAGATGCGGGAGTTGGATATGACGACTGGTGAAGAGACCACCAAGACAACACAGGGTAAGTTAACCCTTGAGAGCGCTATCAAGAGCGTAACAAGTTCATTCGCTAAGTCGGACATCCCTGACTTCAAGCCAGGCGATGTAGTTCGCGTTCACGCGAAGATCATCGAGGGAACCAAGGAGCGTATCCAGGTTTTCGAGGGTCTCGTTCTCAAGCGCAGCAAGAAGAACAGCATTGACGCTACGTTCACGGTTCGTAAGGTTTCTTACAACATCGGCGTAGAGCGAACCTTCCCTGTCCACTCACCTCGCGTTGAGAAGGTTGAGGTAATGACTCGTGCTAAGGTTCGTCGCGCTCGGTTGTTCTACATCCGACCGCTTCGTGGAAAGGCTACCCGTATGAAGACCCTCTACAACGCTCCGATCAAGAGCGAGGGCAGCGATACTCAGGCAGCATAGGCTTCCTGACTCTCGAACGAAAAAGGCGACCAATCGGTCGCCTTTTTTATTGCTTGCGAGAAGGATGATGGGGAGAGAGGGAAGGCCCGCCCCCTCCCTCTAAACGATAACTATCGTTACAACGACTATTCTTGCGCCCGCAGGGGGCCAATCGCGAGCCGAGCGCCTGAGATCTGCCCGCCTGGCTGGATAAGCAAGGTGCCCGCTTCGACGTCAGCTCGCAACGCGCCCCCACTACGAACTTCCAGGACCTCCCGAGCCGAAACCGGCTGCTCAACAACCCCCGCGACAGTTACCGTCGCTGCCTGGGTCGGAACGTTCAATCGCCCGGAGCTGGAAACATGAACGGTAGGAGCCACAAGGGCCGCCCCCTCAAGCTCCCCCTCCACCACGACGTGACGAGGGGTCACGATAGTACCGGACACCCGATAAGAGGCTGGAATAACAAAGCTACCTACCGGACTTTGCGCGACAACATCACTGTTTTCCACCTTTGCTGAGCCGTTAAGACCGACCCGCTCCCCACCCGCGACTCCTGCGGCATGAGCGGCAGGCGAGGTAGGTACGGCGTTCACAGGAGAGGTTTGAGGATCCGGCTTTTTGAATTTCCACAGCATACGACCCGTGTACTGCACTCTGACACCAACAGCAAGAGCGTTGTCCAAAATCGAGACTGAAACATACACCAAACAAAGATAAAACTTTTACTCTCGGCGCCCCCAAAAATGCACGCCATACACTCAACTCTCCGACCCCTTCCTCCGCTAACTACTATCAGGAGGAAATGAGTGGCGAGAGCCGTTTAGGGATTGTTCAAACCTCCGAATTCAGTCACATTTGTAGACCGCTCTCGATTTTCTCTACGTTACAGCGATAGGACTCTCTTCGGAGGGTTGAGAGTGGACGAATAATTCAGAAAAATTCCGCCCACCCGGCGAGATTTTTTCAAGGTTTGGGCATCATATCTCAAAAGTGCTGAACACTTTTCGGACGTAACGCTGTCAAACCGTATCGCGCTCAAACGGTTCCGCCGTGAGGGGCGCATTCCACTGGGAGAAAGCGCCTCATGGACTACAACGGCTCGGACAAGAACGGATTGAACGACTTGCCCAACCGTGGTGGCCTTGCGCTTCCTGAAGCATCTCGCTCTCGTCTTCCCCTCGCCCTCTGCGCTGTTTCGGCGCTCGCCATCAGCCTCGCGGTTTTGAGTCCTCGAACCAACGACACAGCGCTCGCCGCTGACCCTTCACCGAAGAATCAAGGACAGATCTTCGACAACGATCCCGTTCTTCAAGCGCAGCTCTCTCGTGGCATCCAGGTCGAAAGGAACTCCCTTGAACAGATGGCGATGAAAGATGGAAGCCCATCAGTTGGTCGAGTGTATCCGGTGCCCGACCTCCATCGCGTTGAGATCGTATCCTCCCGTGATGGCGATATCGCTCTCTCCGAGCGTCCCCGCTTTGAGAAGCGACTCGGAGATCGATACGCAAGTATCACCAAGAAGAACAATTTCGTTTTCTATACCCTAGACCCTGAGCTTCAAGAGCACGTCTCAAGGATTGTCGCGCAAGCGCAGGCCTCTCACGTCGCAATCGTGGCGATGAACCCGTCAAACGGCGCGGTGCTCGCTATCGCGGGCAAATCAAATTCAATCGAAGAAATCGAGTATCATGCTGGATTCCCCGCGGCTTCGCTGTTCAAAGTAGTTACGGCGGCCGCCGCGGTTGAGCGCGCCGGCATCGCGCCACACTCTCTCATTCCGTTCCGAGGTGGAAACTACACCCTCAACCAAGCGAACTACTATCCTGACGCGCGCCGCGATCAGCGCGTTATGAGTGTCGGGGAAGCGCTTGGACGCTCATGCAATCCGGTATTCGGGCACATCGGCGTAAAGTATCTCAACGGTCAGATCCTCTCACGATACGCGCGGCAGTTTGGTTTCAATCGAAACCTCCAGTTTGAGGCACCACTCCCGGAGAGCTCGGCATGGATCCCTCAAGACGATCTTTATGAGCTCAGCAGAACATCCGCTGGATTTGGGGAGGTACGCGTCAGCCCGATCCACGCCGCGACCTTCATGTCAGGAATCGCTAACGGTGGCATGCTTCCTCGTCCACAGATCATCGATACCGTCGTATCTCCAGACGGTACTGTGATTCACAAACAAAAGTCTGAGGCGCTTCAACGTATCGTTGAGGAATCAACAGCCGAATCGCTCATGGAGATGATGAGAAACACGACAACGATCGGCACCTCTCGCAGAGAGTTCATGCGCGGCTCCACTCCAACACTCGGACCGATCGACGTTGCTGGCAAAACTGGTACCCTTACTGGCGACAACCCCCAAGGACTCAACAACTGGTTCATCGGCGCCGCCCCGATTAGAAACCCTCAAATCGCGGTGGCCGTCATTACGGTAGATCCTCGACACTCATCGAAGGCGTCACACCTCGCCCGACTTGTTTTCCAACGATACTTCGGCGTCACGCCGGTAGAACCTCCTCCGAGCAGCTACCGCTCAACCAAACACGCGCGAGTATATAAGAATGCGCGAAAGAGCTCCGCCAAGAAGGTGAGCAAGAAGTCCGGGACGTACTCTAAGAAGAAGAGCAAGAAGAAGTAGCCGCCGGACGCGAACATCTACCTGTGTTCGTGAGTTTTTTCGGGAACGTGTGCGTACCAGCACGTCGCAATAGTTTAAATCTTTAGGGTCCTCTTACCTGGGGTGCTCACGTTGAGGTTCCACAAGCGATCGCTGGTCCCCTTAGAAGCCCACTACCGCGCAACGGGAAAGTAAATTGAGATATTCGTACCAACCTGAGGTTGCGACGCGAGGGTTATCGTCCCGCCATGCTTCTGCATGACTGACTTAGCCATAGAGAGGCTCAACCCGAGTCCGGTTCCATCGTCACGCTGCTTAGCGGATGAGAACGGCTGAAAGACCACCTCATGCTGCTCGGGATCGATCCCATCTCCGTGATCGACAAGACTCACCTTCGCGTAGGCGCCAGCCTTCAACTCCAACGCGTTCGCGCGCTCACCTACCTCGACCCGATCCACATGGAAGAGAATGAATCGGTCCGGGAGAGCTTTCATAGCCTCAAGCGAGTTCTCACACAGCTCAAGGAGCATCTGGACGATCGCGAAGTCCGCCATCTCAACTTCAATATCCTGCGGACAGACAACCTCGATCTGACACTCCTCACCGTGAGAACTCGAGAGAAGCTCCACAACGGAGCTGATACACGCGCGCAACGATTTGCGTCCGCGAGCACTCTCACCGTTCCATAAAAGGTTGTTCATCTTCTTCGAGATAGCGAGGCCTCGATTAGCGGCCTTCCTAAGAATGGTAAGGGCCTCATCCACACCCACGCCTCCCGCCTCGATCCCAGCCTTCTGGCTTATAAGGGTCGCGCACCCAAGGATAGATCCGAAGATGGTATTGAAGTCCGCGCCCACGGTAGATCCGAGCTTATCGTCTGTCGTTGATACGCTCTTATGATTTGCTTCATCACCGCTTACATTTGTGCAAGGAGAGATCGTGATTCCCCGCTTCTCTATCCAAGCCGCGGCGTCCGTGAGATCGTTCGCGACGTAGTCCGCGGTCACCTTAAACATGCCGTCCGTCCCTCCTCGACCCGTTCGCACAAGGATAGTATGAGCGCCACCGTTCTTACCGAGTTGAACGTCAGAGGTCATATCACCGATAACATAGCTCGCGCTTACATCGATATTCAGCTCCTCCGCGGCTCGCCGTAAAAAGAAGGGCTCAGGCTTACGGCATGGACATTCCTCCGCTTTTGAGTGAGGGCAGAAGTAGATCTTATCAATAGAGCCTCCAACGGCGGTGGCCTGGCGCATCATCTCACGGTTCACCGCGAAGAACTCCTCCTTCGAAAAATACCCCAATCCGATGCCCGGCTGGTTAGTGACGATGATTATCCGATATCCCAGGTCTCTAAGGTGCTTAAGCGCGGCGAAGCTGCCAGGTATCTCAGCGAAGCGTTTCGGGTCGCTGAGATATTCGATATGCTCATTGATGGTTCCATCGCGATCCACGAACACAGCTGGCGCCCGAGGGTGCGCGATCCGCGGACCTTCGCGGGTGATCGCGGCGACCGATATCTTGTCGATGATCGATGTTGTTGAGTGTCCCTTCTTGAAGGGAAGGATCTCGACCCGTCCACCGTATGACTCGACGATGTGCCGAGAGGTGAGTCTATCAGCGGAGTAATCGCCCGCCTTGATATAGACATCGGGCTTGAGGAGCTCGATGTTGACGTTATTATTGAGCTCATCGAATACGAACACATGAGCTACCGCTCTAAGGCCGGCTACAACCTCGGCTCTCTGACACTCGGGATTGATTGGCCGCAGCTCACCCTTGTTCGACCTTACGGAGGAATCCGCGTTTACCCCGACGATGAGCACGTCAACGACCTCAGAGGCCCTCGTGAGATACTCAACATGTCCAGCATGCAAGAGGTCGAACACCCCAGAGGTGAACCCGACGGTCTTTCCAGCTTTTCGGTATTCATCCCGGAGCTGAATCGCTTCTTCTCGGCTGATAGGTAGCGTGCTCATGTGTGCCTTTATACGCGGTGCCTGACAGTCCTACTACACCAACTTCCGACTTTCTTGACAACAATCAGAGCGGTTGTTTACGGTCCGCGCCCTATTATTTTTAAGGATACGTTATGTTGACGATCGGCGACAAATTCCCTTCCTACTCCTTGACCGCATGCGTGTCACTTGAGGACGGCAAAGAGTTCCAAACTATTACGGATTCCTCCTACACCGGCATGTGGAAGGTCGTTTTCTTCTGGCCGCTTGATTTCACCTTTGTCTGCCCGACTGAAATCATAGAGTTCGGCCACAAGAATGGAGAGTTCAAGAGGCACAATTGTCAGGTATTAGGATGCAGCACCGACTCTCACTACTC
>Ga0078894_10004737_pt1 | contig 10434 bp, 8 predicted proteins | sample LauGreSu1BDMLBSD_2_FD_67506 | JGI IMG/M metagenome (GOLD analysis project Ga0078894, IMG submission 67506) | Freshwater lake microbial communities from Lake Michigan, USA - Su13.BD.MLB.SD (version 4) (version 4) | ecosystem: Environmental > Aquatic > Freshwater > Lake | place: Lake Michigan, USA... | reverse complement strand
ATTCATCAAGCGTCCTTCAACAAAATAATTCGTATTTTTTCCAATATTTATTATTTGGTCTTGGAGTTTAAAATCCTTGATTATCTTCATAACATATTTATGCTTCTTTCCTAATCTCCCGGCTCCTACAGAATATCTAAAGCCTTTATGCTCGTTCGTATAAATACGCCCACCTATTCTATCAGAACCCTCAAATATAACTATATCAGTCGCCGAAACACCTTTTAATAACAATTTATATGCCAAATATAATCCAGTAATACCAGCGCCAACTATAATATGCTTAGTTCTCTTCATTTACTCTCCCTACTCTTCCTACTATTTCTTATTATATAATTATAATGACTGGAGATGGGGGGAAACCGCCCTATGGGGGGAACCCGCCCCCAACGCGGGCTATAATGGGGCTACCGAAAGGCTATCGAGAGGCTACCGAGCTATTTGTAATACCATTATGATGTATTAAAAAGACACTGGATATTTTTAAAAATTGAAAATTAAAATTTGAGTACATCTCTTGATTTATTTTGTAATTTCCAAAAAACTTTTGAAAATTTAGAAAAAACAGAAAGATGTACTCAAATTTAAAAATTAAAAAATATAGATATTTCAGTGTCTCAACAACTGCTCTGTTAATCTAAGTATTTTTATAATAATTATAGAGATATGATTGAGAGGCTACCGAGAGGAAGGAAGGATTGAAGATGAGGAGGGGAGGGGAGAGACAGAGTTATCGTGCGTATATTAGGCATACTATGTCTTTTCGCATACTCTTTTCGTATTCTGGAGTAATCTCTTTAACCTTTGTATCTCGTATATCATCGTATTCGTATGTTTTGCCATTTCTCTTTAAAAGCGCCGTATAATGCCCGGATTCTACTGTTTCCCCTTTGTGTAATATTATAGACCTCAGTTTAAGCTCCTTTTTATCTCCTGATATTTTTATAGTATTAGGATAGATAATTTTAGTAGCCAGCTTAGTTTCTTCGCCAATATTTCTATATATTTCTATTATCAATACGCCATTCGTTTTTAATATGTTATATTCCTTTTCATAGTATTTTATTAGCTTTCCCTTAGAGTTTTTATAATAATTATTGCTATCAAAATCATACCTGTCAAGGCGATATGGTATAAGCGTGGATATGTCAAGCTTAGACTTTCCCATTAAATAGAAAGAAGATATCTCTTGTATCATATTCTTCTTATACTTATTATCCCCATCGCGAATCTTGACATTAAGCTTGAAATTAAATATCTTGTCAAAATAAGTTATTAGCTCAAATACATCAATCTGTTGCTTCAGCCAGTTATCCCTGTTATTAAAAAAGATTCTATTGTTTTCATTTATTTTCACAAGTTCTCTATAATATTTCTCTAAATATTTCCTTATCATATTGCACTTTTTATTTTCTATATCCTTGCTTTTATTGATATACTCATAGATATTATATAATTCTGTCTGAATACGCTGAGCATATCTGTGTTCCAGTTTATTAATTCTAAAAAACATATTATATATTACTCTATTCTTGAAATGAAATAGGGCGACCAAGAGACTATCTATAAAACAGCTGTTGTGTTCGTTGCTTATATTTATATCTTTATTATCCTTCAATATTTTAGCGCCTATTTTACCTTTCTTGCTTACACACCTATTAGTAATAGGATTCAATATTTTCTCGCTGGGACAATCCTTCATACTATGACAATTATCTATTATTATAACATATATAAATAGTAAATGACATAATATCTTATATCCTATATATATCCTATATCACATATCATTCAAACTATGTTTTATAAAAATGAAGAAGGCTATATTAATCTATTGAAAGATACTTTGAATGGCGAGTTTAAAAATACGAGAAACGGTAATGTGTTCTCGCGTTTCGGGTGTATGATTAAGTTTGTCAATATTTCAACCAGCTTTCCTTTGATAACGAGCAAAAAGGTATTTTTTAGAGGAATTGTAGAAGAATTATTGTGGTTTCTCAAAGGCTCTACGAATGCCAACGAACTTAAAGAGAAAAATGTTAATATCTGGAACGGAAATTCAACACGCGAATATTTAGATAGCGTAGGGCTACAAGATTATGAAGAGGGAGAATTAGGACCCGTCTATGGATGGCAATGGCGTATGTTCGGCAAAAAATACACCCCAAATAAACTAAATGACCGTCCCGAAGAATTCCCAGAAGCCAGCCCAGAAGCCAGCCCAGAAGCCAGCCCAGAAGCCAGCCCAGAAGCCAGCCCAGAAGCCAGCCCAGAAGCCAGCCCAGAATTTGGAGGAGCGGATCAAATAAAATATGTGATTACGGAATTGCTTATGGAAAATAGTAGGCGCGCTGTGTTGTCTGCGTGGAATCCTGTAGATTTAAATATTATGGCGTTACCGCCTTGTCATATTCTATATATCTTTAATAAAACTAAAGATGGCTTGTGTTGTCATCTTACTATGAGAAGCTCAGATTTATTCTTAGGCCTTCCTTTTAATATCGCAAGCTGTGCGCTATTGACGCAAATAATCGCACATTTATTACATATGAAATCTTCTGAAATCTGCTTGTCGTTGTGCGACGCCCATATCTATGAAGAACATATAGAGCAAGTTAAAAAACAAATAGATTTGGAGATATACGAGAGTCCGCGTGTTATTATTGAAAAGGCTGCGCCAGATATTGAATCGTCAATTGATGATAAAATAAAATGGATAGAATCCCTGACATATAGCGATTTCACTTTAATTGATTACAAATCGCACGACAAGCTCCCTGCAATTATGAAGTAAGAGTCGGCGTAAGCGTTAGCATTTGACGAACAGCTCTCCATTTTTTAAACTTGTCATTATAGGCGCAGGCGAACTTGAGAACCGTCATAGCATTCTTATCTCTAAAAGCCGTCCGCAATATTTTACTATCATTCATCGTTTGGACCAGTGCAATTCCAATAGATTTATCATTCGCATTTTCTGTCTCATAAATATCATATATATCAGGTTCGAGAGTTTTCATCAAGAACAGCACTTTCTCATCTACTGAGGCATCCGTAGAGGCAACCGCGACAGTAGCCGTAGAAGGCGTAGACGACGTAGAAGGCGTAGACGACTCCGCATTTTCTCTCACAGGTTCTATTTTGGGAACTGTATCAATTACGGCGCAATTATCAATCTGGATGTTTTGGTTTTCAATTGTTTTAAACTCGGTAATATCCTTTGTTTTTCTGACTACATCAATAACATTAGTTTCGTCAAAGTTATAGAGCTTAGGCTTATATTTCAAATCGTAAGGCCAAATATAGATGCCTCTGCAAGTATAATTGAGGCTATTAGAGAGCTTATGTAATTCAGCAATAGATTCTTTGTACATATTGAAATAGCTTTTAACCTTGTAATTACATACATCAATAGTGCTATCGGGAGTATATTGAGTATCAAGCATATTATAAATAATATTGAGCCGGTCGGGCAATGTTTTATTATTCAAGTATTTGCCTTCATAACACACAATATCATTAATCAGGAAAGTCCAAGTGTCATCCTTACACTTCACCATCTCTCCATCAAGAAGCGTATTTTTAAACAGCTTTTTATCAAATAATCCTCTGCCAAATATAATGCGGGGTCTTTGATATCCGGGGTGTATCTTTTTATCTATATAATACATAGTTTCAATATCATTATATAGGGTAAAATAAAGATAGTATCTATTACCATTTGAGCGCAAATTCATAAGATGATTAGTAGTTACCACATTAACATTCGTATTATCAAGATTATGATGATGCCTTTGTAATATCTTTATTTTATATAAGGTACTCAAATCATTCAAAATATCATCTTTATGCTCGTTGCTCTTAATATTTAGTGCTATCCTGTTAGAAAAACTAATAATCCCCTGCATTTGTTTTAAATATTAATAGTGATATATTTATATATCATTTTTTTCTAAAACTATATAATTATTTTTATATGCATCTATATTATAGAATTGCTTTTGGAGATGTTAGTATATGACCCTATCAATTTAGAGAATATACCAGTTGCGGATTACCTTGAGAATGATGCTAATAACATAGTTATCCTTTTAAATAAGAAGGCTTATGGTGTTAACAAGGCACTGTTTATGTTTAATAATGAAATGAAGAGATGCATTATAGCTAATAATGCCTTACTTAAAAAGAAGACATATGAGAACCCCGATACCTTCTATAATATAGGATATTTTATAGGTAAAAAAGTCATTGTTAATCAGAATACATTAAATGATGTCTTGAAAGAGCACAGGGTTATTGAGCTAACTTCAAAAACCTCAGGAGATACTTACATAAATAAGGAGTTATTGGAATTAACAACAATAGGAATCCTAAAACCGCCATCTAAAAATTCTGTAGGAAATGTTAATTTTAAATACGCCTATGAAGATGTGTATTTTGATGAACTAATGTCTTCTATTTTGAAGGAATATAGTTTGGAAATGTTCTATTATATTAATAGAAGTTTAATAAATCCCGAATTATATAATCAACAATTTAATAATAATCAACCACTAAACTATGAATTAGTTGAACTATTAAAAAAAATTTCAAAAAGTGTAAAAAAATTTAATAACATAAACTTTAAAAATGCTGTAGATAAAATGGTTATTAAAATAGATAAGGGTTTTATTGAAGCCGCGCCACGATATGAAAAAACATATATTCATAAAGTGTTTTATAGAGGAATGAAGGAAAAATATATTAATACAGATGGTGGCGAATTAGAAAATATAGGTGATACCGCGTTGATTCTCAATTATACATCTGTTTCTTCAGAATATGATGCGGCTAAAAACTTTGCTAAGTCGGGTTCAAAAGCAATTATTTATAAAATATATCTGGAAGAAGGATTGCCTTTTATAAATATGGTATCAAATGCGGTATTTGAAGATGAAAAAGAATACTTGCTTCCCCGTAATATAATTTTTGAACTTATAAGCAAACAAGGAAAAGAATACACTATTTTAGCGAAACCCTTTAAAAAAGACCAGTTCGCCATTAAAACTGGCTGTTTCCCAATAGACTTTTATGATATCAAGCCCGCTACGCTATCATCTATAAAATCTAAAAAATTATCATCATCTCCTACTAAAGTAAAGTCAAAAGCTGATTCTGCTAAAAGCAAAGATAATGTTAAACCTGTTAAATCAAAGAGATGTCCTAACGGAATGGTAAGAAATAAAATAACAAAGGAATGCGTCCCTAAACAGAATATCAAGTCCAAAGCTAAACCCAAAGCTAAGGCGAAAGCTGAGCCTGAGCCAAAACCTCCCAAAACAAAAATGGCGCGTTGCCCTAAGGGAACTCGTCGTAATCCCAAAACATTATTATGCGTACCTAAATTATAATCCAATCATTTTATAGATATACTAATAAAAAATGTTAATATACGACCCTATAAATTTAGAGAATATACCATTTAACGATTACCTAGAAAATGATACTAATAATATAGTTGTGTTTTTAAAAGAGAAGGCTTATGGTGTTAATAAGGCACTATTTATGTTTAATCAAGAATTAAAGAAATGTATTATCGAGAATGGAGCATTACTTAAAAAAACTACATATAAAAATCCTAAAACCTTTTATAATATAGGGTATTTTATTGGTAAAAAGGCAAGTGTTAACCTTGCTACCTTAAATAAGGTTTTGGAAAAGCATAGAGTTATTGAGCTAACTTCAAAAACCCCAGGAGATACTTATATAAATAAGGAGTTATTGAAATTAACAACTATAAACATAATTGATAAAAACAAAACTAATAAAAATTCTAAAAAAAATAACTTTAAATTTGGTATGGATGATGTTTATTTTGACGAATTAATGTCGGAATTTTTAAAACAATATAGTAAGAGATTGTACTTTTATATCAATAAAAATTTATTGGATCCTGAATTATATAATAATGATAACAATATAGTGGACTACGATATAAAAAATGTTTTATATTACGATTTAAAAGCAAAGTTATATTACAAATTTAATACTACTGTTAATAATACTATAAAATACATAGACTTTAAAAATGAGTTAGACAGAATAATTACTAAAATAGACACAGTATTCGTTGAAGCGGCGCCCAGATATGAAAAAACTTATAACAAAGTTTTTTATAGGGGAATGAAAGAAAAATATATTAACACAAATGGTACTGCTCTTGAAAATGTTGGTGATACTGCGCTAATTCTTAATTATACTTCTATTTCTTCTAAATATTCAGTTGCTAAAATGTTTTCTCAAAATCTTGCAAAATCTGTTTTATACAAAATATATCTTGAAGACGGATTGCCTTTTATAAATATGGTTTCAAATACTATGTATAAAGATGAAAAAGAATATTTATTACCTCGTAATATAATATTTGAACTTATAAGCAAACAAGGAAATGAATATACTGTATTAGCGAAACCTTTTAAACCTGACCAATTTACTATTAAAACAGGATGTGTATCATTAGATACTTATGATATAAAACCTAAAAAAATATCTCATATTGAACAAAAAAAATCTTCATCCGATTCAATATCAAAGGTTAAAAAATTTGTTGCATATTCCAGCAAAAGCAAGGATATTACATCTGTTAAGCCTGTTAAGTTGAATAAATGTCCGAAAGGAATGAGAAGAGATAAAAAAACAATGAAATGCATTGTTAAAAATAATACAAAGGCAAAAATGCAGCGTTGCCCTAAAGGAACTCGTCGCAATCCTAAAACATTAGAGTGCGAGGCTAAGCTGTAAATAATTCTAATATATCCACCTCTTTTTTGTAATTTAATATATTATTATGATGATATATTATAGAATCAAATTGAGATGTTAGTATATGATCCTATAAATTTAGAGAATTTACCAGTAGCTGATTACCTTGATAATGACCCCAATAATATAGTTATCATATATAATAAGAAGGCTTATGGTGTTAATAAGGCGTTGTTTATGTTTAATAATGAAATGAAAAGATGCATTATAGCGAATAATGCTTTGCTTAAAAAGGCTACTTATGATAACCCAGATACCTTTTATAATATAGGGTATTTTATAGGGAAAAAAGTCATTGTTAATCAGAATACATTAAACGATGTCTTGAAAGAGCACAGGGTTATTGAGCTAACTTCAAAAACCTCAGGAGATACTTACATAAATAAGGAGTTATTGGAATTATCAACAATAGGCATCCTAAAACCGCCATCTAAAAAATCCGTAGGAAAAGTTAACTTTCAATATGCCTATGAAGATGTATATTTTGATGAATTAATGTCTAAAATATTACACGAATATAGTGGATCTTTATTTACACAAATAAATTATAATTTATTATACCCTGACTATTATAATAATGATAGACCTCTTGATTATTATTATAAAAATAATAATAATTTATTATTTAATGTTTTACAAATTTCAAATAAAGATAACCTTAAAAACATAGATTTAAAAAAAGGTTTAGATAAAGCAATTGCTAATATAGACAGAGGGTTTATTGAAGCCGCACCACGATATGAAAAAACATATGTTCATCAAGTGTTTTATAGAGGAATGGATAGAAAATATATTAATACAAACGGCGGCGAATTAGAAAATATAGGCGATACAGCATTAATTCTTAATTATACTTCAGTATCTTCTAAAAAATCTGTAGCTAAATCTTTTGCAGGCAATTTAGTAGGTAAAGTAACACCCATTTATATAATATATCTGGAAGAAGGATTGCCGTTTATCAATATGGTATCAACAGCAAAAATTAAGAAGGAAAAAGAATACCTATTACCTCGTAATATAATATTTGAACTTATAAGTAAAAAAGGAAGGGAATATACTGTTATAGCAAGACCCTTTAAAAAAGACCAGTTCGCCATTAGAACCGGTTGTTTCCCATTAGATACTTACGATATCCAGCCTGCCTCGCTTCCGCTGCCTGTCTCGCCTGCTACGCTATCATCTAAGATGTCATCTAAGAAATCCGCTAAGCTATCCGCTAAGCTATCTGTACCATCGCCTGCAAAATCAAAGACAAAATCAAATATAGATTCGGGTAATTCAGATAAAAGTAAAAAAGATAATGTTAAACCTGTTAAATTAAAGAGATGTCCTAACGGAATGGTAAGAATTAAGATGATGAATGAATGCGTCCCTAAACAGAATATCAAGCCTAAGGCAAAAGCCAAAATGGCGCGTTGCCCCAAGGGAACTCGTCGCAATCCTAAAACATTAAAATGCGAGGCTAAGCAAGGCTAAGCAAGGCTAAGCGAGGCAAGGCTTTTAGTAAATCTAATTATAACTATATTTTTTATAATATATATATATTAATGTATTTATATTATAGAATTAGCATTAAAGAATATGTTAGTATATGATCCTATAAATTTAGAGAATCTACCAGTGGCGGATTACCTTGATAATGATGCTAATAACATAGTTATAATTTATAATAATAAAGCTTATGGTGTTAATAAGTCCCTTTTTATGTTTAATAATGAAATGAAGAGATGCATTATAGCCAATAATGCTTTGCTTAAAAAGAAGACATATGATAACCCAGAGACCTTCTATAATATAGGGTATTTTATAGGGAAAAAGGTTATTGTTAACCTAGATACATTAAATGATTCTTTAAAAAAACACAGGGTTATTGAGCTAACTTCAAAAACCTCAGGAGATACTTATATAAATAAGGAGTTATTGGAATTAACAACGATAGGCTTAATAAAACCTTCTTCTAAAAAATCAGTAGGAAAATTTAACTTTCAATACGCGTATGAAGATGTATATTTTGATGAATTAATATCTTTAATCTTAAAACAATATAGTTTATCAATGTATTTTTATATAAATAAATGTTTATTAAATTCCAAATTATATAATAATGATAAACCGCTTAAAAAAGAATTAGCCGAAATATTAAAAAATGATTTTCCAAAGAGCAAGGTATTTAAAAACATAGATTTCAAAAATTATATAGATAATATAATTACTAAAATAGATAAGGGTTTTATTGAAGCCGCGCCACGATATGAAAAAACATATATTCATAAAGTTTTCTATAGAGGAATGAAAGGAAAATATATTAATACAAATGGTAATGAATTAGAAAATATAGGCGATACGGCGCTTATCAAGACTTATGTATCTGTTTCAGCTGACTATGCAACCGCTAAAAACTTTGCCCCACCAGGAGGAAAAGCGGCTATTTATATAATATATCTGGAAGAAGGATTGCCTTTTATCAATATGGTATCAAATGCAGTATTTAAAAATGAAAGAGAATATATATTACCGCGAAATATAATTTTTGAACTTATAAGTAAAAAAGGAAATGAATATACTGTATTAGCAAAACCCTTTAAACCAGACCAATTCGCCATTAAAACAGGATGTTTCCCATTAGACTTTTGCGATATCAAGCAAGCGCAGCTTTCGCCGCTTGCTCCGCTTTCGCCGTCTGCCAAGATATCTCTATCATCACCTGCAAAATCAAAGACAAAATCAAATATAGATTCAGGTAAAAATAATATTATACCTGTTAAATCAAAGAGATGTCCTAACGGAATGGTGCGAAATAAAATAACAAAAGAATGTGTCCCTAAACAAACTATAAAGCAAAAGGCAAAGCCTGAGTCGCCTAAGCCTAAGTCTAAATTGGGGCGTTGTCCTAAGGGAACTCGTCGTAATCCTAAAACATTACTATGTGAAGCTAAGCAGGGCTAAGCTTTAAATAATTCTAATATAACTGCTTATTTTTGTAAAACTATATAATTATAATTATATATTATATAATAATATAATGTTTGATAATCTGCTATATATTTTCTCAAAAGATACAATTGATTCAGTGAGCGTTGATAATAATTATTATGTCAGAGAGGTTGATAAGCTCAATAAGACGCTGCTTCAAAAAAATAGCGAACTACAGCTTTTACAGCGCAAATATAACAAGCTACTCAATCATTGCATAGAGAACGAATTAGCCTCTAAATTGAACAATAAAAAACGCATAGAATCAATAATAATTCAAGACATCCAAGACTCAAGCAAATCCCTAGATACGCCTGACGCAGCTGACGTAGCCGATGTAGCCGACACAGCTGACGCAGCCGATGTAGCCGACAGACCAGATAGTCCCAATTATTCAGGAGATGCCGTAGGAGATGCCGTAGGAGATGCGATATATATCCGTGAAAATAATAAATATGTTAGCGATAACGACGAGTACGAGAAGATATAGAAATGAAGTATTTATTTTTGTATAATTTTCATAACACTATCAAGTTTTTTTTCTATTGAAATAATGTTGCTTTCCAATAATGAAAGTATCGTATCATATTTATTATTTTTTTCAATATAGCTATCTATCATTTCCCTCTCAATATTATATTTATTTGACAAATTATCTATATC
>Ga0078894_10004736_pt1 | contig 10435 bp, 11 predicted proteins | sample LauGreSu1BDMLBSD_2_FD_67506 | JGI IMG/M metagenome (GOLD analysis project Ga0078894, IMG submission 67506) | Freshwater lake microbial communities from Lake Michigan, USA - Su13.BD.MLB.SD (version 4) (version 4) | ecosystem: Environmental > Aquatic > Freshwater > Lake | place: Lake Michigan... | reverse complement strand
CCCCAAAACCCCTAAGGACTTTAAGTAAATTTAATAATCAGTTAAGTTGGCTCTCAAGTTAAGAAAGGATCTCTTGGCATTTTTCAATCTTCTTGTCAAGTTAATCCTCTTAGACATCATCTCCCATGAGCATCTTCATATCAGCTTGCTCTCTTTTCTTCATGACCTGCATCAGCCTGATCGATTTATGCTGCGGGAACCACACCATGTCTTCTCTCTCAATGCACCTAGAAATGTAAGATTCAGCACCATTCAATTCAGTTTTGTCTTTTATTGATAAGTGAATGATAAAGTATAAGTAATTCCAAACATAGTGATCATATTCGGTGTGCGCATCAAAACCTTCGTCTGTATCACGGTCAAGCTAAAAGAAATTAATCGATGGGACTTACAATTTGTCTGCTAAGGCCACAAATAAAACAAATGTTCTTTGAATCGTTTTCTCTCTCGCTAGATGCCTCTCTGAGCTAGGCAAATGTGTCGATGATGATACCGAAGATGACATTCAAACAAATCGTGCTGACGATCAAGTTGAAGCTGATGTCGTAGAAAAATCTTATCCATCTTGCTTGCCAGTTCCACTCTTGGACTGTTACTGTTTAAGCCCAGTCACCATAACCACCTCCTGCCCTCAGCCCATAATTGATTGTACTCAGGAAACAATGCATCAAGGATTTGCAAACGGAATCTCCCTGCTTATTGAGTAAACCTTAATTTATAGTATCATCGAAGAAGTTATCGGATATGAAAAGGAAACCAATGCACGCAAAATTGTAAATCAAAATGACACCTAGCATAGCAGTCATCACCAGTTGGCTTAAGTTTGTGGTCACTGAAAGGATAACATTCTGAAGAGCTGTAAATCGATTGATCACATCAAGTAAGTGGAAGGAGTAAAATACTGGAGCTTAGATTAGTCCTTACACACTAAAAACGTAGTAAATTACAAAGAATATAAACTCCCCATTATTTAAAAGGAAAGTTAGGCTGATCCAATAATATTCGAATGCCAACGCTATTGAGCCGAATTCTCTCTTCTTTTCATTTTCATCCCAGAAAACAGCACTGTAAGGACCTTCAATTTGGAGAACATTACGGTTAGTTGTTATGTCTAAATCGTGACTCTTGAGTTCTTTAAAAGTTCTTGATCGTCGTTCCTCAATTTGTTTCTTTTCAAGAGTCATAGAAGCCTGATTCTTGTCTACCCTTTGTCTCCAGCCAGCCTTAACAATAAGATTAATGTTATTGACACAAAAACCAATCAAGATTAGCAGTGCTGTGATCAGCTAGCAACAGCCAAGACCAAATATAATGTAATCTGGAATAAACTCAATGTGAGCTTAGTAGTTGTAAGAGCCATCTTCTTGTATTATAGCTTGGTACTTATATTATGTGAGTTAGACACCTGAAATCATAACAGCTATTAGTAGTGATTAGTCTCTAAGACTATTAAGTCTATCAGGAGTTATCTGGATTGTCATGTGCGACATTACTTCTAAGTGTTCCATCTCCTCTATAAAGCTTGGCACTTCACTACACAAACCAAGAAGCTTGTGCTAATTGCTTTCTCTCTCAACATTTTCTAAGAACTTGTTCTTTGAATTTTATGTTAAAAATGTGCATATAGGCTGTAAAGGGAAGAAAATTCGTAGGATATCAAATTCAGTCATGACCTCGATAACACCATTATTCTTTTCATAAAACTTGTAAAATGGCTACGATCTAAATTTATCTATTTTTTCACGGTCAGATGGAAGCACTTCAGCAAGCTAATTAAGCAAAGAGTAAATGTCAAAGCCTTCCTAAATACAACTGTCAAAAGATTCTTTATTCTTTTTCAATGCATTACTCACCTTATCTGCGTCTTATATAGCAGATTAAGGCAGTCCTAATTCATTTAGGACGAAGCTTTCATATACACTCTCCATTCTTTTAGCTACTATCTCAAAATCACCGAGACTTGAACTTACCCTCTCACTGATGTCTTCATCAACAGGTCCTTCTAAAATCGACAAAAGCATTTTTACAGAGCTCATTTTAAGCTAATCTAGAAGCGAAATTCTCTTTCCAACAAATCCTTGAAGTTCAAGCTCTTGCTAGTTCTCCATGCCTTACGAAAGTAAATCTCGGCAGCAGTCAATAGCTTTGGTGTCCACCAATGTTCTCTAATTCAATCGGCAAGGTCCTTGAATCAGCTCAATTAGGCACTCTATAATCTAATTACCAAGAACTGTACTGTAGCAATTAACGTACGATTTAACGTAAATACTGAACATGTTGCTTATATACGCAACAAAGTCAAAAGAACGAGGTGATTTGATACCTGACTACATGTATTACTCCCTTAAAAAGTCCTAAGATTTGAGATAATGACCTTCACAGAGAAGCTGTATGAATTTAAGAATCCTGATTGTTGAAAGTAAAGTTTTTTCTTTCTGATCTTGTTACGATTGTTCTTTAGGCTTCTTTACCTCCACAGGATTTTCTTCGTCTTCTTGATCAGACAGGGTAATGTCCAAATTTTTTTCTTCTTCTTATCCTGGTTCTTGATCAGCATTGTGGTCTTCTACCTTAATAATTCCAGCTGCAATGTCTTCATGCAATTTTTACTCTTTTAAACGCTTCTCTTCGTTAGCTTTTTTAACTTTATAAACCATTTCTATTTTTGCATTTTTCTCATTTAAATACTTTTTAGTGAGTTCAAAGTTTTTTTGTAGCAGCTTTTTAAGAGTCAGCATAAGTTTGTTCTCCGCTTCATCCTAAGTAACACTTTACAAAAAAGTTGTTTACGTAATGTAGTTTCCTCCCATGATCATAGAGATACAAACGAGCATGCACTCTTCTTAGATGTCAGGGTCTTCTTGACTTTAAATTTGTCCACACAAGAATTAAATCACACCTCGATCATTTTAAGAGTCCTATTTAATTTTTATAATTCTTTTGAACTAAGACCAATCACTTGAGTCCCAATCTGCAGAAGGTGCGTATTGTTCTTTACATTCTACTTCTATGATTTTCCTTAACAGAATCAACCCTGCTATTTGATGATTTTTTGATAAATTTTTGTAGTCCAGTAACTCTAGTAAAGCCAGGATGATTGATTCGTATTTTACTGAAGAGTAGACATTTATATCACCTTTACCTTTTTTACCTTTCTTTATTGAGTCTACTATTTTTATATCGATATCCACAAGCCACTCAACAAGAATCTCAAACTCTTATTGAATCATTATGTTTGTATTTTCATGCCGAATTATTAAGTTTATTCTGTTTTAGAGTAAAGAAGATTTACTTTTTGGATCAATTATTAAATTTTCACCATCTACTCCTTAAATGCTATTTTCGGCATCTTCCTCCATAAGTTAAGCGATTTCCCGACTATTTTTTGTTTTTTTTGCGGGATGCTTTACGTTATCAAGATACTTCTAGTGATCGCTTGAGTTTATGTAATGCAACAAATCATACACTGCTAGTTTATTTTTCCGGTCTTCAGCAACATAGAAAAGTTACGCTATGTTCTTTACAAGTACATAAAACTTGAGCTCTAAGCTTCCAACATCATATTTTTTTCGTTTTAAAGTTGACTTAATAAACCGTAAGCAAGAATGGAAAATGTAATCTTCGCATAGCTACCGCATTTCAAGAACATCTCCGTTAGGCATCTCAAGTTTAGTTTGTTTTTTGATACCATTAATGTAGGATTCTAAATCATGATTGATATTTTCAACTAATTTGAGCAATACAGAAACATCAGATTCCTACGCCTGCTGCCCATCTTAATTATCTTCTTCAGCATCAGATTCGTCTTTCTAATCAGTTCCTGGCTGAGCCATAAAATTAGGGTCAGCACTTTCCATATAACAATGTGTTAAATAATCGAAAATTGCTGTTTTTAAAGGCCAAAAATCTTATGCCATTTCAAGTATTTTTTCCGAAACCTTAAAAGACAATATAGATTCTTTTGCTCTTTTTTCAGAAACTTCAGTCCTTCCTTCACAGCACAATGTGACTAAACGAAGAAGTTATATTAGATTAAAAACCGGAATATTCATAGTTTAGGTCCCTTTAATTACTTTATTTTTTTTTTATACTTTTTGTTTTTCCAAAATTTGAGAATTGTCCATAAAAGAATTTGGTTTTGGAGAAAGTAATTAGCTGTTGTCATGTGAGCTAGTTTATTTAGGCTTAAAAGATTCACCAAACGCAACTGGAGTTTCAGGCTCAAATTAGAGCAAATCTTACACTATTTGCAAGCAATTCTCAATATGAACAGAAAGTTCTTTCGCCCCTTCAGCTTAGAAGAGATAAAGCACATTCGATCTAGTAGTGTCTTATGTCATTTAGATAATAATTTCGGTTTAGTTTTGAGTAATGAGCATGTCTTCATATCTGCAATACACTTCTAGCAGTTTTAAATACATAGCTTTTTTAGAACTAGCCAAAGCTGCCTCTTCTGAGGTGTTTACTATTTGCCTAATCCACTTAGTTACATTAAGAGTCAAGAATTTTTTATTGTTTTTGAAAATTTCTCTTACCAAAACTGAAGCTATGGGGTATTTGTCAATGTCGCGCATAAAAACATCCAAGTCATCGTAGACTTTTGATTAATTTTCGGTATTGTTGCGAACGAAAGAAACTAGGAACTTGTAGCATTACGTGATTAAAGCTTTATAAAGCTCATTACTATTAGTTTGCCTGTCAACTTTTAATTTTATTATTTATAGAGCTACTGGTACCGCATCGAAGGATTGAAGCAGGCGTTGATTCTCAATATTTGGTTTAGTTCTAACAAGTTCATCATCAAAAATAATGTAAGCCGGCGATTATAATCCGACGAATTCAGGGATTTCAGCGAGGTTGTTTTTAGATGCAAATCTAGTTTTAGCTCGTAAAATGTCGACTTAAGTACCCTCTTACTCTTCATATTCTTCTACTTCTTGGCTCTTATTTAAGATACAGAATTTTTCAAATTATTAGTAAATGTTATGGCAAATTTACTTCTAAGTTGTACCATCACCTGAGTTTTTAGTGATCCAAAATAACATTTCTTTCTACAATACTTTTAAGCGCTTGTTAAGTTCTTTAATCTATTCCATAACCTATATAGACTTTGTAGTTTCAAGAATTTTCATACTTTACATAGCTTCAATCAAAGTCCTCTTTCTTAAAAAGTAAGACAATAGAAGAGTGAAAACACGCTTCTATAGCTCTGCAGATCTGTAAAGCATCAGGTCAAACAGAATGCATACATACTCACTTTCATTTACTGATTCAAACCCTTTAGTCATGCTTATAGCTTCTAACAATTCAATGTCTTCTTGCTCAGGAACGGTATCATCTTAAAAAATTTCAGGCACGACTTTTTTACCTCCTTTTCTCCCATGATCTACAGTATTTGTTCTCGATTAAGGATGGTCGATGTCAGATTTTAGCTTTTGTATAAACATGACAGCTTTAGAGTCAGTTTCAAGAGCTTGTATTCTCAAAAGAATATCACAAGCTAGGCATTTTTGCTAAATTATGATTTAGCTTTGTTTGTTAGGAAAATAGCGTTAAACACTCGGAGCAGTTTCTTGCTTTCCATTCACACTAGGAGCGAAATTAATCAAATTGTAGTCATCCGTGGTACCATTTAATAACATTATAATAGGGCCAGTTATTTGTTTTAGTTCCTCCATATTATCGTAGAAGCCATGATTGATCATATAAAGAACTGTTCTAAGAACCTCCATATTCATTTCATTTATTGAAGGTTCTGATAATTTGATAACGCCTTTTTGTTTTTTTAAATACTCTCTGAGGAATTCCTTTTATTATCTCAACATAGTTGGAATCTTTACCTTACTTTTCTTGATATCAAAATCTACTGTAATAGCTTACTACACTTCTTAGCTAGTCTTGTATTTGGGTTTAGTGATATCGTTCCAGATAATAGTTTCAGAAGGCAGAACTAGAGGTTAGAAAGGGTCTCTGTCTAGATAAAGATTCAAAAAAAGTTTCAAGCAGCGAGATCTTGTGTCAAAGTTAAAATCTTTGTCTTGGTAAATATTGATAAGGTATATGTTTCTGTAGAATGGGGTCAAAGCTGACTGTGATTCAGCATTTCTGCCTAAACAGCACTTTGCAAAAAGTTCTAAAAGTTGATGAAAAGCCTAATAATTGTGCAAAAATTCCTCGTCTTAAGGTTTCAGTCTGAATTTGATTTCTGCTTCTTCATCATGATTCTCACTAAGCTGTTTCATTAAAATTGTGTATTTTTTTGAGGCTTGCGAGATAACCATCCATTCATTTTTACGTAGATCTAATGCAACTTCAAGATTGCAGCGCTTTTGTTTATTAAGGTACATCAAAAACATCGTTTTTGCTTTAGGTCTTATTGGTGGAGGCTTTTCTCTATCTTCACCGCCCTCAGTCAACTTTTAGATAATTTAATCTTGATTTCCCTTCAAAGCTTCTCCTTAACAGCTGCAAAGTGCAGTCAATAGTCTTAACAATCGTGAAGTTTCAGAACTTCTTTCACTTTTCATGATGAAATCCTCGATAAGTTCAGGCGATATCTGTTCGTCAAGAATCTTTTTGTTGCTGTTAACAAGCTGTGTTACAAATTGGTCCGCACCAATTTAGTTATTTGGTGTTGTTAGCAAAACATGATTGAGGTAAAGCTTCATCCACTGTGAAGCGTAAAGCTCGTTGAGCTCGTAATTTTCAACAATCTTGGACAACAAAGTATAGCTGAGTTTGCATAGACTAAGAATCGCATCTTCTTAAACCAAGTCTTTGTAGTTGAAGGAGCCACATTTGAAGGGAGCATGTAATATATCAACGCAAGCTTCAATGACTCTTAGTTCTCTCATAATTTTTTGTTTTTAATTTCTTACTCTAATATCGTGATCATGCTAGTCGTCTCCTTGGTTACTAAAAGCTTTATCAAGCTTGCCTCCCTGAGCCTCCTCATCAACTATAATCTCTTTGTCTTCAAGGAAATTTATCAAATCTTTAATTACACCTTCTATTTTCCTTTGTCTTTCCCTGCTATGGCCATACTCTTTTTAACAAACCTCATTCAGGTTACCATTAATAGTATTTACTGAGGTGTGTACAAAAAGAGTATCTTTTATGTTTTAAATAGGTTCAGGCACAATAAAAAATGCGTTTTCATAACTTGGCTCTTTTTACAATACTAAAAATTCTTTAGCGCCTTGATTCAATTAGCCATCATCCATTCTTTAGTAGTTTTCAAAATCCAAATCTTCAATTTTATGAGTGATCGCCATTTGAATATCTTCTTTGTCTTAAAGATACTCAGTAGAAGCAGAGTTTTATCCTGATTTGAACTTTAGTCTTGTATTGTGAATCAGGTATTTCTGACTGGCCAAGTGCTGAATTTAAACAGAGGTTCCTGATCTTATTCTGTTATCAACATCTACATTAGTGCTCACCAAGCGGAACTTAGATTGCTCCTCAAGCATTTATTGTTAATTTTTGTCAGAAACTTTGATATTGATATTTTTCCTGTTGTTGCGACCCTCGGTTACTTTAATGTCCATTTTAAGATGATCAGCTAAGCCGACAGAATTAAGAACAGTTTTGCCCAAGTTTAGATCCTGCAAAACAACCAAACGTCCAGAGTTCAAATGCCTTAGTCTGAAAATCATTCCGTCTTCTGATGCATTTAAATTGCCAATATTGCCTGAATAGGTTGTGTTTTAGCCGTTAGCATCGAACACATCCCCTACTATCTCGAGAATGAAGTAGCAATTAGTTGATACTGCCTCTATGTCAGTTGACTTTCCCTTGTAGTTCCACAGAAAAACTTCGGCTTATTAGTCACCAGTAAAATCAGAGTCATCTGAACAAAGAAAACCACCAGATTCGGAGTGTTACAATCTGACTATTTGAGATCCTGTGATTATGCTTTTATTTTCCTCATCTTGCCAACTTCTGAACAGTCTAATAGTAAATTTATTTCGGGACGTGCTCAAGTTGACTTCGCAAAAAACAGCAAACTCATCTGGCAACATTCTACGGTCATTTTTCTCAGAAACAACTGATTTGTAATCTTTACTAAGGACTTTAAGTTGTTCCTTGGACAAAGGATTTGGCTCCTTGACTTCACGCTCTGTAACATGCAAATACTGCCCAGTCTTCATGTTTCTGAAGATAACAACGTCACAATAGTTCACGTTTTATCCCACATTTCGATACTTATAACGAGGCTCAACAATAAAACAAACAAATTTAGACCCTTAAGGATTCAACTTGATCATATTGCATGATTTGTCTTAGTCCGCGCAATTTTTTGTGCCTTCAAGGAAAGACTAGCTATCATAATGCAGCAATTAAACTTCATTTCCATACTGGACAACTTCTCCTTTTCGCCTTTCAAAAATCTTTTTATTTGTTTCTAGCTCCTCTGCAAGTTTCTTTTGTAGTTGGACCATCCTCAATCTGTCTTACTAAGACACACTTTATCCATCTTTTCCGGGCTTAGCTTGAGCGACTGCTCGATCATAGTACGCTTTAAAATTAGAGTATTCTTTGTACGCGTCGTACGACATCTTTGGCATTAGCTAAAACACAAAGTCGCTGATGTTTCTTTGGTAAATTTAACTTTCTTTGAAGTTAACTTAAATGTAACAATTCGGTTTTGTAATAAACCTAAACTAAATAATCAAGTAACACTTACCCAGCAGTCTGAACAAACCCTAGCTTAGTGGTAAGCAGAATGCAGTCTCCGTACTTAAGTAGATTATCTTGGTTATCCATTTAATAATTATGTTATAATTATAATGAGCTCAATAAGGTAGTTCTTGGAGGCAAAAGATGCCGAAGACATTGCACAGTACATTCCAAAATCCTATCAGCTTACTCGGGATTAATTGAATTAAAGACGTGTACTCTAGACTGAGTCATCGAGGTACGCAGCTGAAAGAATGGCCTAATGCATTAAACCTTGCTTTATGAACTACGACAGCCCTGTAGTCTCCCAACAGGAGGGCGACTGCATGACTAACTGTTCGGCAAAAGCTTTCGAAACACACCAGCACTTCTGGCAGGCTTATCTACAAAGGGTAGGAATGTTGTGAAGTTATTTTATTTAAGGCAAACATATATAAGTATTCATTTTCGCTAATCATGTTGATTTTAAAATATCAGTCATCTTCTGAGTGGAACTCAAGCGATTCAGTCCACACCATTTTTTAAAGAAGTTCTTTTGTCGGTTCAAAGTTGTCCCAAGTCCAATCAAACGGCTCTTCTGCCTCTGGCTCAGCTTCTTCGTTGTGCAGACCTTCGAAATAGGGATGTTTGAGACACTACTTAACGGTGTATCTTTTCTCTGGATTGAACACTAACATTTTCGAAAGCAGGTTCAAAGCTACTGGGTTAGCCTTAGGGTAAAGAGATTGCCAAGACTGCTTGTTCCTCTTGGGTAACTTCCTTATGTACTTCCTGGCGAGATCGTTGCCAATAAAAGTCATGTCTTCGGCAGTTGGGGTTCCTAAAACTGCAATTGTACGCTTAATCTAATCGAGATAGTCATCACCCGGGAATAAAGGCGCACGACCGAGCAGTTCAGCAAAAATACAACCGATTGACCAAACATCGAGCGCATTTGTGTAATGAGAAGCATTTAGAATTACTTCAGGGGCTCTGTACCATCTAGTGACAACATATTCAGTCAGCGTTGTAGTAGACACCTCGTAGCCTCTAGCTAGACCAAAGTCACAAATTTTTAAGTCGCAATTTTTGTTCAGCAGTAAGTTTGAAGGTTTTAAATCTCTGTGGATAATATTAGCGGAGTGGATGTACAAGCAGCCTCTCAAAAGTTGATACATAAAGTACTAAAGGTGATCGTCCGACAAATCTTGTCTTGAATAAATGACTCGGTGCATATCAGTCTCCATCAAGTCAGTTATAATATAGATATCTTCATATCCAGTTTGTGCAGGAGGTTTAGCAACATCTATAAGTGCGATCACATTCTCATGGTCGAAAAACTTCAAAAGTTTTATTTCTCTGACAATTCTCTTCGCATCGATCAGGTCCTCGAAGGCTTTAGGTACTTTCTTTATAGCAACTTTATTTTTTGAGTTATGGTCGTATGCAGAGCACACAACACCATACGCGCCGTGCCCGATTTACTTAATATATTCGAACTTTTCATCGACGACAAAAGTGGTGCCTAAATTGTTTAAACTAAAAATTTTACCTGCGCAGACAAATTAGGTAGTCTTTCCCTTTCCTGATTATTTTAAAGGTCGTTCTATGTGCTCCTTTTTCTTTACAACTTCTTTCGAAGGTCGGCTGCCAGAAGTAGATGCTATGCGGTCCTTACCCATTTGGACCCCCAAAGAGTCGTCTGTCTCTTTAGACGACTGCTTTTGCAATTTATCTACCATAATAATTTGAATTTCCTAATATTGGGGTTTTGGGG
>Ga0078894_10004734_pt1 | contig 10437 bp, 8 predicted proteins | sample LauGreSu1BDMLBSD_2_FD_67506 | JGI IMG/M metagenome (GOLD analysis project Ga0078894, IMG submission 67506) | Freshwater lake microbial communities from Lake Michigan, USA - Su13.BD.MLB.SD (version 4) (version 4) | ecosystem: Environmental > Aquatic > Freshwater > Lake | place: Lake Michigan, USA... | reverse complement strand
GGTGCCTCAGGTGTTCCGATTGGCGTGCTGTCTTGCCATGTGTCGGTGGATGACAACCCCTTGTCGCAACTCACCCGCGCAGGTATTCAAAAGGTGATGGCGTTTGCTGAGAAACACCTTGTCAAAGGCCAAGATTGGCTGGACTGCGGCGTATTGGAGCGTCGCTTAGAGGGGCACACCAAGAAAAAACCATGGCAACCGTCGGAAGTGGGCAGTGTGTGGCACGGTTGGGTACAAACACCCACCGACCTGCAACTCTCACAGGCTGGCCTGAACGAGATCAATCCCCACGAACAACTGTGGCAACCCCATGGCGCTTGGATCAAACCCAAGGCCTTGGTAAATGCTTTGATGGACCACCCCGCCATCCATTTTCAAGGTGGTCAAACCTTGATTGCCTCGGAGATACAAACCTTGGGCTATGACGCGGTGGTCTTGGCCTTGGGCGCTCACACCAGCGACTTTTTGGCAGATCTGCCCCATGCGCCTGAATTGCCTTTGCTGCCTGTGGCGGGGCAAGTCAGTTGGGGCTATCACGCCGCCGATACGGCCACAGCATTCCCTCCGTTTGCAGTCAATGGCTTTGGCGGCTTTGTCAGCGGTGTACCTACCCCGCAGGGCTTGGCTTGGTACAGCGGCGCCACCTTTCACCGTGGTGAAGCGAAAGCTGAGGTCACCCCACAAGACCATGCAGAGAACTTCTCCAAATTGAAGCAGTTGCTGCCCCGCGCCGCAGAAGAACTGAACGCTCAATGGCAAACCCCAGACCAACTGCAAGGCTGGTCTGGGGTTCGCTGTACTTCGGTGAACCGAATGCCTGTGGCTCGTGCTTTGCAAGCCCAGCATTTATCAAGCTGGTATGTGCTGAGCGCCATGGGTTCACGTGGACTGACCGTGGCAATGGTTTGCGCCGAACGCTTGGCTTTAGAAATTGAACTGCGAGCGCACTGACAAGACGTTCTCTTTGTTCGTGTACTCAGGTGTTGTTCGGTTGATGGTGCTGAGGTAATAAACGGGGCGATCAAACTTGGTGGTGGAGTAGTTGACCATGAAGCGAGCTGTCGGGTTCAAGATCCAGTTCAAGCCATAGGTCACAGTTTTGGCGATCTCAGAGTTCTCAGCCCTCGAAAGATTGCTACCTCCATCGGTGATTGACTTGGCATTGCCTGTCACAAGTGGGTTGACCGAGCCTGGCAGGCTCACCTCGTATTGCGAGAAGCGAATGCCGGTTTGCCATGCACCCGTACCCTTACCAATGCCATTGAAGTTCGATTTGGGTTTGACTGTTGAGAATACGCCTGCTCTGTAGGCGTCGGACCAACTCTCGCCCGTGATGTTGTACATGAACTCATAGTAACTGGCCTTGGTATTCAAGTTCAGACGTGCTGTTCCTACCAAGGCAGCTTTGGCAGATGACGCTGAAGCTGTGTAGTTCAAAGCTGTAGCGTCATAAGAGGCATTGAAAAACTCGGTTTGAAACTTGAACGCATCCTTGGCCAAAGCGAGTTCAAAACCGTTGAGGTTTTTCTTCACGTCTGCCGCGTTATCAGCCGCGGCCCCGTAGGCAGCACTGACTGTGTCGCCGCCAATTTGCGCACGGTAGGCATTGGTCATGCCTCTGTTTTCAGTGCGGTAAGACAACAAAGTGGCGCGGGTACTCCCAGAGGCTGTGAAACCAGAGTCAGTCGATGATGATGGCGTAACTTTGTAACTGCCTTTGTCCACCGCAACGCCTACATGAAGAATTGTCCCATTGATATTGTTGAGTTCGGCCAAGTTGACCGTGCCTCGGGCCGCCGTCAAAGTACCAATATTTTGGGTATTGGATATTTCATTGAAGCCATCTTGGTAGACCGAAGCACCATAGGTGATGCCTTTCTTGGGTTCGCCATGCAACATGGCACCTAAGCGGTGGCTGGGCACCAATTGGTTGCCATAAGAGCGCTCCATGAAACTGATACCGTTGGCCGTGCTGAGCTCTTCAAGCGAAAAAGGCTGCTTGAAACGCCCAAGACGCACTTGCGCTGCTTGGTCATAGTTGTAGTTCACAAAGGCGCGGTGAATCAGGTTGGGAGAAGAGCCGACCAAGTTGGTCAACACCTCGTAGCTGATGTTGGGGGTGAAGTTGCCATTGATACCGATACGTGCACGGCGAAGTTCAAAGTTATCTGCGCCGGAGGCAGCATCTTTGTCAGAGACTTGGGTGATATTGGAATTCACCAATCGGGCATCGAAATGCGCCATCCCCGTGAAATTGAAAGTGCTTTGACCATCGGCCGAGACGGTGCCGTTACCCGAGGGCCTGACCGTGCCGTTTTTGGCATCTTTTTGGGTGTGTTCAACAGACTTTTGCACATCGGTCGCTTTCACGCCCAAGGCGTCTTGCACAAACTGCACTGGCGGCACGCCTTCAGCGGGTTTGCTATTGAGTGCATTGAGGGTGTCGTCATAGTCTTTTTGGGTGATCACGCCTTTGGTGACCAACAATTGAAGAACAGCCTTCGCGTCTTCTGAAATGGCCATGGCGGGGGTGGCGAATAAAGCGCTGCTAAGCAAAGCCAGCGCCAGACGGTGGCGGCGAAGGTGGTGTGGAATGGTGTAAGTCATGAAAGTTCCTTTGATATCTTCAATTAACGTTTGATGGATTGAAAAATTTGGTCGTAAACCGCGCCATCAGCGAAATGGTCTTTGGCTGCCTTGTCCCAGCCACCAAAGGCTTGCTCGATGGTGAACAAAGGTATCTTGGGTAAAGACTTCTCAAACTTGGCTTTGATTTTTTCGTTGATGGGGCGGTAAAAGTTTTTGCCAGCAATCTCTTGGCCTTCATCGCTGTAAAGGTATTGAAGGTAGGCTTCTGCCACTTTGCGAGTGCCCTTGCGGTCCACGTTTTTATCGACCACGGTGACAGGTGGTTCAGCCAAGATGCTGATGGACGGATAGACGATGTCCACCTTGGCACCAAATTCTTTTTCCAGCAAGTACGCTTCGTTTTCCCAAGAGATGAATACATCGCCTTGGTTACGCTGGGCAAAGGTCACAGAAGAACCCCTTGCACCCGAGTCAAGAACCGGCACATTGGCATACAGCTTGGTGACAAATTCTTTCGCTTTGGCTTCGCTACCGTACTTGCGTTTGGCAAATTCCCAAGCAGCCAGGTAGTTCCAGCGAGCGCCACCCGATGTTTTGGGGTTGGGTGTGATGACTTTGATACCAGGCTTGACCAAATCGTCCCAATCCTTGATGCCCTTGGGGTTGCCTTGGCGCACCACCAACACGATGGTGGAGGTGTAGGGAGACGAGTTGTGTGGCAGGCGTTTTTGCCAGTTGGGTGGTATCAGATAGGCTTGTTTGTTCAAGGCGTCCACGTCCCCTGCCAAAGCCAAGGTGACCACGTCAGCCTCCAATCCATCGATGACCGAACGGGCTTGTTTGCCCGAGCCGCCATGGCTTTGCTTGATGGTCACGTCTTGTCCCGTGGTGGCTTTCCAATGCTTGGCGAATGCGGCATTGAACTCCACATACAACTCCCGTGTGGGGTCGTAGGAGACGTTCAATAGCGTGATGGTCGCTTGTGCCTGGCTGGTGGGAAAAGCACCTGCCAATGCAATAGCGGACAAGGCTTGTAAAACAAGGCGGCGATTTTTCATGAGATTCCTTCAAATGCAATGCAACAGTGCAATGAAGGAATTCTGATTTCTTAATGCATAAAAGGGAACGATTGAATAGTCAGTTGCTTATGCGAAAAAAAACTTAGATGGATAGGCTATTTACTTATGCAGTCTGCGCCACAAACACCTGCGACTTGCGAGGCGTCAACACCAACAACTCTCCCTCCACGTAGTTCTTGTCTCTGAACTCATTGGCGGGAATCTCTGCTTCAATCACATCGGGCTTGGCGCTGTCGTCATGGGACACCAACTCCAAACGCGCAACCGAACCCACCACCAATGCTCGCTCTAAGCGAGCAACGATTCCGGTGTCGCCTAGTGAATAGCGCCGCACATCTAAATCGTGCGGACGAATATAGGTGTGTGTTTCGCCCTCGGGGGTACGACCTTTGAACAAGTTGACGTCGCCCAAGAAACCATAGACAAAAGGGTTGGCGGGGTTGTCCCAGACTTGCTGGGGTGAGCCCACCTGCTCCACCTTGCCGCCATTCATCAGCACCACGCGGTCGGCCACTTCCAAAGCTTCCTCTTGGTCGTGCGTGACAAAAATACTGGTCACATCCAAATCGTCATGCAGACGACGCAGCCAACGGCGAAGGTCTTTGCGCACCTTGGCATCCAAGGCACCAAAAGGTTCGTCCAACAACAACACACGCGGTTCAACCGCCAAAGCACGGGCCAAGGCGATGCGTTGGCGCTGACCACCAGAGAGTTGCGAGGGGTAACGGTCGCCCAGCCAATCGAGTTGCACCAAATTCAGCAGGTCATGCACTTTCTTTTGAATCGCAGCTTCCGTGGGGCGGGTGCGTTTGGGTCTGACACGCAAACCAAACGCCACGTTTTCAAACACCGTCATGTGACGAAACAGTGCGTAGTGCTGAAACACAAAGCCTACTTGTCGCTCACGCACATGGATATGGGTGGTGTCTTCGCCGCTGAAAGCAATGGTGCCTTGGCCAGCGGTTTCTAAGCCCGCGATGATGCGCAACAAAGTGGTTTTGCCACAGCCTGAAGGGCCGAGTAAAGCCACCAGTTCGCCCGAGGCGATGTCCAAGTTGACGTTGCGCAAGGCGTGGAAGTCGCCAAACTGCTTGCTGATGTTGCGGATTTCTATGCTCATGATCTTCCTCAAATAACGGGTCTCTCGGGAGAGAGTGCGGCCAACTCGGCCATCAGGCGTTGCTGCTGCCACTCCACCACCGACTTGATGACCAAGGTCACCAAGGCCAACAAAGCCAACAACGAGGCCACGGCAAATGCTGCCACCGATTGATATTCGTTGTACAAAATTTCCACATGCAAAGGCATGGTGTTGGTCTGCCCACGGATATGGCCCGACACCACCGACACTGCACCAAATTCGCCCATTGCCCGTGCATTACAAAGAATGACGCCATAAAGCAAACCCCATTTGATATTGGGCAAAGTCACCCGCCAAAAGATTTGCAAACCACTGGCACCCAAGACCATGGCGGCTTGTTCCTCCTCGTTGCCTTGCGCTTGCATAAGGGGAATGAGTTCCCGCGCAATGAAGGGGAAGGTGACAAACACAGTGGCCAAGACAATACCAGGCACTGCAAAAATGACCTTGATGTCATTCGCTTGAAGCCAAGGGCCAAACCAACCTTGCGCCCCAAACACCAGAACATAAATCAAACCCGCCACCACGGGAGACACAGAGAACGGCAAGTCCACCAAGGTGGTGAGAAAGGCTTTGCCACGAAACTCAAACTTGGCAATCGCCCAAGCGGCACACACACCAAACACCAAATTCAGGGGCACAGCAATGGCCGTGATGAGAAAGGTGAGTTTGATGGCTGACCAAGCATCGGGTTCTTTCAAGGCTTCCAAAAAAGCGTCAAAGCCTTTGCGCAGTGCTTCAGTAAATACCGCCGCCAAGGGCAATACCAAAAACAAAACCACAAACACCAAGGCCACGCCTATGAGGCTGCGGCGCAGCCATACGGGTTCACCTGTGCTGTTCATGGCGTGAGTGGGCGTTCTGTGTTGGACACTCATGAAGAAGCCCCCGAACGCGCTCGCTGCCAAGCTTGCAAACCGTTGATCAGCAAAAGCATGACAAAGGCGGCGCACAACATCACCAAGGCCACGGCAGTGGCACCCGCGTAGTCGTATTGCTCAAGCTTGCTGATGATGATGAGCGGGGTAATCTCTGACACCATGGGCATATTGCCAGCAATGAAAATGACCGAACCGTATTCACCAATGGCTCTAGCAAACGCCATGGCAAAGCCGGTGAGCAATGCAGGTGCAAGGGTTGGAAAAATCACTCGGCTGAAAGTTTGCCAGCGCGTGGCACCCAAACACGTGGCGGCTTCTTCCAGTTCTTTTTCCACATCTTCCAAAATAGGTTGCACCGTGCGAACCACAAAGGGCAAGCCGATGAAGATGAGGGCAATCAACACGCCGTTGCGGTTAAAGGCAAGTTGTATTCCTAAGGGCTCTAAGTACTGACCAATCCAGCCGTTGCCCGCCAACAGCGCAGTAAGGGAAATACCGGCCACGGCAGTCGGCAAAGCAAAGGGTAAGTCCACCAAGGCGTCGACAATTTTTTTGCCAAAGAACTGGTAGCGCACCAAGACCCAGGCTAGCAACAGCCCAAAAAAAGCATTGATACAAGCAGCAAGAAAAGACGCACCAATCGTGAGTTTGTACGAAGCCACCACCCGAGGTGCAGTGACAGCTTGCCAAAACTGCTCCCAGGTCAGGTTGAGGGTTTTAAACACCAAGGCTGACAGTGGGATGAGCACAATCAAGCTGAGGTAAGCGATGGTGAAACCCAGCGTGATTTCAAAGCCGGGCAAGACACGGGCTGGCTGGTGGCGCGGCGCAAACAAAGTCAAACTGCCCATTCACTGCGCCGTGTAAATTTTGTCAAACAGTCCACCGTCGTTGAAATGCACTTTTTGCGCTTCGGTGAGGGAGCCAAAGTAGTCAGACACTTGGAACAAGTTGATGGGTTTGAACACTTGCGCGTATTTTTTCAGCACAGCGGGATTGCGCGGACGCAGTGCGTGTTTGGCAGCAATCTCTTGCGCTTCATCGGTATAGAGGAAATCCAAATAGGCTTTGGCGAGCTCGCCTGAGCCTTTTTTGGCGGTGGTGCGTTCAACCACGGCCACGGGGTTTTCCGCCACGATGCTGATGCTCGGATGCACCGCATCCACCTTGCCCGTACCAAATTCACGGTCCACAGAAATCACTTCGGACTCGAAGGTGATCAGCACATCGCCAATGTTTCGCTGCAAAAACACATTGGTGGCGTCACGCCCACCCTTGGCTAATACGGGAACGTTGGCATAGAGTTTTTTCACAAAGGCTTGTGCATCGGCATCCGTGCCACCTTTTTTGCGCACTTGCCCCCAAGCAGCCAAATACGCCATGCGGCCATTGCCACCGGTTTTGGGGTTGACCACAATCACCTGCACCCCAGGCTTGATCAGGTCGTCCCAATCCTTGATTCCTTTGGGGTTTCCATTGCGTGTCAAGAACAACATGGTGGAGGTGGTGGGCGCTGCGTTGTGTGGGAATTTTTTTGACCAGTCTTTGGCAACCACGCCGGTGGACGCCAAAAAATCTACATCGGAGGTGGTGTTCATGGTGACCACATCTGCTTCCAAGCCATCATTCACTGCACGGGCTTGGGCGCTTGAGCCGCCGTGCGACTGGTCGACTTTGATATCCACGCCTTTGGTTTTTTTATAGTTCGCGACGAAAACTGCGTTGACGTCTTTGTAAAACTCGCGGGATACGTCGTAAGACACATTCAACAAGGTCTGGGCTGAAGCCATGCTGGCCAATCCAAACAAAAGACTGCCAAGCAGCCCATTTCTGCGGTTTTGAGGGTTGATCATGGTGGTTTTCTCCGTTGAAATTCAAGCTAACTCAGCATTGTTGCGAATTCGCCTTATTTCTCAAACAACTGTTTAGTTGTTTGCTTATGCGGTATTTCGATATATCCAATTCGCATATGGCCCCAACTTAAAAATAGTTGGAAACCCTGATTAGGGTCTTTATAGTCGCGCCCTTATGGAAGATTTTGCATTCATTCTGGCGGGATTTGTGGTGGGCTTCATCGTGGGCCTGACCGGCGTGGGTGGCGGCTCGCTCATGACGCCCTTGCTGATTTTTGGCTTTGGCATCAAGCCTGCCTTGGCCGTCGGCACAGATTTGCTATTTGCCGCAGGCACCAAGGCCGGTGGCATGTTGAACTTTGCACGCCAACGCATCATCCCTTGGCGGGTGGTGTTCAGCCTGAGCTTGGGCAGCGTTCCCGCCGCTTTGCTGACGCTGTGGGTGTTGCACGACTTAGGCGCTTCCAACCCCGTGGTGCAAAAAGCCATCACCTTCACTTTGGGCATTGCCTTGATGCTGACCGCCGCAGCCACTTTGTACAAAGCCATTCGCGGTCCTCGCCGTGTTGAAGTCAACGATGCATCTGAACCAGAACGCCCTGCTGATCAAACAAAGCATCCTTTGTTACCGATTTTTTTTGGTGCGGTCATTGGCGTTTTGGTGACACTTACCTCGGTGGGCGCGGGTGCCATTGGCGTCACTGTATTGATGTTGCTCTACCCCCAACTGCCGCTTTACCGCATCGTGGCGGCTGACATTGCTTACGCCGTTCCACTCACTTTGGTGGCGGGCTTAGGTCATGCTTCACTGGGAACGGTGGATTGGCAACTGCTGGGTTTGTTGCTTATCGGCTCTTTGCCCGGCATTTGGCTGGGCTCGCATTGGGTCACGCGTGTCCCCGAACGTTTTATCCGCTCTGCCCTGTCTGTGCTGCTGGCATGGGCCGGCAGCAAACTGGTTTTCATTTAAACAGCTTATGTACCAATACACCGACTTCGACCGCCGCTTCATCAAAGAACGCGCCGCACAATTCCGCGATCAACTCACCCGCCGCTTGAACGGCCAGTTGAGTGAAGACGAGTTCAAACCCTTGCGTCTGCAAAACGGCTGGTATGTGCAACGCTATGCGCCCATGCTGCGGGTGGCCGTGCCTTATGGCGAACTGAGCAGCGCTCAATTGCGGGTGTTGGCTCGCATTGCCCGCGAATACGACCGCCCCACAGACGCCTTGTTTCAAGAAGCGCAAGCCAAACAACACGCCATCGGTGGCATTGCGGCACCCCCTTTGAGTTATGGCTATGCCCATTTCACCACCCGCCAAAACCTGCAATACAACTGGATACCGCTGGAGAAAAGCGCCGATGTGATGGACTTGTTGGCAAGTGTGAACATGCACGGCATACAAACCAGTGGCAACTGTATTCGCAACATCACCTCGGATGAACGTGCCGGTGTCGCGGTGGATGAAATCGTCGACCCCCGCCCCTATGCAGAAATCATGCGCCAGTGGAGCACCTTGCACCCCGAGTTCGCCTTCCTGCCACGCAAATTCAAAATCGCCATCAGCGGCGCCACCGAAGACCGCGCCGCCACCGCTTGGCACGATGTGGGCTTGCATGTGTTGCGCAATGATGCTGGCGAAGTGGGTTTTCGCGTGATGGTGGGTGGTGGCATGGGTCGCACGCCCATCATTGGCAGTGTCATCCGAGAGTTTTTGCCTTGGCACCAAATCCTCAACTATTTGGAAGCCGTGGTCCGTGCCTACAACCGCTTTGGCCGCCGCGACAACAAATACAAAGCGCGGATCAAAATTTTGGTCAAAGCCGAGGGCCAAGCTTTTGTCGATCAAGTGGAAGCCGAGTACCAACGCATCCTTGAGCAAGATGGCGCACCCCACACCATCACCCAAGCCGAGTTAGACCGTGTGAGTGCCAGTTTTGTGCCTCCTGCATTGACTCGAAAATTCTCTTTATCAGCTGAAGCGGTTCATGACCTGCTGACCAAGACCGCCGATGAAGACAAGAACTTCGCCCGTTGGTTGCAGCAAAACGTGGCCCCCCACCGCGACCCGCATTTGCGTGTGGTCACCCTGTCTTACAAACGTTTGGGCCAAGCCCCAGGCGACGCCACCGCCGACCAACTTGACGCCTCGGCTGTGTTGGCCGACACATACTCAGCTGGTGAAACCCGTGTCAGCCATGACCAAAACTTGGTATTGCCATGGGTTGCAGCTGAACAACTGCCAGCCCTTTACCAAGAAGCCAAGGCCTTGGGTTTGGCCAAACCCAATATCCGCATGTTGACCGACATGATTGCCTGCCCAGGCGGCGACTACTGCGACTTGGCCAATGCACGCTCGCTCCCCATTGCCGCGGCCATCACGGAGCGCTACCAAGACCTCGACGAATTGTTTGACCTCGGTGAAATCGATTTGCACATCAGCGGCTGCATCAACTCCTGTGGTCACCACCACAGCGGCCATATCGGTATTTTGGGCGTGGACAAGGACGGCAAGGAGTGGTACCAAGTGACTTTGGCCGGATCGGATGGCTCCGCTTTAAGCGGCACCCCTCAACCCGGCAAGGTGGTGGGGCCATCGTTTTCATCTGCCGAGGTGGTGGACGTGATCGACGCGGTGTTACAGGTCTACACCGAACAACGCCAGCATGGCGAAACCTTTATCGCCGCTTTGCAGCGCGTGGGCTTTGAGCCTTTCAAAGCAGCCGCCAATGCAGCACGTCACCCCTCAGACGATGAGGCCTTGAGCCCTGCGGCCTGAAAGACTGTCATGAAATTACTCTCTTCCACTGATGCATTGCGCACTGCAGATTTGCAACTGCCCAACGATGCAGACCCCATGGCCGCGTCCTTGGACGGTGTGCAAACCATTGAG
>Ga0078894_10004732_pt1 | contig 10439 bp, 14 predicted proteins | sample LauGreSu1BDMLBSD_2_FD_67506 | JGI IMG/M metagenome (GOLD analysis project Ga0078894, IMG submission 67506) | Freshwater lake microbial communities from Lake Michigan, USA - Su13.BD.MLB.SD (version 4) (version 4) | ecosystem: Environmental > Aquatic > Freshwater > Lake | place: Lake Michigan... | reverse complement strand
CGAAAGGGGTTATGAATAAATCGGTAAGGGGATGACCCGGTTTGTATACTAGATTCAATATCACTGGGTAAAGTAGAAATTTTAGCAAAACAAGAATTGTGTTTTCCTGAATGACGGGAGTGTACTAACAAGTTGCTCTTGTACGTATACGGCTCAATCTCATCCATGGTATTGTATTGGTCAATTTCCATGTAAATGTTAGAGTGTCCGTAAACAGAACACTGTGCATCGGATGTAATACGGTAGGTATCTACGGTAGACGTTCCCAACGGCAAATCATAGTTGTCGGTTTTAAATACCGACGTATACTGTTTCTTTTCAAATCCTAAATGACTGCCTAATCCCCAATTGCTATGGTTGATGTTGGTCGTTTCAAAAGAAAGTGTAAAGGCAACCGCACATGTAAAGACAAACTTGTACAAAATAGTGTTATATTCTACTGTTACCGTTTGGCCAATGGCCCGTGTTATTTTTTGACCGAGTTCCGTTGCCAGTTGAGCGGGTGTATACGTACCTTCGGATATTTTGACTTCGGTCGTGGGGGTTGTGGTTCCTGCCAACAAGGTGGTATTTTTGTAGGCTTCCATAAAAACATAATGGGAAAAGGGCAGCTGAATGTCCTCCAACTTGATGCAGGCTACATTTTTATATTCTACAGGTAAGACCACACTGAAATGGTTCGTGGAAGGCCATTTGGAAACATCGCGGTCTTCGGTATGGACTGATAAAAACCGTTGCATATAATATTAAATATTATATATTTTTATAGATGATCGCTAAACAAAATGACATGCTGACACAAATCATTTTGGTTTCGGCGCTGGTTTCCATTTTCAGTATACAGCAAGCAGGATTTTTAGGAATGTACATTATTTTTGTAGCATTCATCTTGTTGTTTTATTTGAATACCTTTCGTAGTGAGACCACGACCACGTGGACCACCTTGATGGATAAAACATCTCAAGTATTGCTGACCATCGCACTACTGTTCTTCTACATTTTCTTTTGCATTGTCCGATACAAGGAATCCATTGTAGACAATAAAATGCCATCGTCCTGGTATACTTTTTCGTATCTCATTTTTATCATTCTCTTGTTTCATGCCTATGTCATTCGCCGAACCTTGGAAGGAGGTCAAGTACAATGGAACATTCTGGCCATGATATTGAATGTCATGTTGTTCACATGCATCATCTTAGGGTATACGGCAGCCACCTATTTTAAAACAGATGGGTTTCATGTATGATTTTATAGGCCAGTCCATAGAATTTTTCATTTTCCCAGATGCCTGATATTTTGAGGACATGTATACTGGAATGTTTCTGTACACTCTTCTGTATACCGTAGGAGGGTGTCTTGTCAGAAGTATACGAGGAAAGAAGAATTCGTTCCACTTCTACAATGGATTCTACAGGAATGTGTTTGATGTAGAGATAAATACCATTCAACATGATGTTGGGAGGCGAGTAAATAATCTTTGTAAATGTGGCATTCTCCATGAGCTTGTTCTTGGTAGGTTTCAAAAAAAGCACATATTGTTTATTAAATGTGTCTATGGGAATAGCCACAATCATAGTAGGATGGAGGGGTTATTCTCTAATATTTTATGACAACATATTATATGCAAATCAAGTTTGTGATTGTTTTCCTGGTAAGCGCTTTTGTAGGTTGGATTGCGATTACGCTGATGCCCATTGAGTATAAAACCGTGGTTGTCTATCCTTCCCCGGACAACCTGACGAAAATACAATACAAGGACAAGGGAGACAATTGCTTTGAATTTTCATCGTCTACGGTAGAATGTACACCCAAAGCAAAGAAAATAGAGGTTCAATAAAATACACATGTATACTATGGGGTTAAAACAAGCCATTCATACCGACAAAGGAAAATTATTGATTTCGGTTCTTCTTGGATTAGGTATTGCCACGTTGTTTAGAAAAAGTTGTACGGACAAGGAATGCATTCAATTCAAAGGTCCCAAGTTAAGCGACGTCAAGGAAACTGTCTACAATTACGACAATCAATGTTATCAATTTAAACCCAATCCTGTCAAATGTTCCACGGATAAAAAAGTAGTTCGCTTTGCGTAAAAGTAGGAGTATCAAAAATAAAAAAGGATGATATGACGACCAACGTTGCCGATTTACCGTTTAACAAAACCGAGTTGCCTTCTAGGGATATTCCGAGAGAGACATTGTCCCATGTCACCGACAACCAAGTAACTCAATCGTATGTTCCTCCCAAAGAACCGGACTACATTCATCGCCAACTACCTGATTTAAAACAAAGTAAAATGGATAAATTGTTGGATGAATTTCGGATTCCTATCATGGTGGGTGTCGTGTATTTACTCTTTGAAATGCCCATGGTACAAGCCTTTTTACTTCGCACGGCACCGGGTCTGTTGGCGGATGCTTCCACCGGACTTTTATTCAAAAGTGTGTCGTTTGCAGTTGTCTTTTACTCCGTGTCCATGGGACTGGAGTACATGAGCAAGCCTTAACAATTGTAGGCTTTGCGTAGCAACGCTCGCAGTTCATGATCGGTATAACCACTCATGAACGATATTTTTTGAGAATTCAAATCAAATTCCAATTCATCACGGTCCATTCGTTCCAAAATGTTTTCCATGCTGTATTCATCGTCAGAATCCTCGGACTTGTAATCGGGAACGACAATGGAGGATTCATGAAGTGGCCGAAGGACACGATTGTTGGCGCACATGCGGCGATACCGATTGACCTCTTTGCGATGGCGATGCCAATCCTTATCGGACAACAAGTCATGATACAATTCTGTTTTAGAGCAGTTGCAAGAAGGGAACAGTTTTCGTTCTTGTATCGTATACTCTCTACCTCGACTCATCATACCTTCCGCCATCCATAACTCATGTTCAAATTCTTCGTGTTTTTCTACGCGTTTGTTGGGGTCCGGTGTCCTTGGAGCAGGTTTTCGTTTGGACATTTCATGTTTGAATCGCTGTATGTTTGGGTTTGTAGTGTCTTTGGGCGTAGCTACCAAATCACCATGGACCACCTTGATGGAATACTGGGCAATATTAGGGATGCGAATGGTCTCCATGTTCGGGAATACAATACCCGATAGATAAAATCAATTTTTATACTGTACTAGTATATGGCTCCAAAAACAAGAAGGAGAGGTGGTGCAGCCACTGAAGCAACTGGAGCAACTGTATCAACTGTGGCACCTGGAGCAACTGTAGCAACTGTAGAAACAGACGTTCAAGCATCTAAAGATTCTCCAGAACAAGAAAGCGCTCAACTATCCACAAGAGAAAAACTTAGTAGTGCATTAACAACAGGTTTCCATGTAGCGGGAACGGCTACGAGTGGACTGCTAGATACAACATCGTACATAGTAGATAAAGCGTTAGAGGTCGCTATTCGTACTGCATTAGGACCAATTACGGCTTTGATTTCTACAACAGCCTACGCGATAAGGGGGCCCTTGGAACAAAAAAAAGGAGAAGTCATTCTTTATTTTGCAAAAGATACGGAAGCGTTGGCAATTGTATCCGAAGGATACGACCTGGTCGGTGACAGTGTACACGATGTAAAATTAGTCAGTCTTTTAAGAATAAAGCCTTTGGTAGCAAAAGCTATTGCCTATTGGAATGCATCACAGACCCATAAAGATTTTGTCCTAAAAACACTAGGGATTGTAAAAAAGGCAAGTGAAACCGAGTTGAGTATTATGGTAAATCAATCTCAAATGGCCATGCAAGGATATAACGATAGCCCTTCCGAACTAAGTGGAATACAAACAAAAGTAGAAGTTTTCTTACAACAAATAGTGGGCCATGTTCAACAAGGGTCTCCGAAAGTTGTATTTTTCAAAGAGTTGTGGGCTCCATTCAACGATGGAATTACAATATTGAAAGCGTTTGGTATTCCTTCGAAATTTTCCAATATGGTTCCTGTCAAACTTGCAAAATATATGGCACTAAAATTACTAGAAATGTACACGAGCGATGTGTCTAAATTAAAACCATGGCCAGCCCTTTACACTCATGACAACAACATACGAAAACAACTAACCGGCATCCTTGATGCTATGCTGTCGTTGGGCGAGCAAATATACAGTGGTGTTGTGAGTCATCAATCCGATATACACGAAAACGCCATGATGCGTATGAAAGACATTTTGTTTAAAATTAAAACGTTGATGGACTATCATGCGGAGCATCCTACCACCGACAAGCTGTTACTTGCCTACATTGAGGTGCTATCCTATGTAGATACAACCGAGGCTGAAGAAAAGAAATGGTCGTTGTTTGGAGGAAAGACGCGCAAAATGCGAAAGCGACGAAGGCGTACACGGTATAGGAAAAATAAATAGGTAGAATATGGCCGCTGATTTAGAAGCTGCGATGGAACATTTAAAAGGCAAAGTACCTGTGTTTCACGATGAGGCAGCCGCACAATATGCGTTTGACGCAGTCGCGAATACATCCACGCGATTTGAATTTACAGACACCCAGCAAAGTAATCGTAAATATTTTAGAGTTAAGCTACGCGAAGAAGGCTCTGATTATACAAGTTTTTCGATAGATGATACAAGCGATTATATTCAGTTAGAAGAGTATACATATGTATCACATCGTGGGACTCATTATCTGGATATCCCATTTAGAACAGAAGACTCTTTTACACGGGTAAAACTCTTGATTAAATACTTGGAGAAGCTTGATGTAGATAGGGGAGGCGAAATTTTGAACGGAAAATATAGGATTAAATTTGAAGTACCTGATAGATTACGTCCAGTAATGATACCAAATGAACATGATAATCCTATTACAAGCATATTTTTGATGCGGATGGGGTTTGAGTATGCTACGGATTCTTTGGGTCGACCCTATTTTTATACAATATACCGACTAAAGGATACTTATACCTTATTAAACCAACTAGATTCACCACCTACTTACAGACGGGGTCCTACTCCAATTAAAACGATTGTACTCCAACTCATGAAAGGTATTCCGTCAATAGAAGAAATGGTCGCACGAAGTGGATTCCTTCGTAAGAAACGGTCTCGTGCAAAAAAACAAAACAAAAAAACAAAACAAAAAACAAGAAACAAAAACAAAAAAATAAAACTTATAATTTAAATTTCCTATGTTTCTTAGTTTTTTTATGAGGATTCTTAAGTTCTTTATAATGGTCCATATTTTTTTTTCTACTAAAACTATTACGAAATCGTCTTGAACTTGTCTGACCTTCTAACACTGCCATGGCAAGACATCCTTCGTCTATATCACGCATTAAAGAATCTAAAATATCACCATCTAGCTGTGGTTTTGGTTCGGGTTCTTTCGGTAAATCTTTTAGTAGTTTTAACGACGGCAGTTTTTTTCTGACATAATGAGTCATATAATTCTGCATATCGTTATGATACGTTTTTAAGTAAGTTAACAATTCTTTTAACTTAGATCGAACGTGAATCATAGCCTCGTCGTAGTCACTATATCTAAGAGGTCTACGTTTTGTATAAAACCTACGTTGTTTCAAATTCCGAGTCAACACCTTTCTTATAAATTCGTCTACGTCATCCAGACCAGAAATTTCGTCCGTTATTTCAAGAATTTTACCACATAAAGATTCAATATTTTTTTGAAACATTCGAACTGATATGGGATGAAATTGGATATCTTGTTGAGGTGAAGGAGGTCTAGCAACAGGTAGAGATGGAATAGGAGATGGAATAGGAGTTGGACTAGGAGATGGTTGGGAGGGAGGTGAATACTGTGGGAGGTTCCGATGATTTGGTAAATGTTCAGACCAGAAATTCCACGCAACGTTCATATAAGTTATACATATATATTATCGGTCGTCCTGTATGTTAAACAACAGAAGTATACGAGATAAATTTCCCTCTACACTTGGTGTGGGTCCCCATAAGATTCCCGTCGTCATGGTTTCTTCATTTACCGTATTCCATTCTTCTAAATACGATTTCCTTCGTAGAACGTGCATGTCGCGAATGTTTACATTGCCATGGTCAATGTAAGTATTTTTCTTCCGTGTTCCAAAGTGGATGGTTCGTTCAGGTTCCATAAAACGAGCAAAAAATCGTTTGTCGGAGCGGGGAGAACGAGCGAACTCAATCAGTCGCATACAGTATACTCAGATAGATTCTCTTTATATCGGGAGTCCCATCAATACACGGAGCAAGACAGTAAAGACAACGGTATGAACTGCAAACCCGAGCCAGGTAGGACAACCCGCCGAAGACGCTAACCGACCCAAGAGACCGGATAAAAACCCATCTGTAAATTGGTAAGTCTTAGGGTTAAAGACCAGTAAAAGAATAAAGGTAGTGTAGAGTGTATACTTCCATTTGTCGGCGGAGGAAGGGGTCTCTTTTGGCATAGACTAACGCTATATTTTATTTTTTACGAAATAATTCCAACATTTTGGTCCCTTCCGGACTGGGCTGAGGCATAAAGAGAGTTTGAATGGTAGAGGCATCCCTCAACCGAATGGAATAAGGAACCCGTTTGTTGCGACCCACACGACCCATGGCCTGAATCAATTCTTCCTGTGTCATGTGCGTCAAATCTTTGGCAACATAAGCATTGGCAAACGGGTAATTGGTTCCGTAAATGTAGTGTGTATTGGCAATAATCAAGTAGAGCTTTTGACGAGTGGCCAAGTCCTTGATGATTTCTAAATACTTGGGAGGAACCTCGGTGGAAAAGACACCAATCCCCAGCATCAACAATACTTTCCACGAAGGGTCTACATCCGTGGAGAGAATCTTTTCAATGGTGGATACGTCCACGTCCGACGTGAAAGCAATGGGCAATTTGTCGTCGTGTCCGAACCGCGTCAAATGGTCTTTCTTGTTCGGAATGTGGACATCCGGCAAGGTAATGGGCTGGATGTATTGTTGAAGGGCTTCTATTTCTTTTTGAATTTTCCGGACTTCTGCACTTACCCGGTCGTCCGCCATCTTCTTCTCCTTTTCGGAATCCTTGTTCTTGTCTTCCATGTCCTTTTCCAGTTTGGCAATCTTTTCTGAAAGGGAGGTATTCCGTCCTAATTGAACCATCAATTCAGCCAGTATACTTTCTGGGATTTGAGCCGTTTTCAAACAATAGGCGGCAATCTTGTTCACGTTGTCGGCCAAGTAAATGGTAGGGCCATACGAACATGTCCATGCGTCTTGCGCACATAATTGAATGGTGGAAGGGACCGTTCGCTTGACATGTGTCATGGTTGTCCAGGCCTCTTCGCTCAACGACGCTAACGTAGTAACATACCATTGTTTGATGGCAGGAATGGTAATGTCTCGCATGGTGGTAAAGGGTGGAGGAACATCCTTGAGAAACGTCAGAACCGATTGCAAGTCCACATATTTCAACAAGACGGGATTCTTCTGTAAATGATGGATGAGCTTCTGTAGGTCAGTATACGTCTTCATCTCTTGATGAGGCAAGACCACGGTATGGTCGGGAGAAACGACCTGAACCGTTCTATCTGTATCGTGCGACTTGATAGTATGAACGGGTAAGTGCGTTATACGAGTATAGTCAATGTCCGGTAAAGTTGCCGAGGAAAAGACCACATTGGGAACAACGGAAGATTCCCATAAATGCCGAAGATGACCATGGAGGGGATGATCGGCGTGATTCATGGTAATGGTCGGTTCATCAATGTACAGAAGCAGTGACTCTTTAGGATTGAATTTCAACATGTAAGATTCTGCCAAGGGACAAGACGCCAAATCGGAAATGATGACTTCTACGTCTTCTCCCCGACTGTTGTCCACGTTCTTGATACCACCGGACCGTTTGTTCACCGTAAATTTCTTAGCAGCCGAATAATGAAGTCGGACATCGTCCTCCGTCTCACACCCAAAGGCAACCGCAAATTTAATATGACTGGAGCAACATGCAGTGGCAAAAGCAAGGGCAATATGGCGTGCGGCACACACATAAATGACCTTGTACTTTCCAACCAATCCCAGTGGAGACAACGTTTTTCCCATGCCGGTATGGGCTGTATACAGGACAAGTTTGTTCGGCTCTTGGAACAAAGTAAAGAGGTCCTTCTGATGAGAATACAATTCAATCGGAGTATACAGGTCGCATGGGTTGTGTTCCAACAAGGCAACAGCATTCATGGTCAAAGCGGCAATTGGTGGAGTATACGTAGTCAGTTGTTGATTGCAGTATTCTAGGACGTAGGGATTGGCATGCTTGACCGTCAGGTCCAACATGCGCGACAAATGAAAGTAGGCTTTGGATGAACACATGGACAATAGAATTACTTCGTAAATGTCCGATGGCAACTTCTTACCACTTTGAAGCCGAATTTGGTCACCCTTTTTCAGCTTTACCTTTTCCAAAGGAGGCAACTGAGGATGTTTGAAATACAAATGTGCCAAATGAAGGTCCAACTCTTTGGAAGGAGGAATTTTCAAATAAGTATACGCTGAAATGCATCGGGGAAGTTGTAGTTGAATGTTTCCGAACGCTTCGCGAATGAACAAGAAAATGGCCTTCTCTTCTGCAGAGACAGGAAGCTCAATGCTGTTCCATTCCTCACGCGTCAATTTCGTCTGCTCCATGGTATACTTAGGGGGAACGACTTTAATATGTATCAATTTTTATACCTGCCTATTCTATGAAGGCCCTGATTGTCAGTTCCATTCTTTTGTTGATATTGGACGGTATCTTTTTAGGAGTACGGCAAAAGGCCTTTTTGCACCAAATCCGAGTGGTTCAAAATGAACCTCTTCATCTGTATTGGGGAGCGGTCCTTGCCTGCTACACCTTGTTGATTCTTGGCTTGAATTATTTTATCATTTTCCCGAGGAGACCGGTGTGGGACGCCTTCTTTCTAGGATGTCTTGTCAATGGTGTGTTTGAAACGACCAACTATTCCATTTTTAAAAAGTGGGAATTGGAGACGGTCGTGGTAGACACCTTGTGGGGCGGCGTTCTCTTTGCGACCACCACCTACCTGACCTATTTATATTTAGATTTAATGTAGGTGTATACTATGGAAAAAAAGAAAACGCGCAGGGTCTTCAAGCGGTCCGACATGAAAAGTGGAGATGGTATGCTCACGACGGTGTGGGGTCCGCCATTATGGCATGTACTTCACACCATGAGTTTTAATTATCCGGTATCCCCCACACCCGAACAAAAACATCAGTATCGTGATTTTGTTTTACAATTAGAGCATGTGCTCCCTTGTAAATATTGCCGTATGAACTTGAAGAAAAATTTCAAAGCGGTTCCTTTGACGATGAAAGAAATGGAAAGTCGTGATACGTTTTCTAGATATGTATACAGGCTCCATGAACATATCAATAAGATGTTGGGGAAAAAGTCTGGCTTGACGTATTGTGATGTGCGAGAACGGTACGAACATTTCCGAGCCCGATGTACAACTGCTCCTACCCCGCCTACGGAAAAGGGATGTACAGAACCTCTTGTTCATGGTAGAAAGGCCAAATGTGTCATGAACATTGTTCCAGTAGAAACACAATGTGAAACGATGCACATTGCTAAAGAATGTTTGAAATCTAGGTTGGACACACGAAAACATTAATTTAAAAATTCAAAGGAATGCCTCCCTTAATGTAGTATGGACGAAATTTATAAAGTCTTACAAATTCATCCCGAACGATTGACGCTTACACAATCCGCTGAAATCAACATCAATCATGTCTACATCATTACACCGACCCCATCCTGTACCATAACAAACCATTTGAATGAAGTCAGTGAACACACAGAACGAGTCATTGTAGATAAAATCATCAAGGTAGAAGGTTCCTATGAACTCGTGGAATACAGTGACATCATGACCTATGTTCAAAAAATGTATCGGAAAGAAATACAAATCAAGATTGATAATCCTGTCTTACAAGATGGGATTATCCTTACCGAACCGTTTGAATTCATCAGTGAATCTTTATGTGACGAATTGATACACCATATCAATACCGCCCCCACTACGGATGTAGAACAGTGGAAACCTTCAAATAATGTCAATTGTAAATTTATCAAGTTGACTGCACAATCCCATCCTCATTTTGACCATGAATTATTTAAGGTTATTAATCAATTCATTCAATTTTTGAATTATAAACATGGAGTCCAATCCAAAGGAGACAGTGGGTATTGTCTACGAAAAATATATGGTCCTACACGGTTGCATTCCGATGGAGTCTTAGGTGAATCGGAAGACCCTTTTGTCTCTGCCCTAAAAATAAGAAATTTAAGCATTATCATCGCCTTGAATGGAGATTATGATGAAGGAGAGTTTTACTTTCCTTCCCAGCACAAAGTCATTAAATTAAAAAAGGGTCAACTCATTGCATTTCCACCCTACTGGACGCATCCACATACCGTATTTGCACCTGCCAACGGAACCTATCGGTATACTATCAATACATGG
>Ga0078894_10004731_pt1 | contig 10441 bp, 4 predicted proteins | sample LauGreSu1BDMLBSD_2_FD_67506 | JGI IMG/M metagenome (GOLD analysis project Ga0078894, IMG submission 67506) | Freshwater lake microbial communities from Lake Michigan, USA - Su13.BD.MLB.SD (version 4) (version 4) | ecosystem: Environmental > Aquatic > Freshwater > Lake | place: Lake Michigan, USA... | reverse complement strand
GGGTAACCCAACATTCTTTACATTCTACTTCTGTGGAAATAGTTATTATACTGTTCTAACCAGTACGGTAGCCAATAACCCTTACAAAGTAGACAAAAATATTCTGTCTTCGAACAGTGATCCTAACTTTATGGGTCCTTCCACAAGTCAGATATCTGCACACGTAGATTCGATTAATCACTTAAAAGAGGTAGTAGACAGAGTTATTGCAAACGTCACTGTTACACCGACTGAAGGTAATACTTCGACTCAGGTTAAAATTCGTAGTGTTGTAGGCGGATCCAATGCACAAGCATTTGTTAATTTAAGATTTGATCAAATGACTGCAATTATCGGTGCGCCAAACATCGCAGCCGCTAAAGCAGTTGTTCCTGCTAACTCGGTCGTAAAAACAGGAACAATCCCAGAGGGTGCAGGAAGTGCTGTTACACTGATCCAAGCAAACATTGATTTCTTAGCAGACGAAGTAAATGCGTATGTAACACAAAGATTTGCCGCAAGTTTAGGAGACTACAACAACGACAAATGTATTCGAGATGTAAAATTAATTTTACAGCAAATTATATACGATTTACAAACAGGTGGAAACTACAACAGCGTTAATAGTGGCCTAAGTTATTGGGGTCGCCAAGGAACATATCATGTTGTTGAACTAGGGGAAGCGGTAAATCGTCCTGATTTATTCCCAGATGGATCTATTGTAAACTTCTACCAACGCAGTTATATTAGCGCATCCGGTTATCTATTTGAATATGTGGGCGCAGGTACTAACTACGGTGCATTACCTCAGCGAGGTGTTGCAGATCCTGTACAGGTAAAAGAAACAGTTCAGTTAAATAGTGGTAAGGTCTACTTTACTTCAACTGATCAGAACGGTGACTTTAGAATTGGCCCGGGATTAGTTATTAGTCAGGCGACCGGTGTTCTAAGCGGACGTACTTTCGTTCAATCGTTGTATGCAAATATGACACCATTTATTTTAGCGATTACTTAATAGGAATACAAAATGGCACAGTTACCATTAAACAAATTTTTAACAAAAACAGCGGTACTGAATCAAAATACCGCAACGTCGGTATACACCGCTCCGATTGGAGTTACTTCAATTGTTCTAATGGCGCAAGTGGCCAATCTAACAACCGAAACACATACTGTAACATTTGAGCATTATAGATTTAAAACAATTTTACCTGATGCTCAAGGATTCGGTGGCCAGCCAGGTAATACTCCAAGTATGTTGGTTAAAGACTTTGCAATTCCTGCAAACGATGCAGGTAGTCCTTTATCGGGTAAGTTGATTATTGAAGAATTAGACAGTATTAGAGCATATTCCAATTCAACTGGAACACTTCAGTTAACATTGAGTATTCTACAGACCGCAAACGCATAATTTAGGAAGACATAATGCCAAGTTTATTAAGTGGATCAACGCTAAGGAAAGGTGGAAGCGGTCAGTTTATCGACCTTGCTAGCGCACAGCCACAACTTCCACCGACACCAAGCACTAGCACAGGTTTTACAGTAATTACTAGTGACAAACTAGTTACCACTTATGCGAGTAGTTTAGGTAATATCCAATTCAATGCCGGGCAGATGTATAGTAATCTTCCTGGACAAAATATTAATCTTATTGGCACAGGCACTAGTAATGTTATAGTGTCAGGCGGAACTGCTTCGACTACCACTAACACCGGAGCATTAGTAGTACAAGGCGGTGTTGGTATATGGGGTGATCTAAGAGTCGGCGGAGACACTTTCCTTCAACGCTTAACACTAAACGAATTTACTGCTACTACCGCTACTATAACAGTATTACGAGTAATCGGAACAGATACTTCAACAAGTCCAACTACCGGTGCTTTAACTGTTGCCGGTGGCGCCGGAGTTGTAAAAGATTTTTATGTAGGTGGACAATCTGTACTGCAAACAGTTACCGCCACGTTGCTTACTGCAACTATTGTAACATTTATTCAAGCAACTGTTACAAATGCCAACGACTCAAACAATACATCAACTGGTGCGTTAACTGTAGCAGGCGGTGTTGGTATTGGAAGAAATTTAAATCTCGGAACCACACTTAATGTAGGAAGTACAGCCACTTTGTCCGGCGATTTAACTGTAGCAGGAACTACAAATTTAAATGGCGCAGTCAATATGTTAGGCTCGTCGCTAGTTGAAATTAGTCCTTCGGCTGCAAACGTATCTATTAAACCTGCACTCGGCGGAAGTGTTAGCATACAACCTAGTGTTCCTGGCTCAATTGATGCAATGTCTATAGGTTTAGCAGTACCTCAAGATGCTAAATTCTTAAATGCCTATGCTAATAATTTTATTGGTCTAGCAACAACATCAACAAATATTGCAGGTGGCAAATCAGGTAGTATTCCGTATCAAACTAATACAGGAACTACAGCATTTATTAGTATAGGTGCCGCGAATACAGTTTTAGTATCTGACGGTACAACAGCAACATTTACTAATGCGGCAAACCTTGAAGTTACGACTGCTACATTTGCAAATAATTCGTTCATTAATACGTCTACTAATGTAAGTACATACGGCATTGTTCTAACTACAGGAACAAATTCGTATGCAAAATTAGAAAGAGATTCTGATTTCTACTTCGAAAGTACTAGCAGTACAATGACTGTGCCCCACATACGCAGTGAGGATGGTATTGCTCTTGAAAATAATCTGTTATACACACCGAGAACTTCTCTTTCTATCGGAACACCTCCTGTAGGAGCAAGATTAGGAGATTTCTGGATTGATCCTAGTTTAGGAGCAACCTTCCAATATATCGACGATAACGGAACAAAAACTTGGATACAATTTACAGGAATTTAAAGAATGGCAACAATTTTTCCACAAAATCCTTTAGTAGGAGACAAATATACAATAGGAACTACTACGTATCAGTGGACTGGATCTGCTTGGGTCAAAATTTCTGCTACAACACAACTAGAAACTCTAACGTTAGCAAACTTAACAGCCACTAACAGCATACGAGTTACTGCGATTACATCGGCGACCAGTGTTGGCACAGGTGCTTTAGTGGTTGCAGGCGGCATTAGTGCCGGAGGCGACTTGTGGTTGGGCGGAACAATCTATAGTGCAGGTGTTCCTGTTATTACTACAACTACACTGATTGAGTCTATTGTTAGCGGAGAAGATATTAAGGTTATCTCAACAATTACTGGATTAAGTACTGCAACTACGCTTATTATTTCTAATACTTCTACTTTTCAAACAGTAACTGGAAGAGGTAGTAGCACAAATCACGTAGTTTATTTTACAAACACCGCACAAAGTACCTCAAGTAGTACTGGTGCAATCATAGTAACTGGTGGCGTTGGTGTTGGCGGCAGAATAAATGCAGAAAGTGTACAAATTGCAGACGCCATTTTAGATTCCGGGCAAGTTTTGGTAAATACTACTAGTAGCGTTGTAGTAGACTCGTATTCTGTCGATGAATTTAGATCGGCAAAATACTTGATACAGATAACTGAAGGGACAGGCCCGGGCGCAAGATTTGAAACAATTGAAATATTGTTGTTAGTAGATAACGATCAAAATGTTTATGCTACCGAGTATGCGATTTTAGTTTCGGACGACGATTTAGGAGATTTTTCAGCCGATGTTCAAGGCGATAATATGGTTCGATTGTATTTTACAGCAAGCGATTCAGCACCAAGGACGCTAAAGATCTTTAGGACTACAATGAGGGTTTAATTAGGAATAAAAAGAAATGGCACTAACATCGATCACTAAAGACTTCGTAGTCAAAGCCGGTGCGCTGATTGAAGGCACAAGTATAGTAACTTCATCGACCGGTCAAACTGGTACGTTACAAGTTAATGGTGGCGTTGCCATTGCTAGAAATTTAGTAGTAGGCACAACCGCAACAGTTTGGGGAGACACTAGTCTATTAGGTCGTCTAAATGTAACTGGTCCAAGCACTGTAGGTTTATTAACGGCTACAATTTTTACAGCCACATCTGCTGACATTCTTGGCAATCTAACTGTAACTGGCAGTTCTGCACTTCAAGGTATTTTAACTGTAACAGGCAACAGTTTATTCAACGGTGCAGTTAATACATTCAGTGGCGCACTATTTGTCACAGGTACTAACACATTAACAGTTGGCACAGGCGCAACTAATTTAGGCGGAACATTAACCGTTGCAGGCGACACAACTATTAATTCTACTACCGCTGCCGCAGTAGCAGGCGGTGGAAGTGGCGCTCTTAAAGTTGTTGGCGGAGTATATGTTGGCGACAATTTAATTGTTGCCAGTACTGCATCTAACACCGCTACGAGCACATCTAATGCTTTATATGTTGCAGGCGGCGCATATGTAACAAAAGAATTAACTGTTGAAGGTCCTGCGTTATTTAAAAATGATGTAATCTTCAGCGGAACTGCAACTTATGTATATTCTACTAATACAGTTATCACAGATAACTTATTAAATTTACATATTCCATCTTCTGGAAATCCTAATGATCACACATGGACAACAGATGATGGCAAAGACATAGGTTTAGTATTTCACTATTATAAAACTAGTGATAAGAACGCATTTTTGGGATTAGCCAACGATACTGGCTATTTAGAATGGTATGCTGACGGAGATGAAGTTAACGGAACATTCACTGGCACAAGTTACGGAGTGTTCAAAACAGGTGGTATTAGACTTACTGACACTACAGACGCATCCAGCACCATTACAGGAAGTCTACAAACATTAGGTGGCCTAGGTATCGCCGGCAGTGTTTGGTCGGGAAATGTTGTAAGAGGTGAAACTCTAAGAGGTGGAAACTTAACTACTGCTAGCGGTATTGTTTATACAATGGCCGACGGCACACTACAGAACACACCTGTTACATTTAATGCAACTACACAACGACTAGTTGGTAGAATCGATTATGCAAATACTACAACAAGTCTAGAGGGCGGCGCAGGCGGCAGTTTACCATATCAAACAAACCCTAACACTACAGCATTTTTACCAATCGGTACCAACGGACAAATTTTAGTTGTTAGTGGCGGTAACCCAACATGGTCTGCTCCTACTGGATTAACTGCTGGTAGTGCCACAACTTCAAGCAATATTGCAGGTGGTCTAAAAGATCAAATTCCTTATCAAAGCGGCCCAGGTCAGACAATTTTCAATGCCGCTCTAAGATTTAACGGTACAACTTTTACAGCAACAAACATTGTTGCATCAAATACTGCCAATGCAACAGGATTCAATAACGGTACCGGTGCTCTACAAGTTAGAGGTGGTGCCGCAATCAACAATGACCTATGGGTTGGAGGTGATGTTAATATCCAAGGTAGTTTATATCTACAAGGAATTGGACTTAACCAATTAACAGGTACTACAGGTACATTTGACTATGTAATTGTAGAAGGTACTGGTACAGGTCTTACAGTTACAGATAGTGCTACTATTGGAGGAAGTCTAAGAGTAACTGGCTTCACTCAATTAGGTTTACTAACTGCCACAGTATTCACAGCCACAAGTTCAAACATTATCGGTAATGAAACCGTTGGTGGTAACTTAACAGTCACCGGATACAGTACGTTTAGTCTAGTAACTGCTACAGTATTCACAGCCACAAGTTCAACCATTATCGGTAATGAAACTGTTGGCGGCAATTTAAATGTTACTGGATATACACAATTAAGTCTACTACGTGCTACAAATTCTACACTTACTAACTTAACGGTTACAGGCAATGAAGATGTTACAGGTACACTAACAGTAACTGGTTACAGCACACTAGGTCTATTAAGAGCAACGGATACAACAGTTACTAACTTAACCGTTAGTGGTACAATGTCCGTAACAGGTTATAGTCAAGTAGGTTTACTACGTGCTACTGACACTACTGTTACAAACTTAACAGTTACAGGTAATGAAAGTGTTACAGGTAATTTAACAGTTACTGGATACAGTACATTTGGTCTAGTAACTGCTACAATATTCACTGCTACAACATCTAGAATTCTTGGCAACGAGGCAGTTGGTGGTACATTAGGAGTTACAGGTCAGACTACTCTAGGACTACTAACTGCGACAATTACTACAGTAACCGCACTAACTGTTATTGGCAACGAAACAGTTGGCGGCACATTGAATGTCACTGGCCGCACAACAGTAAGCGACTTGATAACAACTGCTGGTGGAACAATTACAGCAACTAACCTTGTTGTAACTAGCAATGCTACGTTACCATCTTCTGTAACAATTACATCTCTAACTGCTACTAACTTATCAGTTACAGGCAACGGAACATTTGGTGGTAATCTACAAGTTACTGGCCTATTTACAGCAACTGGTACAAGTCAACTAGGTGTTACAAATATCAGCGGCGTTACTTCAATAACCAACGCAACTGATTCAAATGCCATTAACCAAGGCGCACTTGTTATTGCTGGCGGTGTTGGTATTGCTAAGAGTGTTGTAGTTGGCGAAGACGTAACAATTGGTTCTGTAAGTACCCAGACTGTAGTTTCTTCCTTATATAGCAACAACAGCCTGTTAGCAAGTTATACTAGCGGATTCATTACTTCCAATGCTCAAATAAGCCTAGATACATTCAGTGCTACTGCTTATAGAACAGCAAAATATTTGGTACAGATCGTCGATGTTGCTAAAGTCCATGTACAAGAATTGTTACTTTTCCATGATGGTACTAATGTCTTCATAACTGAATATGCTGTAGCAACAAATACTGGTGAGTTAGGTTCTTTCGATGCAACATTAACAGGAAGCACAATTACATTGAAATTTACTGCTAATTATACACCGACTAACATGACCATTAAGGTTGCTAGAACAACAATCACAATTTAATTTTTGTCAAACTACAAAAATAGGGCTCTCGGAGCCCTATTTTTTTATCAAATAATAAAAGAAATCCAAATACATAAATATACGATACAATTTACCAGCCTATTGGTGGAGAGGGAAACTAATGGCATCAAACTTAGACTTTAAGGTCAAAAATGGCCTCGTGGTTGCACAAACAGCCACATTTATATCAACTGTTAACGCTACGTCAACATCGTCGGGAGCCGTGCGACTACTCGGCGGCGCAGGCGTTGCAAAAGACTTATGGGTCGGCGGCAACGTTAACGTTCAAGGAACAATCAACGCCAGTGTTACTGGTGTTATTACATCAGCAACAAACATTGCCAACGGAACAGCAGGACAAATACCTTATCAATCAGCCGTTGGTGTAACAACATTTGTAGGTCCGGGCACAGCCGGTCAACTTTTAGTTTCTCGAGGAACAGCAGGCCCTGTCTTTCAAAACACTCTCACGCTAGCAGGCGCAACAGCCGCAACTTCTACACAAACAGGAGCACTGGTTGTTACTGGCGGTGTTGGTATTGGACAAAATTTATATGTCAATGACAACACAGTTCTAGGTACAAATTACAATAACACGGCCACTGGTAGTAAAATTACATTTAGAGGTATCGTTCAAACTGCCACAGTCTCTGCGGTAATAGACAATACAACAAACGTTGTAATGGCGTTCCCAATGAACAATTGGCAGATTGTTGCTACAGACGGAAACTATGTAAGACCGGTAATTGCCAAAGATACGGGCAATAATGTTAGCATTGGTGTAAGCGGTAGTTCATTCCACTCAGATGTTAATATATACAGCGGACCTACAGGCAATATTAATTTTTATAGTGGTTCCCCTAACTACAGAACTTATATTGACCAATTTGGTAGAACATTTATTACCACTACTACACAGGTACATTCTCCAACTACGGGTGCTTTACAGGTAGCAGGTGGTGTGGGTGTTAGTGGAAATATGTTCTTAGGCGGTGTTGTCACTGCTACTAACTTCTTTGTCAATGGTTTCCCTGTAACAACAGGAACTGCGGTCACATTATTATATAATGGTGCAAACTTAGGTAATATTAACACCTTAAACTTTGGAACAGGTACTAATGTAACTTTCCAAAACACCACAGGTACTATCTGGGTCAATACTGCAACTCTGATGCAGTATGCAGTTAATGTAGGTGGCGGCACAGCAGGACAATTAGTTTATCAAAGTACAGCCAATACTACTGCATTTGCAGGACCGGGAACCGTCGGTCAACTACTAGTCAGTGGCGGAACCAGTGCGCCTACTTACATCAGTACAGGAACAGAGGGCGGTGTGCTAGTTAGCAAGCCCGGAGCACCTCAATTTGTAAGTACAACAACTGTTGGTGCAATTCTTGTAAGTCAAGGAAGAACACCGGTATATATTAGTACAGGTACACAAGGCTCATTGTTAATGAGTCAACCCGGTGTACCTGCATTTAGAACCACAGCCAGCATTTATGTTAATAGTGCGGTATTTGCTGACGACCTAACAGGCGGTGGCGCTGGTAGCCTTCCATATCAAAGCGCGGCAAACACAACAGTATTTTTAGCAGGCGGATCTAACGGTAATAATTTAAGATATTTTAACGGCGCACCTGCGTGGTCTACCACAGGTTCATTTAGTGGCGGCACTGCTAATGGTACCGCAGTTGGTAGCCAATCAGTTACTATTAGCAACGGTGGTCTAGGTGTTTCTGGCAACAGTTTCTTTGCTAGTGATCTAGGTGTAGGCGGAATCTTAGGTGTACAGAACACTAATGCTAGCGCAGTAACAGCGGCTAGTAACTCATTCTATACACTAGGTGGTGGATGGGTTGAAAAGACATTATTAGTTAATGCTAAAACAGATTCATCTAGTACAAACTCTGGCGCCTTACAAGTAGTAGGGGGACTAGGTGTTTGGCTTAACACATACATCGGCGGCGATCTAAATGTCGGCGGCACAGTATCTGCCAGTAACATTTTTGGTAGCATCACTACAGCGTCTAATATTGCTGGCGGAGTTGCAGGTGCAGTTCCATATCAAAGTGCGCCCGGTATTACCCAGTTCTCTGCGGCCGGCTCAGCAGGAGAGATTTTACTAAGTGGCGGTACAGGGGTACCTACTTGGGCAAGTACAACTACCCTTTATGTAAACCGAGCATTCTATGCCGACGACATCGTTGGTGGAACAGCGGGTGCTCTAGTATACCAAAGTGCGGCAAATACAACAGACTTTGTTGCGCTAAGTGGAACTCAAAAATCTTTACTAACCGCAGGCGCTACAGCACCAGTCTATGTTACACAAGTTCAAGCACAAAGCGGTACAGGCAGTGCAAGTGCGGCAAGTGGTCAGAGTCTTGTTGTTACAGGTGGTGGATTGGGTGTAACTGGAGACAGTTATTTTGCTAACGCTCTAGGTGTTGGTGGCAATCAAACAATTACCGGCACACTACAAGTTAACAGCACTAATGCAAATACAGGCACAAATACAAGTAATGCAGTTTACACAGCAGGCGGTGCATGGATTGATAAGACTCTTGTTGTTGCAGGTCCGACTACATTTAGAGACACAGTAACTTTCTTAGGTACCGCTACTTACGTTTACTCTACAAACACAGTGGTTACTGACGCTGTATTAAATTTACATAGCCCTTCAGGTGCAACTCCAGAAGTCCATCCTTGGACATTAGATGATGGACAAAATATTGGTTATTTAATGCACTACTACAAGGGTGTTGACAAAGATGCCTTCTTAGGATGGAACAATGCCAGCACCTACCTAGAATGGTGGGAAAATGGAACTGCAATTGGCAACGGATTTACTGGAACTAACTGGGGTACATTTAGAACTGGTGCAATCAAATTAGTCGGCGGTGCTCCAAACTCAGGTAACACAAGTTCTGGTGACCTAACAGTATTAGGCGGTGCAGGGTTCGGTGGTAATGTTTGGATTCAAGGCGCATTAAACGTTCAGGGCGGTGTTAATGCTGTTATTAACGGTACAATTACTACTGCTACAAACTTATCGGGCGGTACTGCCGGCCAACTGGTTTATCAAAGTGCTCCAGGATTAACAGCCTACTACGGTCCTGGAACAGCAGGTCAGGTACTGGTAAGTAACGGTACTAGCGGTCCTCTATACATTAACACCAACACCTTCCTTGTAGGTTATACACAAAACTTATCTACAACTACTGGCGGTGGTGCTATTGCTTACCAAGTTGCTCCAAATAGAACAGCGTTCTTGAGCACAGGTACTCCGGGACAGTTATTAACTTCGGCTGTTGGTGCACCAACTTGGGTCAATACTAGCACATTGTTAGTTGGATTTGCTGTTAACAAGCCAGGTGGAGCCGCAGGTAGTTTAGTTTATCAAAGCGGTGCTAGTGCAAGTACATTCTTAGGTATCGGTAGTGCAGGTAACTTCTTAACTGTTAACTCTGCAGGTACTGCACCTCAATGGACCAGTACTGCTACAGCCTTAATTGGTTATGCACAAAACATTGCAGGCGGTAGTGCAGGACAATTTGTATATCAAAGTGCGGCAAATAC
>Ga0078894_10004729_pt1 | contig 10443 bp, 8 predicted proteins | sample LauGreSu1BDMLBSD_2_FD_67506 | JGI IMG/M metagenome (GOLD analysis project Ga0078894, IMG submission 67506) | Freshwater lake microbial communities from Lake Michigan, USA - Su13.BD.MLB.SD (version 4) (version 4) | ecosystem: Environmental > Aquatic > Freshwater > Lake | place: Lake Michigan, USA... | reverse complement strand
GTGGTAGTGGAAACGGTACCGGCGGTGGCGGTGGCGGAGCTGGCGGGGGTAATGGAGGAAGCGTCCCCGGTTACTCTGGTGCTGGTGGCGGAGGCCCCGGCGCTGTGGGCGGTAATGGGAATTTTTCAGACCCTTGGTTTGCGGGCGCTGGCGGTGGGCGAATAGCTCCGGGTAGTAGGACTACGCCTTCTTCGGCGGCATCTGTGGGTGGTTCTGCCGGGGGTTCAGGCGGGGGGCTTACTGGCGGCAGGGTCGGAAAATACGGCGGCGGCCCCGGTGAGCAAGGGCAACAGGCCAATATCGACACCGGTGTAAACGCAGGTGCGGGCGGTGGCGGTGGAGGCTGGGGCGCTGCGGGTGGACCGTTGCGTAGTGCTTTCAACACCAGCGAGATTCTTGCTGGAGGGGCCGCAGGGGCGGCCATATTACAGAACGGGCGCAGTGTTGTTATCGCTACCGCAGGCGCTATCTACGGCGCGATTGTATAAATGAACGAAGCTAAAATCTCCGTAGCTAAAGGCCCAGTTGAGTGGTTCCTTAAAACCACGGGGTATAAAGGCATCACCCTGCCTCCGGTTGGGATCTTCATTACTGAAGACCGTATTGATAGCGAGCGGCTGCGTAAGCATGAACTCGCACACTGGAAACAAGCGCAAGAGCTTGGGGTACTGAAGTTTTACACTAAGTATCTTTGGTACAACCTGCGCTATGGGTACCGTGAAAACCCTATGGAAGTAGAAGCGCGGCAAGCGGAATACAAAGCCTAAATGCAAATCTCTGCCCGTGGCCTAGACCTTATCGCTAAGTTTGAGGGGTTGCGCTTAAAAGCCTACCCCGATCCCGGTACGGGCAACGAGCCTTGGACAATCGGCTACGGGACGACCGTGTACCCAGACGGGCGCAAAGTTAAGAAAGGTGACGTAATCACCAAAGCTCAGGCGCTTGAGTATCTGCAATACGATACAACGAAGTTTGCCAATGCCGTTGGTCAGGTCGTAAGCGTACCGCTCAATCAGAATAGGTTCGACGCGCTGGTATCTTTTACCTATAATGTGGGCATCAGCGCCTTCAGCCGTAGCACCTTGCTGCGTAAGGTCAATGCGCGAGAGTACGAAGCCGCCGAGGCCGAGTTTGATAAGTGGGTTTATGCTGCCGGGCGAGTTCTCCCCGGCTTGGTTACTCGGCGCAAAGCCGAGCGTGATCTGTTCTGTGAATCTTTACCTAAGGAAAAACCATGAAAGAGTACATTATTGCGCGTATTTCTGAAGCTTCTACTTGGCGTGGTTTTGTTTACCTGTTGACGGCGCTGGGCATTTCGCTTGGAGCAGCCCAAGCCGAGGCGATCATTGCTGCTGGCATGGCTATTTCGGGCGTTATCGGTGTGTTCTTCGCTGACAAGAAAGATTGACATGCCATGCCGTTACAGAAGATAGCTTTCAAGCCGGGAGTTAACAAAGAGAACACTCGATACACCAACGAAGGCGGTTGGTGGGAGTGCGACAAAGTTAGATTCCGGCAAAGCACGCCAGAAACAATTGGCGGTTGGGTGCCGTATTCACTCAATGTCTTCAAAGGCGTTTGCCGTTCGCTATGGAACTGGGTAACGCTAACTGGCAGTAACTTGATGGGTATCGGCACCCATCTGAAGTTCTATATTGAAGACGGCGGCTCGATGTTTGACATCACGCCTTTGCGCCGCACCGTTACTCTGGGCGCCAACCCATTTGCTGCTACTGGAACGACGACTGTTACCGTAACGGATACTTCGCATGGGTGCATCACCGGGGACTTTGTTACTTTTAGCGGCGCCACCGGAACCTATGCAAGCACTCTGAATGCGGAGTTTCAGGTTACTGTACTTACGGCCAATACATACACAATCACGACACCTACCGCTTTAGTAGCGGGATCTTATGGTGGCTCTGCTGTAGTGGCTGCGTATCAGTTGTCGGTTGGGCCGGCAACGGTAATCCCTCTGGCTGGATGGGGGTCAGGAGCTTGGGGCTCTGGCCCTTGGGGTACTGGAACACCAAGTTCGACAATCACTGATCTGCGTTTATGGTCGCAACAGAATTATGGCGAAGACCTGATTTATGGTCCCGCTAAAGGCGGCATTTACTATTGGGACGCCAATTCTGGAACGTCAACTCGGGGAGTTTTGCTTAGCTCTCTTGGCGGGGCGGCATCGTTTACCACCGCATCACCGACGGTCGTCACGCTATCCATTATTCTTTCAGAGGGCACAGCTATTCAATTTGCCGTGTCGTCTGGCGGCACGCTGCCGACTGGCATTTCTGCGCTGACCACTTACTATCTGTTTAATGTAAACGGGGTAACCGCGAACCTGCTTGATGGCTCAGGTAATCTAGTTAACGTAACTGGTGCAGGTAGCGGCACGTTTTCGGTTTCACTGCTTGTTGATGTACCGACAACGCAAAACAACATTGCCGTATCGGATGTCAATAGATTTGTTTTGGCGCTTGGTTGCAACGACTACGGTTCCGCAACGCTTGATCCTTTGCTTATGCGCTGGAGCGATCAAGATAATCAATACCAGTGGACGCCGGATGCAACTAACCAAGCGGGGAGTTTGCGGCTATCTCATGGATCGTCCATAGTTTCGTGGATTATTTCTCGTCAAGAGATACTGCTGTTTACAGAATCTAGCTTGTATTCGCTGCAATACTTTGGCCCGCCCGTTGTATGGGGGTCTCAGCTTTTAGCTGACAACATTTCAATAGCCGGCAGAAACTGCGTTACCTTGGCGTCTGGCGTTGTGTATTGGATGGGTATAGACAAGTTCTATGCCTATAACGGTCGCGTGCAAACTCTAAACTGCGATCTCAGAAGGTTTGTATTTAGCGACCTGAACCACGATCAAATAGGTCTTGTTTATTCTGGATCTAACGAAGGGTTTAACGAAGTCTGGTGGCTTTACCCATCTAAAAATTCGAATGAAGTAGACAGATACGTTATCTATAATTACGCCGAGAACGTCTGGTATTACGGCACGTTGGGGCGTAGCGCGTGGATTGACTCTGGCTTACGGGCGCTGCCAATTAGCACAACGTATGATCCAACTACCCAGACAGGCAGGCTGATTTCTCAAGAGTCGGGACTGAACGACAATACAGATGGTACAAACTTGCCAATCAACGCTTATATTGGGTCATCTGAGTTTGATATTGGCGACGGCAATAGCTTTGGGTTTGTATGGCGCGTAGTGCCAGATGTCACGTTTGCTAACTCTGAAAATACTCCGAGCGGGCTGGCTCCTAGGGTCGATCTAACTTTGTCGGCACTGCGCAACTCTGGCTCTGGCATCGAAACCGCTAAATCAGCTACCGTTACTTTAGTAGCGCCAGAGACTGCGTTGGATACGGAAAGATTTACCGGTCAGGTTTACATGAGGTTGCGTGGCCGGCAGATACTCATGCGGCTTGAGTCAAACCAAGTGAACACCTCGTGGCAGGCTGGGGCTCAGCGGATTGATGTTCGTACAGACGGCAGGAAATGAGCCATACCTATTTCCGGTTCCCGCCCAACCCAAGCCTTCCCATCTCCCCAAAGGACTGGGACGCTGGATATCACGATCAGTACTCAAACGTACTGCGGCTGTACTTCAATCAGCTAAGTAATGGTCTTCAGCAGCTTACTAATACTAGAGGCGGCTATAGACTGAGCTTTCCTCACGGCTCGTTTTATGACGTTGGCGATCAGAATATTGCGTCTACTTCAACGGCCTACCCTATTCGTTTGAATAGCACGGCGATGAGCAGTGGCGTATCGGTTGTTGATAACTCAAAAATTACTGTAGAACAAGTTGGGATTTATAACCTTCAGTTTAGTGTTCAACTAAACAACGCCAACAACGCTCCTCAGGATGCTGATATTTGGCTGCGTAAGAATGGCGTGGATGTCTCCCACACAAACAGCCGTTTTGGTATGCCCGCTAGGAAAAGCGCCGGAAATCCGTTTCATGCTATTGGAGCGTGCAACCTGTTTGTCGAAATGAGTTCTACCGATTACGTGCAGTTGATGTGGTGCGCTACAAATACAGATGTTTCTCTAGCCGAATACCCCGCACCGACTGGCCCGGTAAGGCCCGAAATTCCTTCCGTTATTGTTACTATGTCCTTTGTATCAGCCCCACTTGGGTGATACGATTTAGGGCAAGAGGTCCTTATGCTTATCTCCAATAAATTCAATGGTTATGTCGCCGGTCGCCGTACTTACCACACGGGGATGGAGCCTATTCTCCTTGGGGCTGCGATTGGAGGCGGAACCTCTGCGCTGCGAGGCGGCAACCCTTTGCAAGGGGCTTTGCTTGGGGGCCTAACCGGCGGGGTTGGCAATTTCGCTCTTACCGGAACCCTCCCAAGCTTTCTTGGCTCCGCAGCTTCGGCCGCGCCTGTTACTGCGTTGACTTCACCGGCCGCAGCGGGTGTAGCGGCTGCCCCAGAGGCGGCAGTTTCGGCATTGGCTCCGGTAGCAGAGGGTGCGGTAACGGCCCCTGTTATGGGTAGCAACATTAGCTCTTTTGCACTGCCACCTCAAGGTATTGATGCATTGGCGGGATTGGGGGCTGACGGCGCGGAGTATATGGCGGGGGCTTCCAACGCTGCCCAACAAACCATGAACCCGATGGCGGCGCAGGCAGCAGCTCAGCCAAGCGGGCTGTCATTTCTTGGCGAACAAGGATCAGGATTTAACGTCGCGAACCGATTCACTGGTGGGCAGCAGCCCCCAAGGGGTTTGATGGAGCTTTGGAAAAGCTTATCTCCTGAGAAGAAGATGCTTTACGGCGGCGGGGGTATGCTCGGTTTGATGGCTCTTATGGGTCAGAAAGGTAAGGTTTCGGGGCAAGCTCCGTATAACGGCCCGCTGTCACGCTTTAATTACGACCCGTCTAAATACGTTCCAATGTTTGCTAAAGGCGGAATCGCGGATCTTGGCGGCTATTCAGACGGTGGCCGACTGCTCAAAGGCCCGGGCGACGGGATGTCCGACCACATTCCCGCAACTATTGCTCAAAAACAACCTGCTCGGTTGGCTGATGGCGAGTTTGTTATCCCTGCGGATGTTGTGTCGCACCTCGGCAATGGCTCGACAGATGCTGGTGCCAAGCAACTCTACGCCATGATGGATCGAGTCCGTGCTGCTCGTACCGGCAATAAAAAGCAGGGTAAAGAAATCGACGCCTCTAAGTTCTTGTCTATGCCTAAGAAGCGCAAAGCAAAAAGGTTTTTTGGGGGCGGCGTCAACGGCGATGGCGGGGAAGCAAACGCAGCGGCGGCAGAGGGCGCGATGTCTGCCGCGTCAGTTGATGCGCCGGACGGCCAAGAAGGCATGATGAGCATGGGGGATGTTAACGCTGCGCTGGCGGCAGAAGGACTTGCCGGCATAGACGGTGGCTTTTACGGGGCCAATGATTATTTTGGGCAATACGGTGGTCAGGGCGCCGCTGCCGCTGCTAAACCCGAAGAACGCCCGGAGTACAAACCGCAAGCGGCACCGTCTGCCAATACTAATATCTATCGGCCGAGCTACACCAATTACGCCAAAAGCTCTACTCCGGCAATAAGTGATTACGGTACTGACATGCAGTCGCCGTTCGGCGAGTTTATGAACCCGTTTGCTCAGGCTTCAGCTTCGGGCGGTATCGGCAGTTTGTTTAGAAATAGCTACCCAGCTTTCGATGACTACGGGCTCTCTGGGCTTAACCGCTAATGGCTATTGCCATTCAGTATGTTGATACAGCCAATGTGTCACAAGTGTGGCCGTTGATTGAACCGTTTTTGGCTGAGGCATTAGAAAGCAGCCCGGAGTTTCCTGACTGGCACCACAATTACAATATTCACCACCTCCAAATGTTCCTTACAAATGGGGCGTGGCTTTTGATTGTGGCGATAGAGGACGACGGATCTGTATGCGGTGCCTGCACGGTATCGTTTGTTAACTACCCAATCCACCGCGTTGCGTTTGTGACTGCGATTGGTGGGAAGTTAATCTCCAATACGGATACGTTTAACCAATTCAAACTTCTGTTAAAGCAGCGTGGGGCTACCAAGATTCAAGGGTATGGTAGAGAATCCATCATGCGTTTGTGGAAGCGTTACGATTTTGAACCAAGGCTGACCTTGGTCGAGGTGCTGATATGAACTACCCCCGTCATAAACTGTACGCTCTTAGTGAGCCTATTGGTGAATCTGCTACGCGCAAAATTGGCGGGAGGGTTGTGTACGGTAACGGGGGTGGTGGCGGCGGCCCGTCTAGCTCGACTGTTACTCAAACAAACATTCCTGACTGGCTGCGTCCTCAAGTCGAGACGACTCTCGGCGGCGCAATGCAAGAGCTGTTTCGTACTGAGAAGGGCGCCGACGGTAAACTTAATGTTACCGGCGTAAAGCCGTTTGTTCCGTATAGCCAGAACCCGAGCGACTATGTGGCTGGGTTTTCGCCTATGCAGGAGCAGGCGTTTAGTAACACGGCGAATCTCCGAGTGCCCGGACAGTTCGGGATGGGTTCACAGATGGCGCAGCAGTCTGGGCAGGGTGCGCTTAGTGTTGCCCCTCAAGCTGCTGGACTCGCCGCTCAGCAGGCAAATGCTGGTAATCAGTATATGGGGATGGCGACAGACCCCGGCTCGATGGGGGCGTTTATGTCCCCGTATATGCAAAACGTCGTCAACGTGCAGCAGCAGCAAGCGCAACGGCAGGCCGATATTTCCAATCAAGCAGCGAACGCTGGGTTTGCTCAGCGCGGAGCGTTTGGTGGGAGTCGCCAAGGCATTGCGCAAGGACAAGCTAATGCTGATTTGATGCGTCAAAAGCAAGGCATCCAAGCAACCGGACTTCAAAACGCATTCCAAAACGCTCAACAAGCTCAGCAGTTTGGTTCAAACCTTGGGCTGCAAGGGATGCAAGGTGCGCAGCAAGGTCTGAATAATGTCCTAGGCGCTTATGACCTACTCGGCCGACAAGGTGCGAATCTTGGCAACTTAGGCACGCAGCAACTGGATGCGCAAAGAAACATCATCAACCTGCAAGGATCAATGGGTGCGCAACAGCAAGCCCAACAGCAGGGCATCATCAATCAAGCAGTCCAGAATTTTGCTAATGAACGGCAGTACCCGCTTCAACAGTTCAATGCTTTCAATGCGCTGCTGCGTGGTTACGCAGTTCCCGGCCAGACCACAACGTCTTATCAAGCCGCTCCACCGATGGCCTCTCAGCTTGCGGGTCTAGGTATGGGCGCTTATGGCGTGTCTCAGATGATGGGTGCTGGGAAAGCTGGGGGCGGAATTATCAAAGGAATGGCCAGTGGTGGCGCAGTGCAAGGCATGGCTACGGGTGGCTTGCCTGCTCTGAACCGCAAAGTACTGTTCGATCCTGACTCGGTATCGCTTGACCAAGTACAGCAGGGTGTTAAGAACGAAACAATCAGTGATCTGATTGGCGTTCCTGTTGCGCTGCAAAAGCAAAAGATGTCGCAGCAGGCTGCTGCAATGCAGCAGCAAGAACAACAGCCGAAACAAACGCTCGCTCAGCAGGCTATGGCTCCTCAGGCTATGGCTCCGCAGGCTATGGCCCCGCAGGCTATGGCCCCGCAAGGGATTAACGCTCTGCAATCTAATTTGCCCGCCGAAATGGCGCGAGGTGGGATCGTAGCGTTTAACGGTGAAGAAGGGTCGCTTGTAGACGGTAGTCCTGAAAGTTTAGTTGATCTGCTGCAAGAAAATCTTGGGGATTCTCCCGGCCAGCCGGAGATGTATTCCGCTATGGCCAGAATGTACCCCGGGCTTATTAAAAATATCTTAAATTACAACCCTAAGGGCCTGACGGCTGCGCAACAAACCCAGTACTACAATGACTATATTGCGCGGGCTAAGGGAGTTGGGGGAGAGTCCCCCTACGAGGCGTACCGTAAGCAGATAGAAGGTCTGGGCAGTCGTGATACTGGCGTAGAGAAAGGCGCGGCGTTTTTGCAAGCCGGTGCTGCAATGATGCAGCCGGGTATGAACTTCGCTCAAGGACTCGGCCAAGCTGGGTCGGTTCTGGGGCAACAATACGCACGGATCGCTAGAGAAGATACGGCTGCCAAACGCGCTCAAGCTTCTATGAACTTCAACCTGCTCGATGCGGAACGTAAAGAGCGCATGGGTCTGCACCGTGATGCCACTAGCGCCCTGTCTCAAGCTAGCAAAGATCAACGCGCTGTTGATACTGCGGAGCTTACTAAGCGCAGGATAATCGCGGACCTTGCCGCTAAGGGTCTATCCGCTACTAGGCCGACTGGGACTGGAGGGCGCGCTGCGCAAGTCAAACTGCCTGAGCGCTTAGCGGATGCCGAGATTGACTATGCCAACGACCCGACGGAGGAGAACAAAAGGAGAGTAGAAGCCTTGCGTTCTGCGGTGGCTCAAACTAGAACATCTGATATCGGCCCCGGACGACAAGAAGCGGCTCTTACTCCTCCTGGGGTATCTGCGGCGACCGCTATCTCTAAGAATGTAACTGGCGTAATGATGGGTATCATCCCGCACCCGCTGTCAGGCGCTATTAGGGACGCTAAGATTTTGTCCAGAGACCAAGATCCGGCGAAGAAAGCGGAGGGTCAAAAAGCTCTTGAAAGCTTGGAGACTCAGGTACGAAACGACGTTACTAAAAACTACCCAGCAAGCGCAACGGGAGCCCCCACCGCTCCTACTCGCCCCGCCGCTGCGCCCGCTCGCTCTGCTGGCCCAACGCCTGAAGATACTAAAAAGGCGGTCAATATGTTGTTGAGTGGTAAAGGAACTGATGCTCAATTTGACGAAATCTTTGGGGCTGGGGCAGCGGCCAAAGTAAGGGCTGAAGCAGCAAAGGCAAATACTCCGAGCGCAAAATAATATGGCTGAGAATCCGTTTGCCAAGTTTGCGCCTAAACCCGAAGCTAAGCCTTCTGGCGTCGATGACTTACGTGCTTGGGCAAAATCAGAGGCCGAGAGACTGGGAGTGCCGTGGAGCATTGCCAATAATCTTATTCAAGCGGAGTCTAGCTGGAACCCAGCCGCAATAGGCCCGCCAATACCCGGGCGTACTGAGAGGGCTATTGGTCTTGCTCAACTGTTGCCTAGTACTGCCCGTGATCTAAAAGTAGACCCATACAACGCCAAACAGAACATTACGGGCGGCCTTACCTACCTTAAACAAAACGTAGACAGGTTCGGTAGCTACGAGAAAGCCCTTGCTGGGTACAACTGGGGGCCAGATTACGTTGCTAAAAAAGGTTTTGGAGCGGCCCCTGCCGGTACAAAAGCCTATGTCCAAAAGATTATGGCGCAAGAAAATTCGCAAAAGCCGGCTCCTGCGAAAGCGAATCCATTCGCTCAGTTTGCGGCTCAGGCTCAACCAGCGGCAGAAGGAAACCCGTTCGCTCAGTTTGCGGCTCAAGCTCAACCAGAACCGGAATCGCAAAAGCCGGCTCCTGCAACTACCGCTGCCCCTCGGCAAACTCGTGGGATTGACTTCGGCTTGATGCCGGAGCAGTTCAAATCCGGCGTAGCCGGGATGCAGCAGGGCTTCTATACCACTCAGGCTAAGAACGCTCTAGAGGGTCTACAGATCCTCGACAAAATCGACAAGGGCGAGCCGGTCACTGAGATGCAGGACCCGCTTGGGTATAAGCAGATGAACCCCACGCAACGGGCTGCTGAACGGGCTGAACTGGAAAAGTTCGTACCCAAAAATATCTCGAAAGCCGTCGCTTATGGCGCAGAACAGCAAGCCTACGCAAAGAACCCATTAGCTGAGCAGTTTGTAAAAGCCGCTAACAAAGATGGTATGGGGGCTGCGTGGAAAGTATTTCAGAAAGACCCGCTAGGCATTATTCAGCAGTTTTCGGTGCAGTCCACCCCGAACATGCTGCCCGGATTGGTAGGGGGTGCCGCAGGTGTTTTGCTTAGAGGCGGGCTACCGGCGCTTATGACGGGGCTAGCTACGGGCAGCTTCCCCGTAGAATACATGGCCTCCATTGTGGAGTCCTTGCAAGAAGCCAAGGTAGATATTAAGAATGCTGAGGCCGTCGAAGCAAAACTTCGTGACCCCAAATTCCTTGAAGAAGCTGGGAAAAAGGCAGTAACTCGTGGCACCGTGATCGCTGCTTCTGAAGCTGCCACTGGACGGTTAGCCGCCCCAATTACTCGGGCCGCTGGGCTCGGTAAAAATCTACGCGCCGCCGGTAAAAATTTACTGGTTGAGCCCGGTATGGAGATGGCCGGCGAAGCTACCGCTCAGCAAGCCGCCGGGCAGGGATTTAAACTCGGTGAAGTTTTGGCGGAAGGCTTGGGCGCGGGCCCTCAGGTTGTTGCTACTACCGCGCTTAAAACCGCCGCTGGGCAACGCCCGACTAAAGAACAACGCGCAGAACGTGCGGCTCGGACTCCCCCTTCAATAGCTGAGC
>Ga0078894_10004728_pt1 | contig 10452 bp, 8 predicted proteins | sample LauGreSu1BDMLBSD_2_FD_67506 | JGI IMG/M metagenome (GOLD analysis project Ga0078894, IMG submission 67506) | Freshwater lake microbial communities from Lake Michigan, USA - Su13.BD.MLB.SD (version 4) (version 4) | ecosystem: Environmental > Aquatic > Freshwater > Lake | place: Lake Michigan, USA... | reverse complement strand
GGCTGCGTAGCGAAGGTCGGGTGTCAGCTGCTGTAAGCTTTTGGGAACTCCCACTTCATTGTTAAAACTTGCAAGAGTTGCAAAGGTAGGTCCATCAGCGCGAAGTATTGCCGACAGCATCTCTTTGGTAGTTGTTTTGCCAGCTGATCCAGTAAGTGCCACTAGGCGGATATTTTTTAATGTGCGTCGCCAACCGGCGGCAGCTAATTGAAAGGCTTGAAGCGTGTCAGTTACTTGGAATCCGCAATTTAAGAGATTTGGTGGTATAAGCCCGGTTTTTTCGGGTCTATAAAAAAAACCTCGCGCTCCCTTGGACATCGCTTCTGCGATATATTGGTGGCCATCGAAGTTTGGGCCCTCTAATGGTACAAACCATTGACCTCCATGAATCGTTCGACTGTCCGTTGAGAGATCCGAAAGTGATGGAGCGACAACGTTGGGATCACTTTCAGACGTCGCAGTCGTCCCTAACCATTGGCGATAGTCCGACCAGCTAAGCATAAATCCCCCTATTTACCGCGCTCAGAAAGAGCTCTTCGTGCGACAGAACGATCGTCAAAAGGAACGGTAGTCTCAGCAAATATTTGCTCGGTCTCATGGCCCTTGCCGGCAATCAGAATGAGGTCATGCCTGGATGCACCAGCCACGGCTTTACGAATCGCCAGTTCTCGATCAATCTCAATTTCGAAAGTAGCTTGCCCCTGCATCCCTCGGCATATGTCATTGATAATTTCTCTTGGATCCTCACGGCGTGGATTATCTGAGGTCACTATCACGTGATCTGCAAGATTGGCGGCAATGGCGCCCATTAACGGCCGCTTGCCTTTATCGCGGTTACCACCGCAACCAAAAACTAGGTTGAGCTTACCTTGGCAGAGTGGTCTCAGAACTTTAAGGGTCTTTTCGAGGGCATCAGGAGTGTGAGCGTAATCAACGATCACAGGTGCTTGGCCATCTACGATGACTTGTTCAAGTCTGCCTGGAACAGGTCTTAAGGAACCCCAGTTAGACGAGGGGATTACGGCACCATACGCGTGTGAAGCAAGAAGCATCGCCGCGAAAAAGTTATCAAGTGCATGTGTAGCAAAGTAGGGAATAAATCCAGATGCGATCTCTCTTCCACCACGCTCCAACCTAATTTGGCTGCCTCTGAAATCTGAAGACAACACTCGGTAGAACGCCGCATCTACCCCAGCTTGTGCCAAATTGGGGTTAGCCGAGGCAGGCGACTCTTCGCCATAGAGCACTCGAGAATGGTCGGTAAGAGAGGCTAGTTTAGCTATAGGGCCGAGATCTAGGGAAAATAAACAGAGAGACCCAGGCTTGCTCAAATCCGCAAATAGGCGCCATTTAGTGCTCCAGTAGTCTTCAAGAGTTTCGTGAAAATCTAAATGATCGCGCGAAAAGCTGGTAAATGCGGCGGCGTCAAAAGCTAGCGGCGCTAGCTTTGACTGTGCAAGTGCATGCGAGGATGCCTCCATCGCGACTGCCGACACTCCGCGATCGACAGCAAAACGAAGAAGGCTAAAAAGGAGATCTGGATCCGGCGTGGTGTGGCCAGTAGGAATATGCAGATCATCAACGTAGGCACCAAGAGTGCCTATGGTCATGCACTTGACTCCGGCACTTCGCAATAACTCACCAATCATCCAAACAGTGCTCGTCTTCCCGTTGGTACCAGTTACAGCCAAAAGCTTCAGATGATTTTGGGGGTAGTTAAACGAAGCGGCAGCTAAAAAACTCCAGGCTTTGCGTGAGTCTGTCACCTGAACCCAAGGGGTGGTCTTGGACCAGGAGGAGTTATCCGGAGGTACTTGGTCCGTTACAATTAGCGAAAGGCCGGAGTTAGTTAGGCTGTCTAAATGTTGGTGCCCATCGTGTTGGGATCCCTTTATTGCGATAAAAATTGCACCACGAGATGCTTTACGTGAATCTGTGCAAACAAGCACTTTTTTGTCACTAAGCGATTTGTTGCATCGTCCGACTAAAAGCCCAGCAGAAGTCAGTACGCTAACTGAACTAAAAGCCGAGATTTCACATTTTTTTAACATTAGATCCATTTGGTTCAAGGATCGCCAGAGGTGGCTGTGTCAATTTCTCTGGATGTCCTGGCAAGTCAGGTGCCACATTTAGGTAGCGGAGACTTCTCTCTACTATCCGAGCAAAGACCGGTCCAGCAACTTCGCCCCCATAATAGAGTCTTCCTCCTGGTTCGTCGATCATCACATATACTACGAGGTGTGGATCTTCTACGGGAGAGAAACCTACGAAGCTGGCAATATATTTGCCCTTAGCATATCCCTTTATTCCTGGATCAACCTTCTGAGCCGTACCGGTCTTGCCGGCGGTGCTATAGCTTTGGGCTCGAGATTTCTTTCCGGTGCCGTGTGCATCGGTGACGACTTTCTGCAATAAATTACGCATGGTTCTTGCCGTCGATGGTGAAACAACATCACGCACAACTTTGGTACTAGCGCTGCTAACCAGCAAGCCATCCGATGAGACAATTCGTTCAACAAGCGCAGGTTTCATGAGGTGACCACCATTGGCCAAAGCTCCCATTGCCTGCACTAGCTCCAAACCTGTCACAGCAAAACCGTGCCCGAATGACACATTGGCAAATCTGATTTGAGCCCACTTGTGAAAATCTGTCACATAACCTGAGGCTTCACCGGGAAAACCTAGCAAGCTGTTTTTTCCTGAAAAACCAAAACCTATCAGGGCATTATAAGTTGACTGTCGCCCCATTTGGCTCGCAATTTTATAGGTACAGATGTTACTTGAGCGAATGAGGGTCTCACCCGTCGTAAGTTTGTCGGACCCATGAGTGTCATGGATCGTATGGTTACCGATCTTTAGCGAACCACTATCACAATTATGTACCTGCTCTGGGTAAGTGCTCTTGTTCTCAATTGCCTGTGCAATGATGAACGGCTTAATTACTGATCCAGGCTCAAAAGTGTCGAGAAATGCTCCGTTCCTTGCCTGATCCATTTTTACATGCCGGCTGTTGTTCGGATCGAATGAGGGATAATTGGCAACGGCAAGGATTCGCCCGGTGTGGGGGTCGGAGACAATGGCAAAGCCTTTCTGAGCCATCGATTGTTTGACTCCTGCGGCTAGCTCCTCCTCGGCGATTTCTTGAATAACACTGTCGATTGTCAGCATAATGCTATTGCCGGTGCGCTCGGGAGCCGCACCGACAGTTTCATTAACAATAAAATTGCCGCGAGCATCCTTACTGGCCATGACCTTTACGCCCTTGCCCCTCAGGTCACGATCAAACTGTCGCTCCAAACCTGCAAGCCCACTATTATCGAGACCTGTAAATCCAAGAATCTGAGCTGCTGCGCCGCCCGAAGGATAAAACCTTGCCGGTTCATTGATCTCAACCAGTCCGACTACACCAAGATTCATAGCGGAGTCAGCAACGCGTTGATCAAGTTGCCGCGCCACCCAGGCGAAGTAGCCTTTGCGATGAGCCAAGCCGCGAATTTTCTGGGGCGAAATCTTAAGAATTTTAGCTAACTGGTGAACCTCTGAGTAATTCGGTCGAAATACCCTAGGGTTCACAGCAAGAGATGGCCTCTTGACACTTATCGCTAAGGGCTCGCCCCTATGATCGAATATGTTGCCACGGCTTGGGGCAAGAGTGATTTCTTGCTGATATTGATTGTCGGCGATGTGCTGAAGTGTATCGGCCTGAGTCGGGAAGATGTGAAGAATTACAGCACGAACTAGAATGGCAGAAAAAATAGCCCAAATAGACCACTGTACAACTCTTGCCCTGTCTCCTCTAAAACTGCCAGCCTGTGTCCTGCTCGGTCGCCCGAAAAGAAATGACCAGAGTTTTTTGGTTGCTGAGATCACTTAAGAGCAAAGATTCCTTCTGGTGCCCCTTTGGGAGCGTTGACCTGAATGATGCGCTGTAAATGCTTCTGAGTTGTCATTTTAGCTAGCTGCATCTTCAGGGTGTTTCGCGTTTCGATTAACCTAGCCTCAGAGGCTTTAAGGTGACCAATCTCATATCCAATCATGGTCGTTTGAACGCGAAGGTGAATCCGCAGCATCGCGAGAGTGACTAGAGCCAAACAAACTCCAACAACCAGAGTAGTGGCCGTCCATGGAATAGCGTTCCTTTGGCTCATTTCTAACCTCAAGTCTAATATAAACAGACAATAATTCAAAGTTTTGTGATTACGCGCAATTTGGCACTGCGAGAACGGGGATTAGATGCTATTTCGTCTGCGGTTGCGACTATGGGGAAGGGTTTTATTATATCAGCTTTCGCATCAATTAGCTCTTTGAGAGCTGCGGCTGTTATCGGCAAATCTCGAGGCACGGCATTCTTATTTGATCTACCAGTAAAACTAATAAATTTCTGTTTTACTTTGCGGTCTTCTAAAGAGTGAAAACTAATGACGGCAAAGCGACCTCCGGGCTTAAGTGCCGCTAAACCCGTGTCGAGAAGTTGATCTAACTCGCCAAGCTCGTCGTTGACCGCAATTCTCAGAGACTGGAAAACTTTAGTCGCTGGATGGCGTCGGCTCACAGTTGGGTATCTTGCGGCCACCTTTACAAGTTCGGCTAGCTGCAAAGTAGTGGTAATTGGTTCAGTTGATCTTACTTCGATGATTTTTCTCGCTATTTGTCGCGCTTTTGGCTCCTCACCAAATTCTCGAAAAATCGTAATCAACGTTGACTCGTCAGCTTCAGCGATAATGTCAGCGGCAGTCCTGCCGTTGGCTTGATCCATTCGCATGTCAAGAGGCCCATCCCCGTGGAATGAAAAACCTCGCGAAGCTTGGTCAAGATGCATGCTCGACACACCGATGTCCGCACAGATGCCCTGTACTTTGCCCTTCACATTGAATTTATCAACAATTATAGATAGTTCCGAAAAGCGGGCTTTAACAAGCTTTAATGTCCCATTGGCGAGGTGGGAAGACAAGCGCTCGGAAGCTATTGATAATGCTTCAGCGTCTTGATCGATGCCAATGACTAGCCCCGTCGATCCGACCTTTTCGAGAAGAGCCTGCGTGTGTCCGCCTGCACCAAGCGTGCAGTCGATGGCAATATCGCCAGGCGCCAAGCCTAAAGACTCGACAAGCTCGCTTAGTAGAACGGAGGTGTGTTTTTGCGTCGGCTGATTCAGGCGATTTTCCTTTTAGTCGAAAAACACCAAGGAACTATCAGTATTGGCAGTAGGTTGTCGATGATTAGTTTATAGAGAAATTATAATCGACTTCGGTAGGGTGCTAGGGCGCAAATTTGGTACGGGGCCATCCGGCATATGTCCACTATTTATAGGATATCTTGCGCGAAAAGTGCCCGTCAATTCTTAGACCCGGACGTAGCCGACGTTCAGAAGTCGCCCAGGAAATACTCAAAATAAGTGCAAATAAAAGGACACCCATAGTTGGCCCTAAGGGGCAAATTGCTTGGATGGCCACGACGGTTGGCAGCGCCAGTAAGGGCATTAGGAAAGGCCGAAGGGAGCGAATGCCGACCCCAAACCAACCTAAAATAACAGCAGTTAATATAAGCGTAATTAGTGACTTCGAAATTCGCATTTGAAGTTTTGACGCAATTAAATGCTTAACGTCTTCAACATAAAACAAAGCGAAAGTTACCCCGATAATTGCACCGATCGAAACTCCAATGATACCAATCCGACGAGCTGCAAGACCAAAACCATTCGCAGATGACTGCTGCCAACTAGCTTTGTCGCCCATAAAAAGCAGGATAAGTTGAGATAACAAGAATATTACGTCTGTCGCTTTGCCTAATCCAACAGCCGGGTTCCAAGAGAAAATAAGGTAAAGAAGTGTGGTGGCAAGTGCGCCCAGATTGATATATCTCGTAGCGAACACCATTGACGTCAGTAGCAACACTCCCGCCTCAGCTGGCTTCAAATCAACACCAATTGACGATAAACCAAGGTTAGCCATTGTCGGCTTAAAGAGATTGGCCAGTAGGAGCACAACAAATACGCAAAGAGCAAGGGCGGGTAGCCAGCGAGCGCAGCTTTGTAACGCCTCGGCGTGAAGTACGCGCGCTTGGCGCTTTAAGGTACCAAAAATAGCGAGTGCTAAAATCGCAAAAAGTGTAATCAGTACGGCAGCAAAAGTGATCATAGGCGACATCCACGGGTGCAGCTTTCATGGCAACCATGGTGACATGAGCAAGATCCATGCCGACCTGACTAGTCATGGATCGCCAATTATAACGACCACTTGTGTGGTGCTCACTCCTGGTTTTGTCCAGTGCCTATACAGCTTAGTCAGTACCTTTGATTGGCCATAAGTGGTGCCTATGCATCGTTTTGACCTGGTTCTGGGACCTGTGTGAACAGGCATTTTCCCCCGCCCTCTCGTGCGGAAAACATTGCCCCTTGCGGCTTCCAGCGTTTCCACCTCTAATAAACTAAAGGTCTTTAGGAGGGGTGCCGATGCAACTTCCGGGATCTAGAGTCTTAACTTTTTTTGGAGGACTGAGATGAGAATGTTCGGGAGGCGCTGGCTTGGCGCTTCGCTCCTGGCACTGTCATTCAGTTTCGGGATTGTCGGTTGTTCCGGCGATCAAGGAACTGAGGAAGCAGTTGAGGGATCGGAGAACCAAGCAGCAGATGAATCCGGTGGTGGCGATGCAGCCGCCGGCGAAGAGGGTGACGGTAGCGGTGGAAACAACGCTACTGCCGAGGATGGCGCAGCAGCCGCAGACGCTGAGGCAGCAAATGCTGCGACAGGCGGTGAAAATGCGGAGGCGGTCGCTAACGCCGGAGCAGCGGGCTCTGGTGAAAACGATTTGCAGGACATCATCACAGAGATGAATGGCCAACAACCAGCTGGCGACAATGCCGCTGCAGAAGCCGCCACCGGCGACGCAGCAGCCCCAGCAGCCGACGCAGCAGCAGCGCCTACAGGCGACGCCGCAGCACCGGCAGCAGCCCCAGCTAACGCAACAGCTTCTGCGGCTCCCGCAGCAGCACCAGCAGCAAGTGCACCGGCTTCGATGGCATTGCCCCAACAGCCAGGTGGATCTCCTGCTGCAGCCGGCCTTCCAGAGCTTGGCTCTAAAATGGCCTACATTGTCGAACCAGGCGACACACTAGCCAAAATTTCGCAAAAGATTTACGGCGCGCCAGGTCGTTGGCAAGAAATGGCCACACTTAGCGGACTAGCAAATCCAAGCAAAATCTACCCAGGTGACGTGATCTACTACACCCTTGAAGAAGGCGCTCTCGCTTTCGCAAAAGCTTACGACGCAGTTCAACGCGCAGAAGAACAAGTACAACCGGGCGACACGCTCGCAACAATTTCAAAACGTGTTTATGGCGAAACCTCAGGATGGCGCTCCATTTGGCGTCACAACGATAACATCGACGACCCCGACGTAGTTCAATCCGGCACCACAGTTTACTATGTTCCGCGAGGAGCAGTACAAGCGGCCCTTACCAAATTCAAGAGCGAAGCAGCTAAGATCGCTCAAATCAAAAGCCAACCGGCAAACAAGTTAGTGGTTAAAGCAAAAAGCACCGCAAGCAGCGCAGCAAAAGGCGCAACCGCAGCTAAGAAGATGATTACAAACAGCAAATCCTTAAACAATCTCGATGCCCACAGGGTTTAATTAATATTTGATCCTAAGCGAAGTCGAAAGACTTCATGGTGTGATATCCATCAGAGCGCTGTAAGGGAGCAAGATGCCTTCCACACGCAAGTCTGATGTGGGTTTCAAAACAAACCAGGCACTCATATAAAGAAAGATGAGTCAGAGGTTTGGAAGCCAAAAGAGGTGGTAGTGTTGCTGAAAGAACGCGGTACCAGCAAACGATAGGTCTCAATCATTGGTTCCGGCCAGAATTAAAGATAGACCAGTCGTAAAGCAGGAGACCCAGAAATTTTTTACAGCTCCGTCCACCTATCCCTACTACAGAGAGTATCCAGACAGTGCCTAGTCAAGACTTACGTTTAATCTAAAATCTGAGCCTATGATCATGCGATGAATAGTCTCTCCAGTGCTGATGCTAGCGCCCGGGAGAATGATCGACTCAGTGACGACAGAATTGTCACCAATCACGGCACCCGCTTCGATGACGGTCCTGCGACCCACTTTTGCTTGAGAGCTAATGCGAGCATCTGGGTGGATCAAGGTTTGCTGAGATGAATCGAAATTCATATTGGTCGAAGGAAAATCAGAGCCGAGCCGGCCCTTGTTTGAGTGGGCTGGCATATCAAAAATGTTAAGCAGTGCTCTTAGATAGGACTTAGGTGTTCCCAAATCGTGCCAATATCCATCGTGAACAAAAGATGCAATTGATAAATCTGCGGCTATAGCCGGTAAGTAGCCTTTTGAAATTATGTCGAAAGCACCCTGATTTGGTATAAGATCTAAAAATTTCTTAGTGATAACTTGAGCGCAAGCAAAGTTACCAGGTGTCGCACCGGTAAGCGGAGCGGATTTGCTTATGGACTTAATTAGTCCATCTCTATGATATACGGCGCTTTCTCCGGCAATTACCGACGGAAGCAAGGCCATCGATGCGCATGCATTTTGATTTTCATGTGTCTTTATCAGCTCCACTAGACTGACCGTTGAGACTACGTCACCGTTGATTATTACAAGCGGTGCGTCACCAAGCCAGGAGCGCAGTGGGTTAAGCGCGCCCCCCGTGCCGAGAATCTCTGGTTCAAACGACAGATATAGTGCCAACGAGGTGTTTGCTCGTTGGATTGAATTTACGACGTCTGCGATTTGATTGGCATGATAGTGACTGTTGATCGCTATGTCTTTGATCCCAATATTTCCCAACTTGGCAATTGCTATCGATAGTGGGTTAGTCCCAGCAAATGGCACAAGTGGTTTAGGATAATAATCGGTTAAAGGGCGCAACCTCGTGCCGAATCCCGCCGCAAGTACGAGCCCTTTATATCTACTTGCCATAAAAACTCTTATCTAAGCTAATGCGCAAACGTCGGATTAGTGTATCGGATAAAAAGGGCCAGCGGTCATCCGCAACTTTTTGCGACTCGAGAGTGGAAAGTGCTGGCCCGACGTATTTGAGGTAGTTATGTCTTTTTTTGTCGACGGTGAGATAGCCGAAGCTACCTATGGCTTTGAGCTGCCTTTGAAGTAGCATTGGGCGCCAAAGGTTGTTGGCATCCTGATAGACGGACTCGCCCAAGTTTTGACGGATCAAGTTTAGTCCGCAGCCCATAAGCTCAGTACGTAATTCGCTAGAGAATGGTACGTAGGAATCAAAACAAAGAGAGACGAGATCGTAGGACGCTGGTCCTAATCTTGCGTCTTGAAAATCTATTACCGCTAGTTTTTCTTCTTTCACCATTATATTTCGTGAATGAAAATCTCGATGCACAAAATAACTCGACCCTGCAGAAAGGGCCTCGGCTAGACGAGTGGCTTCAAGATTAAATTGAGCCTCTTCGGCAGCACTAAAAGTAATGCCGGCGATTGGTAAGGCGTATTTTTGTACGAAAAACTTGAGCTCCCAAACAAAACGTTCTGTATCGAAGGCACGCTGGCACCAGACTGAGCTAGCGTTCGGCTTTATGGTTAAGAACTTGGTGATTATCTCCATGCATCCAAGGTAAATCGTTCGAATTAGCGGTAAGTTTTGCTTTTCCCATAAGTCGAAAACGGAGCCTTCGAGCATTTGGTCACCGTAATCTTCGATGATCAAGGCGGCGTGGTCTGGCATGGTACAGGTAACATGTGGGACAAAAATACTATGAACGCTGAGTAGTTTAGCGATGTTAATCCAGTCGTAGCCACCATCCTTTAAGGCTTGAGCGTCGCTTCCGGAAAGTTGCATGAGAACTAAGGGCTCAGCTAACTGGGGTGATGTGACTCGGTAGTAGCAACGATCAGATCCGTCGCCGGCCAGCCAGTCTATATTTACGGCTGAAACCTTTAATGCCTGAGCAACTTCAGTAGGAGGCGGTGGAGGGAGCACGTTGGTTTTGGGTTTAGATAACGACAAAGTCAAGTTGGGGCCCAACCTCTATGGTTAAATTGCCATCAGTGGCGGTGAATAGCTCTCCGTCCAGCGTGTAGTCGAACGGCTCCCTCATCTCAATACTGAGTGCTTTGCAACAAAAGCTTATTTTATCCCTACTTGGGCCTCCTTGTCGCCTCACGAGAACAAACGGGAGTTGCCAACCATCCTTAGCCGGAGTTGTGAATGCGACGGTTTGGAATTCATTAGGGTGGTTATCTAATTGGTGGAAGAGGGGGACCCCCAAGGGAAGATTTGGGACGGTCGATGAAAATACAGCGCAAGCTGTTTGGTCAATTTCGCGCGCCCCAGAAGGGCGGAGCTTTTGTTTCTGATCGCGGACAATCTTTTCGAAAAGTCGTCCCCGAAATAAACTAGAGATCCATACCGCAATTGCCAGTAGCGCAGCTCCGAGTGGGCCGGACTTCCGTTTGTAG
>Ga0078894_10004727_pt1 | contig 10453 bp, 10 predicted proteins | sample LauGreSu1BDMLBSD_2_FD_67506 | JGI IMG/M metagenome (GOLD analysis project Ga0078894, IMG submission 67506) | Freshwater lake microbial communities from Lake Michigan, USA - Su13.BD.MLB.SD (version 4) (version 4) | ecosystem: Environmental > Aquatic > Freshwater > Lake | place: Lake Michigan... | reverse complement strand
CGGATGAAGTTGACGTTAGAGAGAGTTTGTAAACGGAGAAGAGGGGCTCATGAAGTTAGCTCAAGTAGGAAAGTTGAAAGTCGTTTTCGTTCTCTCACTCGCTAGTTTAGTAGCGGTGTCAGAGGCGATGGCGCTTCCATTCAACGACGACATGGTGAACGTGCAGAAACGCACAGGTACGATTATGCGTCAAAAGGCGCCGGGTACCGTGGCTATCGGTATGTCGGAGTATTACGTCCCTTCGCGCGAAGAGGCTGAGAAGATGACGAATCCGGTAAAGGCCGACGCCACTTCATTGGCGAATGGAAAACGTTTGTTCGCGGTGAACTGTTTGCCGTGCCACGGAGATATCAGCAAGAAGCCATACGCTCCGGGCGCGGTGGGTAAGAAGACCCTTCAGACCCCACCAGATCTCACGCTCGACACGTACAAAACCCGCACCGATGGCAGCATCTTCGCGACCATCCACTTCGGAATTCGTTTGATGCCAGGTCATGGTTGGAAGCTTTCTCCAACGGATCACTGGGATATCGTTAACTATATTCGTAATCAGCAAGGTATTAAGTAAGAAGGGGATAGAAGATGTCGCACGTAGACGTTGTTCCTGTGAACATCGATAAGGTGATCGAAGCCGGACCTATCAAGGTCGCTGGCAGCACCATCGCGAAGTTGTGGTTAATGGTGCTTGTGGGGATCGTCGTGTTCTCCGTGGGGCTCCTGTTCGGAGATGCCGGTCAGACGTGGGGAGCTTTCTACGTCAACGCGGTATACTTCCAGGGGCTCGCTCTTGGTGGTGTTATGACCACCGTAATCATGCAGATCGTTCGAGCGAAGTGGGGCGCGCCGGTGCGACGTCTCGCGGAGGCGAACGTAGCTTATTTTCCAGTGGCGTTCGTTGTGTTCCTTACGACTTACTTCGGTCGTGAGTACCTCTTCTATTGGGGACGTCATCCAATGCCAGGACGCGAGTGGTGGATGGAGCCAACCTTCGTGTACATTCGGTTCGCCGTGTTGTTCTTCGTGCTCTTCCTTCTCATGACCCGCTTTGTGTTCATGTCGCTTCGAAGTGATGTTGGACTTGCCCATGACCGGGCTAAGGACAAGTCACGGTGGGAGCTTCCAATTCATCGCTACCTTCTCTCTGGATGGAAGGGCGCTGAGCGTGAGGTTATCCCTCTTCAGCGCAAGATGTCGGTGAACGCGCCTGTTGTTGTTATCTGTTACATGGTCGTCGTATCGCTCTTCGCGTTCGAGATGATCATGGGCCAAAATCCAGTGTGGTTCTCAAACCTCTTCGGAGCGTTTGTGTTCGTGAGCCAGATCTACATCGCCTGGGCGTGCCTCGCGCTCATGACTATGTTCTTCGCTAAGAGGAACGCGGCATTCGGCGCTCAGATCCATAGCCAACAGTTCTGGGATCTCGGCAAACTCAACTTCGGTTTCTGTATGTTATGGGGCTACATGTTCTGGTCACAGTTCTTGCCTCAGTGGTACGGAAACCTTCCTGAGGAGACTCAGTGGCTTATCCTTCGAACTCGGGAGTTCCCATGGAAGGGCTTGGCCTGGATCGTGTTCCCAATGGCATTTATCATCCCGTTCATCACCTTGTTGAGCCGGGACCTTAAGAAAACTCCAAAGACCTACGCTGTCGTGTGTTTGACCCTTATGACAGGTGTTTGGTTGGACCGTTACCTTATTATTATGCCGGAAATTAGCCCGCACCACATACCGTTCGGAATCACAGAGATTGGTATTTTTGTAGGATTTCTAGGCGCTTACCTACTTTGTGTGCGAACCTTCCTGAGCAAGTATCCATTTATCCAAGTTTCTCATCCGTTAACTCACGGAAGTAGGGACTGGTAGTGTTGAGTTACCCTAGGGAGACGTGATAAAACCTCACCTCCCTAGGGTATATTAGTTAATTGGTTGTGATTTATGGCAGTTCCTAAGAAACGAACCTCCCGCTCGAAGCGAAACATGAGACGTTCTCACCATGCACTCTCCCGAACGTACTCCATCGTATGTCCTAAGTGCGCTGAGCCAGTACTCCCACACCGCGCATGCGCGTCGTGCGGTTCGTACCGTGGTAAAGAAGTCGCTGCAGGCAAAGTAGCTGCGTAATAAGGGTACCTGAGTAACCAGTGAGCTCCCATACCGAGACGCCAGGAACAGGTGTGCTTCCCATCGCGGTTGACGCTATGGGGGGAGATCACGGTCCCAAAGTGGTGGTCGAAGGGGCCGTTATGGCTGCGCGGCGTGATGGGATCTCCTCTATCATCGTCGGTAACCAAGAGGAGCTCGATAAGCTCCTTAAGCAATACCCTGAGAATGATCGTTCGCTCATCTCAGTTCATCACGCCTCCCAATTTATTCAAATGGATGAGTCTCCCGGCCTTGCTATTCGCGGCAAGCCTGATTCCTCCATTCGTGTAGCCTTCGAACTCGTAAGCGCCGGAAAGGCCTCGGCGGTCGTTAGTCCAGGCAACACCGGCGCTATTATGGCCGCTGGTGTGTTCGTCGGAGGCACCCTTCCCGGTATAGCGCGTCCAGCGATTGCCTCCCTGATTCCAAAGGGTGTAGGCGCTACTCCCACGGTTCTTCTTGATTCAGGCGCCAACACGGGATGTCAGGCTTTTCAGCTCGTGCAGTTCGCGTTGATGGGCAACCAGTACGCCCGTTCCGCTCTTGGCATCGAGAATCCTCGTATCGCGCTTCTTTCAAACGGTACTGAGGTCTCCAAGGGCAACGACATCATCCGCTCCGCGGCGATGATGCTCTCCGAAATAGAGGGACTCAATTTCATCGGCTACATAGAGGGACGAGATATCGCCCGTGATGTTGTCGATGTTGTGGTGTGTGACGGATTCGTTGGAAACATCGTCCTTAAGGCGATGGAGGGGAGTGTCGGGCTTGTCATAGATTCTATGAAGAAGGCTATGGAGCACAGCCTCCGCGCTAAATTTGGATTGTGGTTGGCCAAGCCAGTTCTTCGAAGTGTGTTCAAAGATAAACTCGATCCATCCGCGTACGGCGGAGCGCCCCTGCTTGGGTTGGGTCAGATCGCTATCAAGTGCCACGGCTCCTCAAAGAGCCGCGCTATTATGAACGGTATTCGTGTCGCTCGTAAGTTTGTGGATGAGGACGTTATGCGGCAGCTCCACACCGCTCTGGGGCACCTCGATTCAAAGATAGGCCCCGTGGATCATGACGGGGGAAACGGTTGGTCGCGGGTGTTCGAAAAGCGAACAACTCGCGGACGAAAAGATGACAAATCCGCTGACGAGATTAATGGAGGAAAAAAATGACAGACGCTAAGAGAAAGATCGCGCTCGTTACAGGCGCTTCGCGCGGAATTGGAAGATCCATCGCTATTGAACTGGCGAGGACCGGCGCGTACGTAATCGTAAACTACTCATCCTCGCCGGAAGCCGCCCAGGAGACCTTGAACGCTATTCGAGAGGCTGGGAGCGATGGAGAGCTTTTAAAGTTCTCCGTGCAGGACAGCCAGGCTGTTGAGAACGCCTTTGATGGTCTCAAGTCACGTCACGGTCAGCTCGATATCCTCGTGAACAACGCCGGCATCTCCAAGGACGGTCTCGTGTTGAGAATGAAGGATGAGGAGTGGCTCACGACCCTCGGCGTCAACCTAAACGGTTCATTCTTCTGCGCGCGCGCCGCCGCTCGGCTCATGTTGAAGTCCAAGTGGGGACGTATCATCAACATTAGCTCTGTTGTGGGAGAGATGGGTAACGCCGGGCAGGTTCCTTACGTGTCTTCGAAGGCTGGAATTATCGGCATGACCAAAGCGCTCGCTCGAGAGCTTGCGTCTCGTAACGTAACGGTCAACGCGGTTGCGCCTGGCTTTATCGAGACCGATATGACAGCGGCTCTTGATGAGAAGCTTCGCGCTGAGCACATGAAGTCGATCCCTCTTGGTCGTTACGGTCAGGGAGAGGAGGTAGCAAAGCTCGTTACCTTCCTGGCTTCCGATAGCGCTGGCTATATCACTGGACAAACCATCAGCATTAACGGTGGTATGTACATGTAGTCTTCGCCCGATGTAAGGGCTTTGAAGGGCGGTCTCCTGATAAGGGAGATCGCCCTTTTTGTTTGCGGAGGTATGGCGGCATACAGGTCGTTTGATCGGTATGACCGTCCTTGCGATGTTGGTTTCGTCCGTTCGACACGTCCCTTAACGCGGGGGCGCCATAGGTTGGAGGGGGCGCTTACCATTTTCTTACACGGCGCTAACGCACTCTAACTTTGTATTCACGGGGGTAAGCGCCATAGTCACTTCATGCTGAAGGTTTCTACGCAGCCTCGGTTTCACCTGACGCCCTCGCCGTTGTCTCGTGAGCGGGCGCCAGAGGCATCGCTTTCCTCTAAGGGGCTTGACGGGCTCTCTCTCCCCCGACTTGATTTCGACGTGGCGCTCGCTGAGCAGCTTAAAGCAGCTCGTTACCAAAAAGAGGGTTTCATCTCTCGGCCAGATTGGAAGCAGCGCATCATGTCAGTCCTTGAAGGGCCTTGGGCGCCAGAGCGAGTAGATTTGCCGGAGCGAAGCCCCACATCGTTTGGTCATGAAAAGGGGGCTTTTCGCGTCAGCGCTCCGGATCGTGATACGGCTCTTCGGCGGCAGATGGTCAAAGAGAGGATAGGCGAGAGCGAGCGGATATGGTCTTTGACTCCATGGACCTCCGTGTACGAGTACGACGTTCCGATTTGCGCACTGCCGAAGCCTCTGCAGGGGCTGACGATCTTACATCTTTCAGATATTCATTTTTTAAAGTCGAGCGATCGCCCGTGGAGAGAGATGAGTCGAGTCGCCGAGTATCTGGAGAGGGGAGAGCGGCGAGTCGACCTTATTCTGCTCTCGGGAGATGTCATAACCAAAGGGCCCGAGGATCTTTGCAAGCATAGCTTGAGGCAACTTCAGCGATTGAGTGATGTATGTCCACAGTCGTTTATGGTTCATGGCAATCATGATTATCACGGACATCTTCCAGCAATTATTAGCAAGCAACTACAGGAGGTGGGGTTCTATGACATTAATAATCATCACATACGCCTTACTATTGATGGAGCTCCACTTAATATTTTCGGAGTCGATGACGCCTACTTTGGTAATCCAACCCCTCCTTCGTCCATCGAGCCCGGAGAGACGAATATAGTGCTAACCCACAATCTCGACGCGATACGGGATGACTTCCCGAAAGATATCGATCTTATTCTTTCCGGGCACACGCATTGGGGAGAGGTGCGCTTCTTTGATGGCGCAAGGGTCATGAAGTGGTGGGGATACTCCGAGAATGCGAATCGTCACACCAAGCATTGGGATATGCTCACTGAACGGACACGGTCTTACGTTCATCCAGGTCTCGCGCGCTATTATATTCCCTTCGCAGAACTTCGACATCCGCCGGGGGTTGTTATTCATACCCTCGGGTCGGATGAGAGCTTGCGAGAGGTAAGCTGATACCGTTGCCGCCGTATTGGGTGACAGTTTAGGGGGTCTCTTGAGCTGTGAGTCTGCGGAAGCGGTTCATCAAGTAATCCGCGGCCACGGGTTTTGGCCATTCTGGTCTTTCAAATATTCTGTGTGTGAGGCTGCCTTCCCGAAGGGGAGAGGGCTAAAAAATAGTTGTTATACCCTTTAAGTATCACTTTATTTCTAACAGCTATCGAAACGGACAGGCTAACTACCCAAAATCAGGTAGGAGAATGAGGAGTTGCGGGGCGACCTCTTGACTATTAGAGCAGGGTCTACTTAGATCCCCCCGTTGTAAAAAGTCGAAAGCCAGAGACTCGATGTAAGAGGCTCTTGTGAGGTCGACGAGGGTTTTTTCTTCGGGAAAAACGTCGCGCCTGCCTCAGAAGAGAGATGCGTTGAGATCCTGCCAGTTACTTTAAAGATTGGCTGTGTGAGCGACAATCATCTTCGCTCAACCAGAACGCAACCGACTGTATTTTTATTATTGGACCATTTAGGAGAAGTGTTACATGGCAACACCTGAGGAGATATCAGAGCGAGTTAAATCGATTATCGTAGAGCAGCTTGGTGTCAGCTTGGAGGAAGTTACTCCTCAGGCTTCGTTCATCGAGGACCTCGGCGCGGATTCCCTCGACATCGTTGAGCTCATCATGGCTCTCGAGGAAGAGTACGACCTTGAGATTCCAGACGAGGACGCTGAGAAGATCCAGACTGTTGACGATGTAACAAAGTACATCCAAGCAAAGCAGTCGTAATAGCTTAAGCGTACGAAATCCTATCCCTTATGGGAGATAATTTGGTACGCTGCAAGGGCCCCCTCGAGGGCCCTTTTTTGTCCTAGTTTTTCGGAGCAATTCATGTCTTCCACCACGCCATCGTACGAAGCTCGCAGCAAGTCGCTTAAGCAATCTGACCCTGAGGTGTTCGCGCTCATCCAGCGTGAAACTGAGCGACAAGAGTACGGCTTGGAGATGATTCCGTCTGAGAACTTCGTGAGCGAAGCCGTCCTTGAGGCGATGGGCTCTACGCTGACGAACAAGTACGCTGAAGGGCAGCCTGGTAAACGATACTACGGTGGATGTCATGTCGTTGATGATGTTGAGAACCTCGCGAGCGCTCGTGTATGTGAGCTCTTTGGAGCGGATTTTACGAACGTGCAGCCGCACTCTGGAGTGCAGGCGAACCAAGCGGTGTTCGAGGCCTTCTTAAAGCCTGGCGACACCTTCATGGGGCTTCGGTTGGATCAGGGTGGACATCTCTCTCACGGAAGCCCGGTAAATTTCTCCGGTATGCACTACAAGGTTGTAGGATACGGAGTGAAAGAGAGCGATGGATTAATCGACTACGATCAGGTTCGAACCCTCGCGCGTGAGCATAAGCCGAAATTGATCATCGCTGGCGGAAGCGCCTATTCCCGTCAGATCGAATGGAAGCCCTTCCGTGAGGCGGCTGACGAGGTTGGCGCTATCTTTCTGGCGGATATCGCTCACTATGCCGGTCTCGTCGCCGGTGGTTCGTACCAATCCCCAGTTCCGTTCGCTGATATTGTCACGACGACCACTCACAAGACCCTCCGTGGACCACGCTCAGGGATGGTGATGGGAAGGGAGGCTCACCGTAAGGCGATCAACAAGGCGGTGTTTCCTGGTCTTCAAGGTGGTCCTCACATGCACACGATCGCCGCTAAGGCTGTTATGGCTAAAGAGGCGCTCGCTCCAGACTTTAAGACTTACGCGGCGCAAGTTGTGGCTAACGCGCGAGCGTTAGCGCAAGGGCTCACTAAGAAGGGACTTACGATCGTCTCTGGTGGAACGGATTCTCACCTTCTACTCGTTGATCTTCGGCCGATCGGCGTTTCAGGCAAGATAGGAGAGGAGGTTCTTGATAAGGTAGGAATTACCGTTAACAAGAACACAGTGCCGTTTGACCCACAGCCACCATCTGTATGCAGCGGTGTCCGTCTTGGAACTCCAGCACTGACGACCCGTGGCATGGGAGTCGCGGAGATGGCCCAGGTAGCTGAGTTCATCTACGAGGCTCTTTCCAACGCGCAGAGTGAGGCCAAGCTCAAGGCGGTCGCTGATGACGTTCGTGAGCTTAGCAAGAAGTTCCCGTTGTATCGCCATCGTTTGACTCGCTAGCGAGGAGATAAAGCTTCAGCCATGTTTTGCCCAAAGTGTAATTCCGATAAAAGCTCAGTAACTGATTCTCGAGGTGATGGCGGGGCAATCCGCCGTCGCCGTGAGTGTCAGGATTGTGGGTATCGGTTTACAACGTATGAGCGTGTTGAGTTGTCACTTCCAGCGGTCATCAAAAAGGATGGCCGACGCGAGGTTTTCGACCGCGAAAAGATTCGCGGTGGCCTGCGTCGCGCGTGTGAAAAGCGCCCTGTAAGCACTGAAACGATAGACGCGGCGGTAGAGACAATCGAGCGCAAGCTCCAGGAAATGTGCGTTCGCGAGGTTGATAGTCGAGTGGTTGGAGAAGCCGTCATCGAAGAGCTTCGTAAGATGGACAAGATCGCGTATGTGCGATTCGCCTCGGTCTATCGTGAGTTTTCCGACGTCAGTCAATTTGTAGACGCGCTTGAGAGCTTGGGGAGCGCGGCGAAGACCGTTCACCTTAAGAAGGTGGAGCCCTCCTGAGTCCCTCTCATGGCTAAAAAAGGTCCGGGAGAAAACTCTCTCATCATTGATTCATTCTCAGACATCCTCGCGGACATTCGCGCCGGAAAGGCGGTGATAGTTGTCGATAACGCGGATCGCGAGAATGAGGGAGACCTTATTCTCGCGACCGAGAAGGTAACATCGGAGATGGTGGCGTTTCTCGCTCGAGAGGCTCGTGGGCTTATCTGCGTGAGTATTTCAGCGGATGTCGCCGAGCGGTTACGATTACCCCTGCAGGTGCTCAATAACAACTCTCCCTTTCAGACTCCGTTCGCTATCAACGTCGATCACAAGGATGTTGGCGCTCGCGGTGTTACGGCGGAGGGGCGCGCACGAACGATGCGCGCGTTGATAGAGCCTGAGGCACAGCCCCACCACTTTGTAAGCCCTGGTCATGTTTTCCCCCTTATCGCCAATGGCGCGGGAGTTATGGGGAGACCCGGACACACCGAGGGGGCGTTCGACCTCGCTCGTCTAGCGGGACTCTCTCCGTCGGGTATTCTGTGTGAGGTCTTGAATCCTGATGGCACGATGGCTCGGGGTGAGCAACTTCAGGCCTTCGCTGTCAAGCACGGTCTCCGAATCACGAGCATCCAAGCTATCCGGGAGTATCGAGCATTCCATGAGATCGCGGTGCGCCAGCTCAGTGAGGTTGACGCGGAGACCGACTACGGTACCTTCCGGGCGGTTGTATTCGCCGACGACGCGGGCAAGAAAGAGCATGTCGCGATGATTCGTGGAGACCTCTCAAAGATGCCGGCGTCATACGCGCCCTTGGTGCGTTTGCACTCTGAATGTTTGACCGGTGACGTGTTCGGAAGTCGACGATGTGACTGTGGTCGTCAATTAGACGGGGCGATGAAGCTGGTCACCGAGGAGGGCGCGGGATTAATCCTCTATCTCCGACAAGAGGGGCGAGGTATCGGACTTGGTAATAAGGTTCGGGCGTACGCGTTGCAGGATCAAGGGCTCGATACCGTCGAGGCGAACGTGCATTTAGGGTTCGATCCCGATGAGCGTGACTTCGCGGTAGGGGCGCACATGCTTCTTGCGATGGGGATCCGCGCTATTCGTCTTATCACCAATAATCCGGCCAAAGGTGCTGCCCTGTCTCGCTACGGGATATCCGTCGTTGAGCGTATTCCCATGGTAGTTGAGGCGGACCCGTACAGTGAGTCCTACCTCAGGACTAAGCGAGAGAAGCTCGGCCACTTTCTATAATGAGCCCCGTGTAGCGGGTATCGGCTTGATGCCGTCACTATATCTATCGCTATTATGCTGAAAGCATTGAAGATGTTGTTTTTGAGGGCATTCTTTACAGGTGTTCAAACAGGTATCATAGTGTTTGACCCCCTTCATAACTCTATGAGCTACTGTTTTATAAGGAACCTTGATGAAGTCTCGTCGAACGTGCCGCGAAGCGGCCATGCAGACGCTCTATCTTTGCGATGCGCAGGGCAGCCTCTGTCTTGAGACCGCTGATGTTTTCTCATCTCACTTTCTTCAGTGTGGCATAAACGATGATGGAGAGAACGACGCTCCGCGGGAGTTCCATCCCTTCTATCGGGAGATACTTGAGGGAATCATTGCTAACCTCGAAGCCATAGACACCGCGATTGGTCTCGCGTCGATGAATTGGAGCGTCGCTCGGATGGCGCTTGTAGAGAGGAACATCATTCGGGTCGCCGCCTACGAGATACTGTATCGTTCAGATATTCCGGTTAAATGCGCGATTAATGAGGCTATCGAGATCGCAAAAGATTTCGCCGCGCCAGAAGGGCCGACCTTCATTAACGGGGTGCTTGATAAAATGGCGCAACAGAATATCCCGCCGCGAGAGTATTCTCAGGGCTAGATTGCGTGCGGCACTCTTTCTATTTCAGGAGAACAATCGCCTAAGGGAAGAGAGGACCTGAATGCGAATGAGGTAGTCGGTTCGACATATATTCCGGTTTCGTTTATGTGTGGACACCAAGAGAAGCGCTGCTATTTATCCGAAAATAAATTTTGATAGACGTCACCGTAAGACTGGACAGTGTTCGTGAGTTATAGACGCGTATGGGTTGCTTCAGAGCGCTCAGTAGATCCAGCGACTGACTTGCCTGTGGCCAATCGCCACTGGTCGAAGTAGTCAAAAACCAGTAGCTCCTGCGTGAGTTGATTAAACTCCCTCTTTCTTCCGTAATTGTTCACTAGCTTCTGAATGGATGTTACCAGAGCGTTTTCAGATAGATCTGGTGCAACACCTTTGGCCCAGCTGTCGAGGACGGACTGCTGCACGATAAGACCCCATTTT